>Ga0209367_1007299_pt1 | contig 15234 bp, 10 predicted proteins | sample WorMetLIZISLAND2_FD_187412 | JGI IMG/M metagenome (GOLD analysis project Ga0209367, IMG submission 187412) | Marine gutless worms symbiont microbial communities from Max Planck institute for Marine Microbiology, Germany - Olavius geniculatus... ... | reverse complement strand
GTGTATATATATATATACATTATATATATATATATATATGGACACCGGATGAATAAAGATTATACTTATTTGCACGTACAAATAATGCATAGAAAAAGAAAAGAAATTATATGACCGGGTAAATTATATTTTGCGAATAAGTAAAGAATATGTCTATACACGTTTGCAACATATGATTTTACGTGTAAAAGTTATTTTAAAATTCAGACTGTAGTACAAATTAAAGAAATAATACTTTGAAGCAAATTTTTAAAACGGTATAGCAACGAAATTACATGGCCGGTGAAATTAGCTTTGACTTTAAGCATTTGCGACGACGAATTTGCTGTATAAATGATATTTATAATTACTATAACAGAAAGCGTGGTGACATATAGATATATATCGGCGTTGAATGAATAAAGATTATACTTATTTGCGCGTATAAATAATGCATAGAAAAGAAAAGAAATTATATGACCAGGTAAATTATATTTTGCGAATAAGTAAACAATATGACTATACACGTTTGCAACATATGATTTTACATGTAAAAATTATTTTAAATTAAAGCTGTAATATAAATTGGAAAAATAATACTTTGGAACGAATTATACAATTAAAACTGTATTGCACAATAAGACGTGTTATGCTTTGCACAAATATGACAATTTACACGTTTATTTTGTTTTATATAGGGTGGTGTTTTACGGCACCACTGAGAATACCATTCGACACGTCGTCGTCATCACCGTCGCCATCGGCACCGGCATCACCACAGGCTACTGCTCCAAGCCACAACGATGGGGAAGGCAGATGCTGGCAACAGCAACATCACAGGCACAGTGCTGCCGCAAGCGGTGTGGTCAATGCTGCGTGAAATAAGTGGCGCAGCAACAGCAGCAGCATCGGAAACCAGCACGGGTGTCGACAAGGCTCGTGCCTGTAGGCTGGCTTTACTGACGATGCGAGCCTTGCTCAACGCCCTGCTGGAACAGGAAGAAAAAAAGCAAGTGTAGGCTAAGCGGAACTGTCAGCATTGCTGCTGCTGCTGCTATACTGATGAACGAACGACTGTGATAGCAGCTGACATTTTTGCTGACTATTTATTATTTTACTTTATTATTACCACATGAAGTGTTTTATTATTATTGCATGTGCGCATGAGTGTGTGTATAAATTAAATGAGTGCTAATTCACATTTACTGCTAATGTTGTTAAATATCTAGTAAACTTTTGCACACCTACAATAAAAGTAGACATAGTAGAATTATGCTGAAAAGAATTAGAACCAGTTTAATACCCGTGTAGCTTATAGACGACGATGTGACTGACAGATACTGAAAAGTTGGGAACGATGTTGCGCGCTCGACTGATGTGAAGAAAGGGCAATATGCAACGATCGCGCAGCTTATTTTATAGGCGCTGGCTTAGCGCGAATTATGTCTATGATGGAGCTGTTAGGCTAAGGCTTATCTTAAAAATTGAACTAACAATGACCAAAGTGTGGAACGGTTACAGAGTAGCATTTGAAAAAGAAAGCAGACTGATAAACTGTCAATTACTTTTTAAAAATTTCTATAGCAATGTCTGAAGTACTGCGACGGTTACAATATAACATTTTGAACAAGAAAACACTTGAAAAATTGTTACAGCAATCACATGACTGCCATAAAAGAACTTTTGAAAAAAATAGTATGCAGAAGTACCGACATTATATTATAGGCAGGTGCACACAAGTGTAGACCTATACATGCACCGATGAATGGCACATTGAAAACGTATAATGCCTAAGGTGTATAGACACTATTGTATGCAGCGACATGATACTGTTGTATGCAGTAAGCTGGTGAATACATTAGCCGGGAAAATAGCGATGGAGTGGATACAGGGGTGAACGTACTTGACTGCTATAGAGACGATAAGTAAAGAATGCTTTTGCCTACACATTCAAATAATGAACAGTAGTATAGTGACATGAAAGGTCTATTGTGGGTGTAGTATACAAGCTTATAGCAATTACAAGAATATCTGCCGACCGACACTGCACGGGGTTGCCATAAGACAAGAATGCTATCGGCAGCACATTCATATAGTGAGCAGTAGTCTAGTGGCATCAAAGGTTAAGCGTTCGCGTGCTATACAAAACAGTAGCAATTACAATAACGCCTGTACAACCAGCACCAACGCGCCGACAACATCTGTCCAGCCAGTGCTGACACGCTGGCAAGTTTGGCTTTGTGTTGAGAATGGCACTGCAAAATTTTGTGCTACAACCCATAGCCTGGTAAATTTGTGCTAGAACCCGTAGTGTGGTAAATTTGTCCTGGAACCCGTAGCCTAGTAAATTTGTCCTGGGAGTGGTACCCCGAAAATTTTGTCCTGGGGATGGTGTTTATTTCCTACTTGTGTTAATGAAAGGCCAATCGGAATTTGTGACTAGTTACATGGGCCCCTGATGGGCAGGGAGGCTAAAAGGGGCCCGAGAGCAAGCCCTGCACAATTTCCCCAAATTTCAGCACTGCAGTCCAGTCCAAAGTCTACAGTTACCCAGCTGGCTGTTCATGACTATGACTTTCTACACCAAGACCACCATGCATACAGCAACGACCTTACCCCCAGTCACTATTATTTGTTTTGAAATCTGACAATGATGGTTTCCGCTATACATGATGATGAATGCCTCAAGCCTCGTTCGTTTATGCTGGAAATTGGTTCTATTTAATGCTGTGTGACGTCATAAATTACAATGATGTCATATCTGCAACCGACTCATTAGAGTTCGTAAAGGATGTACGTTTCACTGATGTATAGATTGTGGAAAATATTGCTGTCTAATACGTCGAGGCCGGAAACTTTTGGGATGGCCCTCGTACATTGCATATCTTAGTTCAAATATGAATTGAATATGGATTTTGCGTGTAGGTTATCCCATCCTTCAGTGGGGCATCTAGTTCTAAAGAGTACTGCCAACAGGCCCACAAGTCCAAGAATTTTCTGAGAATTGAGCAGTGACTGGGAAATGAGCCAGTTGAACAAAAAGCAGTTGTTAAAACAGATGTGTGTTTGTGCCTATCACTGCATTATTTAGCAGTCCATAGTTTTTAATACAGTCCCTTTAATGCAGAGTCTTTGGGCATTGCCATTGTCGTGTGCCGTTCCTGTCTCCCACCTGCATATACAGGGTGGGCCAAAAAAAACCGGACCTGTTTGAGCGTTGACAACTCAGCGATGGTTAGTGGTAGAAAGTCGTGTCATACGTCAAAAGTTTCAGAATGCCGTAAAGAATTAACGACAAATTTGCATAGTGAAGCATTTAAATATTCTTTGCCTAATTTGCATAAATATTAGTCACCCCCGATATTCTGCCAAATTTGACTGTAACACATGGATTTAACATGGATATTTGAGCTTTTATAACTTAGCGATGTTTATTGATGGAAAAACGCATAATATGCCAAAAGTTTTGAAATTGTATACAGAAGAAGTGCAGAACTTGCAAGCCTCAGCATTTAAATATTCTTTGCCTGATTTACACAAATCTGTCCCCCCTAAAATCATGCTAAATTGACAGTAACACATGAATTTAACTTGATTTTCATTCAGCATACAATGAAATATCAACAATCATTAACACATACGTTGAGTTTAGACGAAATTCGACATAGGCAGTTGTCAAGCTTTTGCATTCATAATCGTCATCAGTTTTTAAGCACCTGATCGAGTGGAGTGGATGTGTTCAGGATCAGCTGAGCCAAGCAATTGATTAGCACACGTTTTGGCTGGTCAGTTACTGAAATTTTGTGACCATGCTATCTGTTGCAATGCCCCCACACTGAATAATTCACAGAATTTAAATCTGGACTTTTTGGCAGTAAGTTTTTGAATTCAATGAACTCGGGCACATGGGAGTGCATGCAGATGCCTAATTTCAGGGGTAATGAAGATTTATGCAAATTAGGCAAAGAATATTTAAATGATTTGCTATGCAAGTTTGGCCGTCTGTCTACAACATTCTAAAACTTTTGACATATGACTCGCCTTTCTATGGGTAACCATCGCTGAGTTATCAACTTATCATCGCTCAAACAGGTCCGCTTTTTTATGGCCCACCCTGTATTATGTCTGAAGAAAAAGGACTCTGAAAGGAAGTGCTGTATAATGTTGTTGCAAATAAAAAAAATAAACCTAAGGAATATGCTGCGTTGGTGATGTATGCCAAACACTGCCAGCATCCACTTCCTGTGAACTTGACACCATCACCCTGAAAACCTATCTTCTTCACCTTACCGTGCCACAGAATGTTATTTTTAACAAGCCATATGTACAGGAGATGAAGTATGGGTACTATGGTACCACATTTTGCATGTCCACTGTCCAGCCTACATAGCTATGGTTAAAAACAAGAATGGCTAGTGGTCGGGGCTAATGGTAGTGGCTAGTGTCTATAAAACTGGACAGCAGCAGAAACTGTCACTTTGCATGTGTGCACTTTACAACATCTAACTACTGGTACCACTATACAGGCCTACACTTCATTTTCATTAGAGCTATCACAATTGACGTTAATTAAAAAAATTAACGCGCGTTAAAAAAATTAATGCTCATACGTAAATTTATGTTAATTTACTAAATTTTGTGAAGCAGAAGTTGAAATATTCCGATAAACTGCGGTTATTTGACAATCGAATGAATTCGAGTAACTAAACTGTAGTTTTTGTTCCATCACTACTGTAAATAAATAATTATTTCGATTTTCAATGACATGCTAATAGATTTCTATGCTACCTATGACGTCAGTTATTGTTGATTATACGTTTAAAAATGTGTTTCGAACTTTCTATATTAGACAGGCAAGGCCCCTCAAACATCGCAAGGCCTGTGATAACTTATTCCCCTACTCTCCCTCTCGACGGGACTGGGTGCGTTAATTTACGCATTAATTAATGCATTAAAAAAATTAATGCACTGCGTTAACACATTAAAAAAAATTAACGCCTTGACAGCTCTAATTTTCATGAAATTACAATGAAAATAATTGCGAATAAATAAATAAGAATGAACATTAACCAACCCAAATTTGCAACTCATCACATATGTCCAGCTACTAAAGAACAGTTAAGTGCTTTGCTAGTGCACGTCAACTGACTGAGTAGTATCAATAAGGAAGTAACGTGGCAAACTGTCAGCTGCAGATGGTGCTATGTCCGAGTGACTATGTGATGATGACAGTACTGCTAACAGATGGCCAGCGGATGATCCAAGATGCCTTACTGGTACTGGTATATCAACTGTAATATCAGTGCAAGCGACAGTATCATCAATATTACTAGATACCGCAGTTGAGATAACATCGCTGTCCACCGTGGCACTGGTTGTGCTGCCATTTAGTGGAAATGAACCTTCAGATTTGCCTCTGCTTGACTGTTCAGCAAGTCGTGCCTCTGCACATGCAGCTTGTACACACTGTCTCAGTTCTGTTGCATCATGCAGTTTATGAATGCCAAGCATGTGTCTTCTCAGCACAGAGTAGTCATTGAATGTTGCCGTACAGAGACGGCAGGTATACGGACGTGCCAACGTATGTGTGCGCACGTGACGTACAAGGGCACTGTGCTGTGTGAATCCTTTGCTGCACTGATCACATTTGTATGGACGATCGCTGGAATGCACGGCTAGATGTGCACGCAAGCCTTGGCGCTGCTTGAATGCTTTGCCACAGTGCAGGCACTTGTACAGTCTTGTTTCTGCATGAATCTGGCAACAAAAATACACACACGAACAAGCTCCAACAAAATACTGAGTTGTAAGACAGCACTGGCAATAACTGGAAGGCAATATTCACTGAAAATTTCGAGAAAAATGCCAAAATGTGATGTCATCAAATGTTGGATACCCTGTTTCCTATTGAAAAAATGGAAATTATTTTAAATTAAGCAAATCAAGCCAAAATGACAAACTGTAAGATATAAATCCTTATGAACCGTAGGCAGATTTTGTGAGTTATGAGAGCAGGCACAGTGAAAACTTAATGCAAACTAAGCATGGGGTCATGATGAATATGTCCTGGCCCCAGTGGTCTTCGTTAAACAGGAATCCACTGGTTCCCCATGGAAAGTTTGCAAAGTTTAGTTATAATATAGCAATCAAAGATTACTGATGAAGCTTGCGGCAAACTGTATGGTAATTTGACACTAGGGATCAGTGAATTTGTAGATTAACTGTTCTACAAAATGCCAATTCCATAACACTTTACCACCTGTCGATGGGCACGTAGATTGGCTCTTGCGAAGAAGCCAGCATTACAGACATCACAATGGAATGGTCGCACTCCGGTGTGTTCTTTGTTGCGGTGAATAGTGTAGTCAGTTTTGTTACGACACATCTTGCCACACAAAGTGCAGAGATATCTCTTCGTGGGCCATGGAGCTTTACCCTTGTGAATGCGAGCTACATGTAGTGCCACAGCATTTTTGCTCTTCAGTGTTCGACCACAATGCTCACAGCAGTATTGTTCTGTGTGACACTTCAGATGCTGAGTCAAGTCTTTTGCAATGGCAAATGTGCGATGACATGTCTGACAGATGTAGGAGCGGTTACCATGTTTACGAGCTTTGTGCATCAGTAGGTTACGTTGCTTCCCGGTCACATAGTCACAGGAATTACACTTCAGCGTTAACTTTTGTGTAGATTCAACAACAGCAAGAGGTTTCTTTGGCTGCTGTCTTAATTTGGTACTTACTTCTGTCATTACACTAGCAGAATCCACCACAGAAGTTTGACAACTTGTTGTACCAGAATTATGTAAAGCTGATGTTACAATATTATTAAGATTTACATCATCTTTTGTAGTGTTGCTGCTGGTGGCATGTGATTGTAATGTTTCTTCACTTCTGTCACAATTCTGTCTTTTGCACTGTCTGGCAACTGCATTTCTCAGAACAATTTTGCTCCCTTTACCTTTACTTTGTTTTAACTGTTTTCCTTTTGGTGTTTTTGAACTTTTAACAGTTGACAATAACAATGCTTCTGCACTATGATGTTGTTTGGCCGTGTTAGCACTTCTCAAGCTACGCCGTGGCCTATCAGACGGTGATTCTGCACAACAATGTTCGGTAACTGCAGCTTCGCACCTAGTACCAGCTTCAAGCTGTTCTGTGACGTCGATATTCTGCGTATTTGCCATGGTCTGAACAAAGTGCATAAGCCATATACGGACTGCAGAAATTTCGCTCCATCCTCCACGCAGTTTTAACGTAGATGCGGAAAAAGATGAATTCTCACACGTCACAACGACATTAACGTTCAATTCTTTCACCTTTTCCTCGAGAAATTTAGCCCTGTGATTATTCCTAAGTTCTGACCTGTCGCAAACAATGCACTCTGAGGAACAGTCGCTTGTGCTACCGTCGCCAAATTGGACTTCACGGTGTCTCTCGCAAGTATAATTTTCGTCTCCTGGAATTAAAACAAATGCACTTGCAACAATCTCCACAACAACACTAGAAAACACTTCCATTGTCCAAGTACATGGCTTCAAGAAGTACAGCTTAACTACACGAAAAGCCGTTTAATCCTGTTGAAATACAATTGTTCTGAAAATTGACAGTTATATTGTAAACTTCAATCGTAGACAAACAACCGGATGTTTACTTTTGCGGAAAATGATATAAAACTAGAGATGGGTGAGCAGCATAATTTCGTTTTCGATAAAATGCTAATGAAATAAACATTGACAACAGGAATCTAATGTTGTTTTATTACTAACAAGATTTCGTAGTTATTTTTATAAAGTTGTTGTGTTTTAATTACGACTTACGGCACGTTTCACGCAAGTCCATGTCTGCGCCCATCACCAAATCACGGTCAGAGGTCAGAGGTCAGAGGTCATGATGCGCCACGCCCACTATAAACACAGCTGGGCTGCTGCTGCTGCGAGTGCAGCCGGCCGGCTCTGTTCTAAGTATATCCTTGCTCGCAGACTGCGCACACGTCGTACTAACTTCCAGTCATTGGGTGGTGGGTGGACGCGCTGCGCATGATAACTTCGAAGGAATTTCTGCCGAAATTTAATAACTGCAGAACGCACGTAGTAGCGACTGAACCATGGCCACGGTGCAGTATCGCATCCAGTATCTGGACGACACTGACCCATTCAACAGTACGAACTTCCCGGAGCCGACGCGGCCGCCTGTCTACACGTTTCTCACCAACGTTCCGTTGATCAATCAGATCTCTGGAGTGAAGCGACTGCTGAAAACTCCGCACAGAGTAAGACTGTTCTTGTTCCGTAACATCTTGTGCGTTTTTGGGCTTGTGTAAAACACGAATTCTAGCAGGACATGAAATTGATGGTTTGCCAGACATTCGTTGGCTTCTATCCCCACCCCAAATCTGGAATCGAAATCGGGAGCAACTTTCCCCTACTTTATTTTTTGGGCTCAGGTTCCCCACTTTCGGGCTTGTTTCCTCCCTTTACTTTTGAACTCAAGTTACTTCCATTCTTTCTGGGGGAAGTTTTTTAAGAATATAGAGAGTAGAGCAGTGTTTTTCAACCTTTTTGATGCCGCGGAAGCCCACACAAGCGTGAAGGTCACTCACGGAACCCCATGCGCATTGATTCGTGAGTCCAGCAGAGTATAGGCCTACGGGCGAAGTGGAAGTTTCAGGGTGTCTGAGGACAGAGGCAAAGAATCTGTGGGGGTCTGAAAGCAAAGCCCAAAAAAGCTTACGATAATTAAAGCAGCAGGCAAAATATGTGTAAAAATTTAATGACTGCATAAGAGATGATATTATTTAACAATTTTGTTTCACCAGCAGACAGCAGTAAGATATTGTATTTAACCAAAAACACCCTACGAGGCGGCCACCAAAGTTATGCCTACCACTGGATCTTTTACGTTTTAAGGCCCACAGACAGCTAAGGGGGTCTGGACTTCCCAACTAGTTACACTGATGTGCGAGGTTTTTTTTATAATTTTTAAACAAAATTTTTCAAAAAATGATTTTTTCAGTAAATGAACACATAATTTCTTTAAATGAGACTAAGTACGTTAAGCTTAGTGTTCAGTATTCAATACAAATATTATAACATTGTTAACAGAAAAGAAAAGTATTCAACACTGTATGCAAAAGTAGACGGCTAGAAGCGCAAATTTTGAACCAGGTATTCGGTGCTTATTGCTTCTGTGGCTTGGTCTGACGTAATTTTGCATGCTAGGTTAATTTTTTTACTGACCATGCAGCCGCGGAACCCTTATCAGATGCTCGCGGAACCCTTGGGTTCCGCGGAACCCCAGTTGAAAATCACTGGAGTAGAGTGAAAGATATGGGGAAATTTTGTTATAAGTGTTAAAGGTATTGACTGCCCAGTAAATATAAGGGAGAGTTTTGATCTTCACTCTTAACAAAACTTTCCTCTCCCTGTTTTCCACTGGGCACAAGCTGCATGTATGGGATAGAAGCCATTGCGAACATATGAAGTAAGATCAGTGGTTATAGTTTTGCCTAGTAACCATTACTATGGACACCGTGGTAACCTAGTAACAAAGTTTTCATGATATAATATTGAGACCGACTGTCCAGCCCAAGAGACTGGCTGTCCGATTCTTAAAACTCCCTGTTAGATGTAAGTATCTCGAATATATCTCGTACACACACCCAGTTGTAGCCTATTTTGTCTCAAAATTTGTCATCATGGCAACAAGGGTCAGTGGTGATAAAATTAGATTGGCCTCATTCGATAGCTTGATAACAACATTAGATCAAAATAAAAATGTAAATAAAATTAAATCATTTTGATATTACGTTTTTTGGGGGACAGCATTTGCAAGACGTTCTGTAATGTGCTGAGCATTTTGTAAAGTTTTAGGCTCATTCAAGTTAGTAACGAGTGACATTATATCATGAAAACTTTGTTACTAGGTTAACATGGTGTCCATAGTAACGGTTGCTAGGCAAAACTATAACCGCTCATCTTACTTCATATGGTAACTAAGGTTTGGTTGAGGTCTCATGCTTATATCTGTGCTGAATTGGCCGTTGCTATGAAGAATCTCACTCCATAGCAATTGTTGCTAAGTGATAAATACACTGCTGGATTCCTTGTAATTAGTGACTTATGAACAGTTTATTATAGCCATAATATTTGACACATTTAGACATTATTATCTTTGTTATAGGCACACTAAGCATGTTGCTAAAAGTTTTAGGGTGTCATTGCAACAAACGGCTGGTAAGCACCCTGATACCTAATTTTTTTCTGTTAACACAATTTTTTAAAAAAGTTTAGTCCCTGGAGTACAGTAAACTAAAATATGCATGGGGTTTAATCTCAGAGGGGGTACATGGTAACCCCTGTCAGCTCCCCGACTACACGTAGTGCAGGAACAGATATTGGATGAGGTGGAAAATTAAATAAATGTTTGATGGCCAGTTGTCTTCGGAATATTTGTGCCAAAAATTATTAAAATCTAGTAATCTTTCATCAAATAACAATCGAAAATTGTTGAGATGTTTTTTTGAGATACAGTGGGCGACTTCACTTTTTGACTTAGACTTTCGCTGAGCTTTTTCGCTGAGCCAAAGCTAAAGCTAAATGCTAAATTTTGTATTTAGACCAAAGTTCAACTAAACTATTAAAAGTGGCGGAAAACCGGTTAACCTAACAAGAAATAAATCAACCAGTTACGCTTGGACTTGCTTATTTAATTGTGCCGCACATGCAAATGACGTAATTACGTAACATCTTACGTCACTGTGTAGCCATTACGGCATTTATTTTTGGTACCAGACTGTTTTAATTTTCTAAACTATCCATGTTAGTCGCCATGTTTTTGCTCAGCGAAACCACTTCACTTTTTGACTTAAGTAAGTACTTAGACCGAAGTTTAGGCTCAGCGAAAGTCTCAGCAAGAGTCTTAAGTCAAAAAGTGAAGTAACCCAGTGTATTTTTATTTAATATGGTATAATGCTTTGCGAGATGACCATGTGTGATATCTGTTATACTAGATAGCATTCCAGGGCAGCGTTAATGTAGCATCTATGGACTCTCCACAACTGAAAGTCGGATGCTGACCTTCGGACATAGGTGATACGATCGGTCTTCCCTAGTGACAGCTGGGCTTCTTGTTGGTGTTGTGGACATTTGGTGCAGTTTCATTAGGTTCAGTGTTTGCACAGTAGTGAATCTTGGCTTCAGGAATTTGCAGATAAAACTTTCGGTGTATTTCGTGCGTTTTAAGATATTCGTGTTTTCATGAGCAATGTGTTTGGGCTTTAAATCTGCAGCTGCAGGGTCTGGAGTGCTAAAGTGTGTTTATAAGACTGAAAAAGGCTGTAAAAAGGAAACACACATTCTAGGGCAGGGGCTAGCAGAAAAATTTTAATTGCCACTATCTTTAAGCTTATAAATCCCTAATTAGTTTAGTCCAGTTCAGGTTATTGACTGTGTGTGTCTTGGTTGATAATGATAATGCATTGTGAATGACGAAGCTGTTGCTTTGTTGTGCAGCTGGAAGACTGTGCATTACAGTTGTATAAACACAATGGGACTCAGTATGAGTACAGCAGTTACCTCGACCTTGAGACGACCTTGGCTGAACAGTCCGAAGAACTCGATGGCTTCTCCGACAAGTATGCACATTTGATAAAGTTACTGTATAATTCTTGTTTTTGTTCTGTATTAAGTCGTTATGTGGTTCTTGTCTTATTTTGCTTTATCTAGCTTTTGTTTGTGTAATATTATTATTATTTTCAATGTTTGTTTAATATATTTGTCTTTGTCGCTATGCAATTCTTCTCTTGTTCAGTGTTGTTTTATTTAGTTTGTGTTTGTACCATTTGTTCCAGTAATATAATTATATTTGTTGTTAGTTATTATTTATTTGTCATTTGATTCGTAGTTTTTTCTGTTTGCAGTAAAACATTCCAGTTGTTGGTTGGAATACATTTCTTTGTTATTATTTTCATTTATTATTGTTGTTTTTTTGTTATTTGATGTGCAGTAAAAAGAATTCTATTTTGCTTCGGACTCAGTTGTCAGTCAGAGTTCATGCATGCATTGGTGAGTTTTTAATTGTTTAGAATTTTAAAGTGATTACTTGATTCAACGTTGACTGTTGTACAGTTTTATTAGAAATATGATATCATAAGAATTTTTTTATTTGTCTTAATCAGACAAGTTTGTAGCATTCTCTAACAGAATTATGAAGTTTATGGTGCTCTAGGCTTTCGACAATGCTGCTAGTTTGCTTGCGAATTGCTGCCGTAGGTTGCCAATGATTAAATTATATAAAGCACTGCTGTTTAACAAGTTATACAGGAGGCTGCCATTGTTGATGATATTTTATTTGTCTGTGCAGAAAAACTACTGAATTCTAGTGGGAGAGAATTTCGCAGGGCTCTGTTTTCTCTGAAACAGATATTCCAGGTTTTTATCAGGGTTGATGTGATTTATTGATTTAGATCGATTTAAATCATGATTTAAATCAACAATAAAAATCACGATTTAAATCACTGAATATAAAACTACAAATTTTTGTGTAAATGTGATGGCTGTTTTCAGTTTGCAATCTATTATTGGTATTTAGTGCACTGTAGTGCTTGTTAACTCAATTTATTTTGTTGACTACATTAATATTTGTTTATATCTGAGCTGGTAAGTTAGCTTTACCAAAGTTGACATCGCCAATTACTCGGCCTTGACTCTTGTTAATTGCTCATGTTGTTTTAGTAGTTAGTTACTTTTAGCAATCAGCATGCTTACAGGTATTAGAAATGTTATGGCCTTCATCATTGTCTACTATTTGCCTTTAAAAGTCTGACAAATTGCAGCCCTATAAATATTCACAAACATTAGAATGCATCACCAGGTTAAAATTGTAAATAGTTCTTTGCCAGGCTGCTATAAAAAGTAACACATGTAATTTAAAAAAAGAAACTCTAATCAAGGCCAATTACTGTCATCCACAAACTAACAGATAAAGGTAACACATTGTTTATCACGGATAGTATAGAATGGTGTAAAAATCTGATAAAAAACCAAAAAAAATCAATTTAAATAAAAAATATTTGATTTAACTCAAAAAATCGATGCTTTCGATTTTTATTTAAAAAATTATGATTTTTATCAACCTTGGTTTTTATGCATTGCACTTGAGCAATTAACTGTTGTATCTTGTATTATAAAGAATGATGCAATTTTTGCACAAATAGTGGATGGCTAAGTTTATATGATATTTGTAAACATGTCTCACCAAGGTTTTTGGAATATTATTTGCTAATATTGGAATAGATAAAACAATTACATAATTATTATGTTGTTGGTCTAGCTTGCTTTTTGTTATTCAGTAGTGAACTGGATGCAACCATAATGTCTGTAATACTTATTTCTGATATTAAATGATATAAAATGATCATATCGTACATATTTATACATAAGAGGTCAGTTCACATGCATCTTATGCAGTCAGTTTAATTCTATTTTATAGAAAAGACTTAGCCTGCTGTGATTGCATTTATTATCGTACAGGATGACAAGGATCTTGTTCATGCATTCGTTAACAACGATGGCCTCGAATGTCTAATCAAGATCGGCACTGAAGCTGATCAGAATTATCAGAATTATATTCTCCGAGGTAAGACAAGCTTCTTTTAGCTTTTATGTCGATAAGAAAAGAATGTAATTTAAATCTGTTATTTATGTTTCAGCTGTCTTCAGCTATACACCAGTTTACGATGCAAGACAATTAGTGCGTGTCTGGTCTACTTTATACTTGCATTCATTGTGTTTATCCCTGTGGGGATGGCCAGGCTCAGTTGACCTGGATACATGGTTATGTAGTAGGTTTATTTGATTGCATGCAGTCTCAAGCTGCTGTTGATTTCTATTAACCGAATTCGCAGTGTTATTAGTTGTTAAATTGTGTACTAACACAGCATTCATACACCTTTTTCAGAAGTGCTTGCTGCTAGAATATAGTTTACACGTTTTGAGACTAATTTATTTGAACTGCATTCTGCTAATATTTTCATTGGTCACAGAATTGGAAACTGGCCCTCATCTCAAGAGTTGTCTTGCATCGGAAATTCAAGTTCACACTTACGATGTCAACATGACTTAGCTCAAAAGTTGAGTTGATTTGAGTTGCATCGGAGTTGTAGGTGTGAATTGGCCATAAAATTGTAACACAAAAAAGTCTCATTCAGACGTTACTGTACTGAGACTGAATGAGAGTTTGTATGAATGGTGCTTGCAGCGCTGGGGCAGATAATGTTGTACGTGGATGGTATGGAAGGCATTGCTGTTCACACTGACACTCTGCAGTGGCTCTATTCACTGCTCTCATCACAGGTTTCACTTGCTGTTGTTGAGATTAACTAACTAAAGTTATGCTACCAGTTTTTACGTTATACAATAGGGCCTATCGGCTAATGTTACTATTGAGATTTTTGCTCGTTTGAGCCCAAAATGAAGAATTTTGTATACTTGTAACACTGCAACGTAGACACATTTAATTTATGAGTATAGTTATGTACACTTCTTTGTTATCTAAATATGCGTGTACACTGTGTCATTTGTGTCATAAATACACTAAAGGTCATTTGAAGGTTGTCCTGTTTTGGTGAGAATGGACCAAGATAAAGCCCTGAGAAAATGCTTGTAGCTTGTTTTGGTTTTTTATTTACTCACGTTTTGGATAGACTGTGGTTGTGTGAGTTATAATGTTACAATATCAGCAATATTAAGGATGCATTATAAACACGTTAACGCATGCATTAAAAATCAATGCAGTGCATTATTAACGCATTAAAAAATTAACGCTTCGACAGTTGTAATTGTAAATAATTCTGATAGATAGGTTTTCTTCTTCAGTGAACTTGTCATAAACATTGCCACTGCCAAGGGTAGATACCATGTAGCTCTGTTTTGCAAGGATCACTTTGCTGTAATCAGGCCAAGATTCAGTGGACACAGGTCGGTCTCTGTTCTAAGCCACGATTGTCTGGGACTGGTAGGCCTTCATCTCCAATCTGCAGGAGGGTTTCAGTCCGCAGTGCAGGCCTGCAGAGCTCAATAGTGGTCCTGACATGAATTGGCACAATTGAGAATTTGAGATGGCCAATGAAGGACAGATGGCGATTACGGGTGGTGTCTGACTATTCAGTACAGGAGTGAACCTCATCATTGGTAACAAACTCTGTCCAGTGGGTGGATGTTAATAGGGGGAGGGACAGGCCCATTGAGAGGGGTGG
>Ga0209367_1007298_pt1 | contig 15234 bp, 10 predicted proteins | sample WorMetLIZISLAND2_FD_187412 | JGI IMG/M metagenome (GOLD analysis project Ga0209367, IMG submission 187412) | Marine gutless worms symbiont microbial communities from Max Planck institute for Marine Microbiology, Germany - Olavius geniculatus... ... | reverse complement strand
TCATCACATCGTTCTTACACACAGATGTAAACTAATAAGTTCTTCACATATATATTTGCTGTTTTATTGCCAAAAGTCGGGAAATGAGCCTGACGCTTACAAAAAGCGCTATAACAGGATCCGTAAATTTACCTTTTGCATTTTATGACAGAGTAGTATACTTCCCGTCGGGTACAGACCGTTAAACGTGTCTATTACTGCTACTGCTCCTACTACGCTGCTGCTTGTTATACCTGGAAATTAAGGTTGGCTGTGGTAGACTTAGACTGACGTCATCTAATTGCCAAACTCTCAACCCACACCTCCGTTAGATGCAAGGATCTTTCTGATATTTGTTGTACAAGCCGAGATATAGCCCATTTTGTCTTAAATTTTGTTGCAATGGCAACAAGGGTCGGTCGGGGTAAAATTTAGTTAGCAGCATTTCACGGCCCATTTCCGACTAATCTCGCAGATATCTCTTACACAAGCCGGGGTCAATGGGGGAAATGCTGTTGGCAGCATTTAATGACCCCTCCCCGAATACCCCCTTATAAGCGCAAAAATCTCGGAAAAATCTCTTACGCAAGCCGAGTTAGAGCCAATTTTGTCCCAATTTTTGTTGCCATGGCAACGTCGGTCAACCGGGTAAATATAAATGCCACCGTTAATTAGGCCGTTTCTAAATAGCCAAAAAAAACAAAAAATATGATTCTGTCTTGCACACAACCGAAGTTGTGACACTTTGAAGAATTTTTAAATTTTTCCTATAGGCGCCATTGTATTTGTTTCAAATTTTTCAAATTAATAAGCAAAAAATAAAATTGTTATTATATAACAATAAAAAGACACTTTCGTGCGCAGAACCGGGTCATTTGACGTATTAAGCGTAAAAATCGGTCTAAAGAACTCGCCTGTAGGCGAGTTGACGGACCAAAAAATGTAGTAAATTTCGAACAGGAGGGGTGTATATTTCACCTATGTAGGAAACAAAAACTCCTGAAAGGATTAAGCCCAATTTTGTTTCGTAGAAGGCGTCCACGACATAATCACCCCATTCAAATTTGGTGACGATTGTTTAATCGGTTTTCGGTTGGCTGAGGGTCAATTTTGCTTTTTCCCATATACTTTGAAGGTCGTCCTTACAACACTTACGCTATCGTGTAAGGTGTGATTTTAAAGGTTTAAGTCTTGATTTTCTACGTACAACGAAGCCTGCGCACGAGGGCGTCAAAGAAGAGTACCCCCGTAAAAGTCGTTATTTTACCGCTTTTGGCTCGTCCAGCGTGAAAACTATTGCAGATAGACATAAACTTGTTGCTTACCGTAACAAGATCTCTGACGGGCTTTTAAGCGGCATCAACATGGTGACTTTAAACGATTATAAATTTTTGAAATAGAGGATTTTAGTGTTTTTTTGCAATTTTCGGCTGCGTCGCACACTTTAAAAGTGAATTGCGATGATAGAGCTAGCAGACGCAGACAATCTGCGAATAGGTACTGATACATGCCGGCGCGCGTCTCGTAAGCATTGCTCAAATTGCTTGTTTACGCTACGTTGCATCTTGTGTTGTGCGTACTGGTGTGCCCGTTGTGGTCAACTCAACCGTCCAACGATACTGAAAAGTGCTCAAATGGCATGCACGCAACAGATTTTTTACTGCAACAATGCAACACAGGCTGTACTGTAGTCATAGTAGTATTTTCGTAGGCTTACTCCGCATTTGAATCGTGATTATGCATGTGTAAAGGTTGAAAAATGAAATATACGTCAGTGACGCTGTTTACTGCTTTGCTGCTGGCGATTGTTGCAATTATTGCAATACATCAGCAAACAAACTACCGCCAACTTTCGGAACATTTTGAATATACGTTTGCGTTGGCAACGAATCGGTATCTTACATTTGGCATATTTCTAGTATATGTAAAAAAACTACTCGGTTTATAGACTGTGTAAAAGTGACATCGTGGTTGTAGATATAAAACAGCACAAATCACAATTTAAAAATTTAAACTTTACCATTACACAGTCAGCAAAGTTTTTCTGACACTGTGTAATGGTGATGTTTAAATTTTTAAATTGTGATTTGTGCTGTTTTATATTTACAACCACGATGTCACCCTTACACTATATATAAACTGGACAGTTTTTTTTACAAAAATATTTGCAGTTTTATTGCCGTTGGAAGTAATCTAAAGCTGAATAAAATCTGGCAGTACAATAATCACTACAATTACTACCACAACTACTGCTACTCCTATTTTTATTTCGACTATAAGTAACCATTACTTTACTATTACCATACACTACCCCTACCATAACTTACCTTACCCATATTGTTACCATAACCCTACGCCTACACTTCCACTATCCTACCCTTCTGTCTACTACTATTACTACTACTACTACTACTACTACTAGTATTGTTTTGTGATGATTAGATATATCGAAAATATTGATATATCGTTTTTGATATTGATATATCGTATCGTATTGTATCGTCGAAAAACACTGACACATTTTGGTATCTACTTAAAGCAAACTGTCTTGCTGAACGTTTGCGTCTTGTTTTTGTGCTTACATACATGTGTTTACATACTTATAATTCTAAAAAATATTGATATCGATATCAATATCGCAAAATTTCCAAAATATCATATAAATATCGTATTGAAATTGAAATCCTAATATCGAATCATCACTAGTACTGTGACGGAAATCATATCATTGACAAACCACAATAATAATTTAAATTGACCCAGCTCTAGCACCAACGTTGTCTGCTGGCGTTATTATGGATACTATCAACTTCCGCTAAATTTAGCGACTCAAAATCCGTTTTCGCCAATATTTTATTTATTTTATTGTGCGTAAAGTAAATTTAAAATTAGTTTTATCTTAAAATACGGGCTACTTCGCTTAGTTCTATGGGTTTAGGGCCTACTGTAACGTGACGCACTGATGTTGTCGGTTGTTGCGCAACCTTTGGGTCGTAGAGCGTACAAACGCTTGGTTGAGTGGCGTCTCCAGCTTTGTAGCGTAAGCTGTCTAATTGGACGCTCGTCTATTATTAGACTCACTGCATGCTCGCAACTAGGCCTATACTCAGTCGCTTGCCAGTCGCCTACGTCGCTCGTCTGTCGCTACTGTCGCTTGCTGTCGATTCACTTTATGTACGCTGTATATAGCTGTATTAACCACGACACCGGCAAGTCTTCGTGCCCAGCCTACGGCAAGACCTGCAAAGCCTGCGACCGGAAGAACCACTTCGCGTCCGTCTGTAAGTAGAAGAGCAAGCCGACTGTCTGCCAGCTCGAGGACGACGTCGACCAGGATGTCGAGATCCTGGCACTTGACAGCCATCCGCCGTCTCGCTGCTACTCGCGTCTGAAAGTCGCCGGACGTTCAGTGCTTTTCATGATGGACAGCGGTTCATCTGTGAACCTGCTGCCTGCGTCGTTCGTTTCTCAGCTTGGATCGACAACCGGAAGCGTCCTCCGACCTGAGGCCAAACTTCGTATGTTTGATGGTACACAACTCCAGACCGATGGCATGGTAACCGTACCAGTAACTCATCCGACAACCGGTCAGTCATAACAGCTTGATTTTTACATTGCTACAAAGCATAAACAGCCATTGCTCGGCATAGAAGCCTGCTTGATGTTTGATTTAATGAATATCAATTATGATAATATTTGTGCGGTTGCTGCCGCCGATACGGGAAATAAGCCACTAACGATGGCTGAGATCAAACGAGATTACGCAGACGTATTCGAGGGCTACGGCAAACTAGAGGGCAAAGTCAGTTTGAAGGTTGATGAGTCAGTACAACCGGTGCGAATGCCCCTACGAAAACTGTCCATACCAATACGAGAGCGTGTGGCAAAAAATACAGCACCTAGAAGCAAGTGGTATAATAGCTCGAGTGACCAAACCTACACCTTGGATTTTGTCTTTAGTCGTCACGACCAAGGCAACGGGGGATTTGCGCGTCTGCATTGACCCGACACCTCTAAATAGGGCACTGCTTAGAAACCACCACTACATGCCGGCATTGATGATATTCTGCCAAACTTGACACAAGCTAAAGTCTTTTCAACCACAGACTGTAAGTCAGCTTTTTGGCACTTGCAACTTGATGACAAAAGCAGTCTTCTTACGACGTTTGAAACGCCATTTGGGACGTATAAGTGGCTGAGACTGCCATACGGGGTATCTCCGGCCCCAGAGCTATTCCAGCGACGCATACAGGAAACGCTAGCCGACTTGAAAGGTGTAGCTTGTATTGCTGATGATATTGTAATCGTTGAATGTGGTGCTAGTCTACAAGAAGCGCAGAGAGACCACGACGACAACGTGCGAGAGCTGCTGAAGCGCTGCCGAGAGAAGAAGCTGAAGTTAAACATCTCCAAGTTCTGAGGTGCCGTTCATGGGCCACGTTTTTACCGACACCGGCCTAAGTGTGAGCGACAAGAAAGTCGACGCCATCCGCCGCATGCCAGACCCGACGAATCGTCAAGCCGTTCTTAGTTTTCTGGACATGGCGACGTATCTGGCGCGCCACATACCAGGTTTCTCGGAAATGACAGCGCCGCTGCGAGATCTTTTGAAACGCGATTACGAGTTCCGCTGGGACAGCGCAGTTCACGGTGAAGCCGTCGCGAAAATCAAGGACGCTCTGTCAAAAGCACCTGTACTGCGTTACTATGACGTCAACAAGCCCAAGACCGTACAGTGTGACAGTTCTCAGTCCGGATTGGGCGCCGCGATCCTGCAGGAGGGCCACCCAGTCGAGTTTGCCTCCAGAGCACTCACTACGACTGAACAGTCTTAGAGTCAACTAGAGAAGGAGCAGCTAGTCGTCTGTTTTGCTTTAAATCGGTTCCATACCTACGCATATGGACGTCAAGTGCGTGTGGAAACTGACCACCAACCGCTGGTCGCTATCAAGCAAAAGTCGTTAGCGACAGCGCCGAAACGTCTTCAAAGAATGCTGCTACAAATCCAGAAGTACGATATCGACCTAGTCTATCGTCGAGGGACAGAAGTTGTCGTTGCTGACACTTTGAATCGAGCTTACCTGTCCGACCCAGCTACCGAGACATCGTTCAAGAAAGAACTTGCTGCCATCGACGCCGAGCAAGAAGCCGAGACACGCACCGTTGCATCGCCAGTGTCAAGTCGCTTTGGACATTAGTCAGTGCAGTTCGTATTGTCCACTGATTTGTGTATGACACTTGCGTGACAGTCGTCGTCGAATTATTTTCGCGTCAGGATAAGACCACTGTCTGTATTTTTCGCTGCTTAATTGTATTATTTGTCCAAGCAGACCGACAACGACAACGGTCATTGTGTATAACAACTCTATCTTAGCGTGGCAGGAGTTTGTCTAGTAGTGTGGTTGCATATCACTGTCGTCGTATACGTAGCTGTGTCTGTCTCTGTGTGACTATAGTAAATGCTGCTTACGTTATGTGACGGTATTGCCTACACCTGCCAGTAGATGCTAACCAATCAGAGTTTGTGTTTTGGTCTGAGCGCCACGTTAATCAGGACGCAAGTTGAGTCCTGTGCTGGCTATTGGTTAGACCAAGCGTCAATTAGGTCATCCTCCCGTGTAGGCGCGGAGATGAGCTGTGGTGATACACTTGTTGTTCTGAGATAGACCTGAACGGTCGATGTGTGGTCATTGTATGTGGCATACGAAAATGCCAAGGTTGTACAGCCTTTGATTTGGCTTCTGTGATTATGTTAGGGTGTCTTGTGTAGCCCCTAGACATAGATTTGAGTAGATTGGGAGGCCCGTGTGGATCCCAGAAGAGCGCTGATAAAAGGGTGCTTTTGTAAACCCTATAGCGTATAACGAGAGAAGGAGACTTCTGTGTGTGGACTCAGATCTGAGAGCTATTTAAAATGACTAGTAATTAGCCCCCTTTTGTGTGGCTTAATTGTATGCAGACTATTTACGATTGTTTTCCTGTGATATTTGATGATATTGTATGATTCATCACGGCAACTTAATTATTTGATGTGAAAGCTGAACATTTGATTGTTGAGCAGTGGTTTTGCACTACAGTTGATGTTGCACGCTTGTATATAATCGCTTATTAAATCGTATAATCATTTTATTTATAAATTTTCTGTCTGTTTACTTGAGCATTAGGCCTAAGTTAACTATAAGCTTAGTCTAGCGTAGGCCTAAGTTTAACTCCCATAAGACAGCCTTACAGCCAGCCACGCTGCAGATAATACGGGACGCCGCAAACGAAGACGACGTGTACAACGCGTTGAAACAGCAAATTGCATCTGGCTGGCCCGCTGATCAGAATGCTGTACCTGATGAGCTCAGACAATATTACACGTTTGCTGATGAACTAGTAGTCTGTCAGGATTTTGTGTATAAAGGCCAACGTCTCGTGATTCCGGTCGATGCGCGTCCGTGGATATTGGATCGTCTTCACAGCGGACATACCGGGATCAACAGTTGTCTGCGACGAGCACGCGAGCTTGTATTTTGGCCCGGAATGACAGCCAAGCTGAAACAACTCGTCGCAAAAAAGTCAGATACGTCAGATACACCAAGCCGCTTTATCGAAAGAGCCGTTGCTACCACACGAAGCACCGTACAGAGCTTGGGAGGAAGTCGGAGTGGACATTTTCACCTTCCGCTTTCTGTCTTACTTGCTTACTGTTTGTTACTTCAACAACTACTTTGAGGTTGATAGACTGCCAACGAAGAGGGCTAAAAACATCATCTATGCGTTAAAGGGTCAATTTGCACGTCACGGCTCTTCGTCTGTCGTGATGTCAGACTGTAGTCCGTTTCTGGCAAGAGAATTCCAAGATTTCGCTAAGGCATGGGACGTTGTCCATCAGACTTCTTCACCGCGTTATCCGCAAAGCAATGGAAAAGTTAAGAGAGCAATTAAAGTTGTGAAAGCGCTACTGCAGCAAGCAGTCGAGGACAAAAGGTATCCATTTTTGGCGCTGCTGGAGTTTCGCAATACGCCCAGCGAAAGCTTGCAACTGTGTCCAATGCAGATTATTTTTGGTCGAAGAACTCGTTCATTGATACCTATACACAGCCAGTTGCTGCAGACAGAATCGAGTCAACAGACCCGTTCTCGTCTAATGGACTCGAAGGCTAAACAGATGACATATTACAATCGGAAGGCTGGACCAGCGCGACGCCAGTTTGAGATCGGCCAAACTGTGCGTTTTAAGCCGAGCGCTGATGAGGATTGGAAAAAGGGTAAAATAACAGACAAGTTTCCCTTTCGCTCGTATCGAGTCACCCTCCCTGATGGCTCAACGCTCCGCCGTACCAGCAGACATGTGAGATTCAGCACCGAGCCTCCATTAGTCATGGACTCAGATTCGTCGCCGACAGTCAATTGCAAAGTTCCTACGCCGGCCGCCGCCGCCGGCACTGAGACACAAACATCGTCCGATGTGCCACCGCCGCCGACTCATGCCTCTACGACGACGACGACGACGAAAGCTGAAACTGTGCTGACTAAAACCAGATGTGGACGACAGATTGTGAAGCCTGCGCGCTATCGCTGATCAGTGACTAACTTTGCACAGCAGACACACACACTGCATGCAGTCATACGCTTCGTCGAACTATACTAGGCAACACTACACTTAGTTGCTAGTTGTTTTGTGCGCGTTATGACTACAACTCTGTCAGTCTGTCTGTCCGTCTTCTACTTCTGCACACATATAACGTAGACGACAGCACTTTGCTTGGAACAGCGTAGTTAGGCATAAAATAATGGACATTCTACTTTTTCTTCTCAGAGACATTTTAGCTTTTCGTTAAAAAGGGAGATATAGCGTTAGCTGTCTAATTGGACGCTCGTCTATTATTAGACTCACTGCATGCTCGCAACTAGGCCTATACTCAGTCGCTTGCCAGTCGCCTACGTCGCTCGTCTGTCGCTACTGTCGCTTGCTGTCGATTCACTTTATGTACGCTGTATATAGCTGTATTAAACGAGTGTACTATAAAGATGTCACTCGACAAGCTTGCCACGCCCGTGTCGGTAGATCATCGAACGCGCCATATATGAACCGCAAGCTGGGTTACAAGTTTCTCTTTTCACATCGTCGACGAAAGATTTAGCTTCCGGTGGCAGCGACTCTGCACGGTTTTCAACTGGTGCTACATCTCCCAGGTCGCCGTTTCCCTGATGGTGCTGCATCCGGTAATAAACTCCGTCGCCGACCTCCATCCACTCCGTCTGACTCTGGCATTCTCTCTGGGTCAAATTGGGCTCAAGCTCACGCTTAGTACTCCAGTCACGGCCTTCTTAGCCTGACCGCGGCTGATCATCTCTCCCAGTGGCCATTAAAAACACAAATTATTATAAAATGCAAAAGTTTATTAACGAACAAAAGTGCATAAAAATGCATAAACAGTGCTACTAATTAATTACCAATAGACAGAATGAACAGCCTATATTAAATTCCAATTATTGCAGCCGTACAGCCAGGCCAATCCCCGGGCCTCTACCCGTACTATTCTGCATCGCACACGGCGGTCAGTACGAGGTTATCTCATATATCTCCCCAGCTGCCGCAGTTGGCTTTCTTTTATAGGTTTCTAAATGAGGATCCTCACGAGAAATGAAGTGAGGCGAGAACGCTCGCGAATAAGAAAGATACTCGCGATAAACAACGCATCGTTGAAATGAGACGGCCAGTGAAAAAAAAGAAAAAGAAATTTTTAGTGTCGGTATGCCAGACTAATTTGGCCACAGTTGAAAGCACAAATTTTATTAATAAAACAATCGAAAAAGAAATAAAATAACATATAAGTGGCGATGGCGACACTCGCCACACCATCGTCCGCCCCGCCACGCAGTTGTCCCCGATACAGTCATCTCAGCTCTACAACTGAATTAAATCGTTTCACAATCAGATCAATCAAAATAACATATAGTCACTAGTCAAATTAGCTAACAGCGCAAAAAAAACAAAAATAAAGAAAATACTAACGTATATTCAAGTCAAGTAACAGAAATGCCATATAGCAACTAAACTCAATCTATACTAAGTAGGCTATTCAGTTTTTGTGACTAGCTACAAAGCTCTATCTCCAGCGACGACGATCATGCATTATCATATTTTTCATGTGACATAGCTGACTAGGCCGTAGAGTTGGGGGCGCGTGCAGGCGATGGATGCAGACTAACAGGCTAGGAGGCTAAAGACATAGCTAGGCCTGGTCGATTGCAAGCAAAGGTTAACCTAGGAGGTAGGTCTAGAGTAGAAACAAAGACCTGCTAGCCTAGAACAATGGTATGCCAGGGCAGTGGGTAAGGCTAGGGATAGGCTAAAGCTGGACAAGGAGGTGGGCTAAGTGCCAGGGTAGGCTGTAGGCGTGTGCAAGGCTAGTTTAGGCTATAGGCTGAAACAAAGCTACTAGCTGATGACTGATGTCCTTTGTATATGTCGAACTGTTGCTACTAATGTGGTGCTGGTAATTCTGGTAATAGCGGTTGTGACAATGGTGGCGATAGATTCGTTTCCTTCACGGCTTGTGTGGTAGCAACAAGCGATGTGCCAAGTCCATGAGAAAGCCGAAATTTCGACCCCCACAGCTCCCACATTTTCCCACCGCTTTTAATGAAACTTAAAACCAAGAAAGATATCCAATATACGACGCGAAATGCAAAATTTGGTTGATGTGGGTCAACGGAAAAAGGGTCTGCGTAGGGAAGGCATTTTTCGTTACTTTTTGTGTTCTATCTTTTTTTGTATATTTGCCCATGCTTACAGGTCACACCAGATTGACCAGAAGGCCGAACACGACCGTTAATGGCTTAAAACGCGTGTTTCTGCGTAAGGTACGCCCTTTGGGGTCTTGATGATAAAAAATAATGTTTGGGGGTCAAAACTCCCCCAAAACATGATTTTGGAGGCCTGAATAGGCATTTTAAGCCAAATTTGCGAAATATTCGAATCTCGATATCTCGAAAAGTACGCACTCAATCAACACGAAATTTGAAGGGGGTATTTTAGGTGCAAAGATGGACTTAATGGGTGGTCCAGCATTACAAAATTATAATTCAAGATGGCGGCAGCCGCCATCTTCGATTTTTGCACAGACATCAATAACACAGCCGCCGATTGACGTAGATGAATGAAATTTTGTAGTGATGTAGACGGCTGCCACCGGAAATAGACCGTTTGACCAAAATAAACAAAAATGATAAATTCGAGATAACGGCGGCCGCCATTTTGAATTTTATTTATCGCTTATGACTCGTTAACTATTGCACACATTTGCAGGAAATTTTAGCACGCGTATTACACTGGAGGTCATACATGCAGGTATGCCAAAATATTTTTAAAAATTAAATCTAAGATGGCGGCAGCCGCCATTTTGGATTTTTCCACAAACAGCAATATCTCGGCCGTCGATTAACGTAGATGAATTTTGCAGTGATGAGGCCGGCTGCGACCGAAAATAGACCATTTGACCAAAATGGACAAAAATGATAAATTCAAGATGGCAGAGGCAGAACTTCATTTATTTTTCATAACTCGTTTACTATTGCACATATTTGCACGAAATTTAACAAGTGTATTACGTTACAGGTTCTGCATGCATGCATGCCAAAATATTGAGCAAAAATAAAATCCAAGATAAGGGCATTTTTGCACAAACAACAATAACTCAGCCGCCGATTGACGTAGATGAATGAAATTTTGCAGTAATGTCGACGGCTGCCACCGAAATAGACCATTTGACCAAAGTGGACAAAAATAATAAATTCAAGGTGGCGGCGGCCGCGATTTAAAATTTTATCTATCGTTCACAACTCGTTTACTACTGCACATATTTTACGAAATTTGGCATGCGTATTACGTTGGAGGTTCTATATGCACGTATGCCAAAACATTAAACAAAAATTAAATCCAAGATGTCGGCAGCCGTCATCTAAAATTTTTGCACAAACAGTAATAATTCAGCCGCCAGTTAACATAGATTAATAAAATTTTGCTGTTTTGTCGTCGGCTGCTACCAGAAATAGATCGTGAGACCAAAATCGACAAAAATAATAAATTTAAGATGGCGGCGGCCGTTATTTTGAATTCCTTTTATCGCTTATAATTTAGTTGCTACTGCACGTACTTGCACGAAATTTCATATGCGAGCGACGTTTGACGTTCTACATGTAGTTGTGCCATAAAATTGAACAAAAATAAAATTTAACATGGCGACGGCCACCATTATGTATTTTAACATAAAGCATAGCAAATCAGCTGCCGACTAAAAAAAGTTTATAAAATTTTGCAGAAATGTGGTTAGTTGCTACTGGAAATAAATTGTGTGACCAGAATCGAGAAAAGTAGAAAATTTAAGCTGGCGGCGGTCACCATTTTAAATGTCGTTTATATCCTATAACTGCTTTTTCACCCGTCTGCACAAAATTTTGTATGTAGACTAAATTTGCTGTCCCACATACGTGCTTGCCATTATATTAAACAATAATAAAATGCAAAATGCTGGAGGTAGTAGTAGTAGTTGTTGTTGTTGTTGTGTACAAAGTAACTGTTCAATGACCTTTCAAACTTTAATTAGCGCACAAGTTAACAAAAAAATAAAACCATTTTTTCTTATTGTCGATAAACTACGTTTATGTTGGTATCTTTAACTTTGCAACATTCGTTCGCATATTTAGTGCCGGGTGATTTTTCTTACAAATTTCACAAGACATCAGTACACATTGCTAACTCCGTAACAATGTGTTGTGTTGTACGCAAAGAAAAAGCACATTGAGCAATAACGCCGAGTTCGTTCAGTCTCTGATAAAGAATGTTTCTGAACTCAATCACGGATTTAAATTGGTTGACGCGGATGCCAAGATATCTGTAGATTTAAAGCTCAATGATTCTTATACAGCGGAGTTTCTGGAACTTCTTTTTTTCACGTAAGTACTATATTTACACACATACGTTAAGATAACTTGTGCCAAAAATTGTAAAAATAAACATGCATTTGTAAAAAATGTTATTGAAAAAAAACAGTAGACAATTTCTGAAAGCCACGTAAAATAGTTGTAAAAATGCTGTTGAATAATATTATTTTTTAATGATTTTTTGTATGCGATGTGTCAGTCATTGCACGTTGCCATTAACAAGTGTATACACTGATGTTTTGTACATTTGTCTTTGTTGTCTTATTATTACAGTGTTGTTTTTCTCGGTTGGTAGTCAATCCATCTGTCTTGCGTAATTATGAAGATACAAATTCTCAAATATTGCAATGTCACGAATTTGTCTTACCGGAGTCACGTGACGTCATCGGTCACGTAATAATTGGACTTCGTATATGCCAAACCTACTGATGGCGCATTATGCGTCTATCTTGCACAGTTATGAATCGTAAAGGCTCAATGTTGCGTCTAGTGCATGTTAAAGATAATAACGTTATACCGGGGCGTGTTTGCTAAAGGCCAATAAAATGCCTGCGCATGGTCCGTGTCACGTGATCTGAAAACAAAAAGTCGAATATAATTACAAATTAAAAATTTTTGTGGCCTATTTACTACACAAGATTTGTGGGGGAACGACGACGATTGAGGACCATTTATAAAAAAAAATTTTATACAGCAGTCCATTTTTCGCTCAATTTCTAACTTTAAAAAAATTCAATTAAGTTTAAATATTGAATTCAAATTTTTGTTTCTGAAGATGAACACACTTGCTTGAGATCGCGTCGTGTAAGCCATCGCGTGTAAAAATCTCCTGGGCGGTCTGATTTGTAGGTGCGTCAGCGAAAAAAAAACTTTAAATTGCTTATTATATTTTACCCATTTGCCGACAAGCCCCCACTAAACAAATTTGTACAAAATTGTGCACAATGGGTCGCCTTGCGAACGTGATCACTTGATTCAAACTTTTTGTCGATCTTTTCAGTGGTCTTAAATTTGCGAGAGGTCGAATTCTGCCATTTTCATCGACTTAAACTGTCGACATTAACACAGTAAATGTACAAAACATTAGTTTATACACTTTTTACAACAACATTGTAAGACTGGCACATCGAAAACAGCCAAAATTACAAAAAGTGATATTGTCCACATTGCAGTGTGCTGCAGAACAATATTACCTTTGTAATTGTTGTTGTTTTTGATGTGCCAGTTTTTACGCGCGAAAAAAGCTACTGTTTTCAGCGCGTCTTAGCCATCGCAATTCTGTCTGTCCGTTTGTTTGTCCGTCACACGGGTGGATCAGTCAAAAACGGTGCAAAATAAGATCACCAAATCTTTACCCTCGGCTGCCTGGAAGACTCTAGTTCTAGAAATTGTAAAACATTTCCAAAAATTTGAAGGGGGTCACCTTGAACAAGGGCGCTAAATGAGTGGGGTAAGCAAAATTTGCGATTTTTGGCCAATAAGTCGTTGTATCTCAGTAACGGTGCGAGATAGGGTCTAGATTACTATTAATCACTAATAGGAAGTTGTAACTGGCTTTCGATTGGCGTTAAATTTAATGACCTTGAATGACCTTAAACGTTAAAATAGGGGTTTTATAATTTTTTTGGCGATTTCGGGCTGCGACGCAAATTTATATCATTCACAAGGTGGCGCCACGGAACTATCGTTATGCGATCCAGATAGAAAATTTGGTAGTTGTATATTTACGTGTGTAGGAGCTAAGCCTAAGCTACCGCCGCTACCGCGGACAGTGTTAGCCATGTTAGGAAATGAGATCAATTCACTGCTTGATGAACCGATAGCAATGGTGATGGTAGTAGAAAGCGGAAGTAAACTTCGATCAGAAACTGAGATAAAAAGCGGACGTTGTCCAAGGTTATACACTGTAAAAAAATAATTCCGTATATTAGCGGAAAAAGTTCCGGCAGCATCTTGCCATAACAAGTTCCGTCAATTAACGGAACATTATATTCACGAAAACTTAACTGAAAATTTCCGTATGCAAAAAAACTTTCCGTAAGTAAACAAAAGCTCCGTTGAAGAGTTCCGTAAATTTACGGAAAATTATTTAATGGAAACTTTCCGTAAATAAACAAACATTCCATTAAAAAATTTCCGTAAATTGACGGAAATGGTTCCGGCAAGATGCTGCCGGAACCAGTTCCGTAAATTAACAAAACCTTATATTAACGGAAACTTGACAAAAAATTATTTAACGGAAGAAAAGAAAACAATAGTATGCAGGTGTAACAGATTTTAACGCCATTTAACGTTCTCCAGCTAACAGTTAAAAAGCACTTACTTACTACCAGTAGTACTCTAACTAATTTTCGGTACCTAGCAACCCCACTTAAGCACTCTCTGTCTATCAAATCGCAACCAAAATTTCTACCAACCGTAGACGTCGCAAAAATATTCTCTTTTTATTGCGTCGGAGTATCGAAAAACTCTATATCGTAACTTTGCGAGCACTTTCGAGCGAGTTTCGACTCGGAAGTAAACATAAACATAAATTTCTAGCCGTACTTACGTTTTCTACAATCCAGCTTAGTTACTATCTTTAATATGGGAAATTCCAAACTTCGATCTTGGATTTTAGCAGGTCACTTCAAAAATGCCCATAAAAATAAGTCTCCGTCATTTTTCGAAGAAAAATCCTTTTATGTCCAAAAAAGTGCGGACATTTAACCGTCGAACGAGGCTGTAAGCATTTTCCTAGCGTTAATATATCTTTAGCAATTATACGCCAAAAAATGGTTGTCGGAAATTCGATGTTCCGAGAGTCGGCCATTTCGAGCATCTTGAAAATTAAATTCATAATTTTTTTATTATAAAGTTCGTACTAATGTTTATAATTTTTAATAAACTCTTATTTACATCTTTAAGAATAATAATTTCGCGTCTTTTAATTAATAAAAATACAAACTTAATATCCTCAAAAATCACGCCTTGCCAGTCGATCGAGCCGATCAAATAGAAACAAAGAGAAGCCTTCGTCCATAAAGCTAAAACATAAAAGAAACTTGTTTAGTGCAGACCACGCCCTCGAGAAACGTGCGCACTGCGCATGCGCGGCTTCCGCAGAGATATATAAAACATGTTTGGAGAATTTTTCGCAGTCTGAATAACCCGACTGGAACGGAACGGTTGTCTAGCGTCTACTTAACAGACGTATCTCCGTTCTATGGTGGGGGTAATTATTTACATTAGGTCCGCCAGCTTAAATGGTTGTGTGCAGATAGGATTTTGATGTATATCGATAGAATGACTTTTGTTATACATGTTAATATGGTGCTATTT
>Ga0209367_1007297_pt1 | contig 15238 bp, 7 predicted proteins | sample WorMetLIZISLAND2_FD_187412 | JGI IMG/M metagenome (GOLD analysis project Ga0209367, IMG submission 187412) | Marine gutless worms symbiont microbial communities from Max Planck institute for Marine Microbiology, Germany - Olavius geniculatus... ... | reverse complement strand
TTTTTGACCCCCTCTGAAAAAAGTTGTAAGGGGGCCGCCGTCCCTGGTGGGGGGTGCACTAGTAAGACTTGGTGATTCTCTAGCACGTGTAAAAATTTGGAAGCGCAGCACCCCCTAGGGGCCAAAATATGGTCTTCCGGAAAATGCACTTTGGGTGGGTACGATTCAACATCGAGATCTCCAAGGTCACTGGACCAAACTTCACAGGGCTTGTTTCGCCTAACGCAGGAGGAATCGCGGTAGATGGAATAAAAATCCAATTTTGAAAATCTTCATTCGTTTCGGAGATATTCGTCGCCGAACTTCGAAGTCGTCCGAAATCGGGCCAAATTTTGCATGTTTTTGGCCCCTGAAATTTTTTTGGAGTCTGCGCCCCAGAATTTTGGACCGGCATTATAAAATAGGGCCTATTGCTGACCATCGTGCAAAATTTCACGCCGGTTGGCCGACGCATCTCGGAGATTTCGCGTTGACAAAAAAAACATCATGCGTAAAACGTAAGTCCTTCCGAAAACTATCGTTTTCGGGCGGACTAATAAGAACAGTGAAAAAAACAGTCATGAAATGGCAGTGATATTAGCCTGAGAACAGCAATGCAATAACTAAAAACAGGAGTGGAATACTGGTAAGAACTGAAATGAAAAGAAACAAGAAAGCCCAGCTGTCGCACGGGAAGATGCACTACAGCCTATACAGTTCCTGTTGCAGTACTGACCTACATGGTCATCCAAGGTGGTCGATGATTTTCATCTTATATGAATGGGCGTATTTCCTATTAGTGATCAATAGCAATCTTGGCCCTGTCTCTTACCATTTAGTCACAATAGTGCATACTGACCTTCTAGGTCATCTGAGGTTGATGATTTTCGTCTCACCTGAAATGGCATATGCCACTTCCTGTTAGTGATTAATACTAGTAACCTTGGCTTTCTCTTTCACCATTTTTGAGATGTGGCCAGTTTTCCATTGAAAATACACATTTTTCTACCCTTTCTATTCAGCCCCAAATTTGAAAGTGTTTTCCTTGAACTGTATTTCCCAAATTTTGTACACAGAGAGCCTCAACAAAGGGCTAATCATTCGTGTGAAAAGTTTTCCCTTGCAGCTCAACACTTAGCCACAATACATCTGTTCGTTACAGATGGACAAACAGACAGACAGACGGACACACGACAACTACTTGTACCATAGACGCCTACAGCATAGCTGTAGTGCGTCAAAAATGCACTGAATCGAAAAAATCTGGCTGTAATCTGAATGTCTAAGAAGTCAGGCTAAAAGGTGCCAGAAATGGGTGGCAGGTCAAATGTAAACTGAAAGGAATAGGATGGAATGGTCTTATAGTTGGTTATTGGAGTTTGCTATGCATAATCCAAACATTTCAGATCATTGTGGTGGAGCTAATCCATGAGAGATGCAGTTCATCGGTGGAGAAGCCTCCCAGCTATCAGTTGACTGCATCACGCTTTGTCCCTCGCTTTGTCTACATCTGTTACAAACTCATTGGCGCGTTTCTCTTTGGTGCCGCAGTGAATCAGAGCGTGATCGAAATCTGCAAATACACGATCGGTCGTCTGCGTCCTCACTTCCTTGATGTATGTAAGCCGAACGTCACTGCCAACCTGTGTGACGGTCACATTCCCGGCGTCTACGTCTATGTTGATAATTTCACCTGCACTGTGCCGGAGGATGACAAGCTGCTTGACTCACGGTAAATGGCACAGTTCTAGGATTAGAATGATACTAGCATTGGGGTATTGGCCCAATATTCGCTGGTAATGGGTTTTATTGGGTTCTGGGCAATACTTTTCTGAGCTGTGGTATCCAATACCAATACTGCCCAACGAGTTCTAAGTGCCCACCGGCCGCCCTCCGCCTTCCACCGACTAACCAGGATTTTTATTTTCCAGGACTTTCCTGGAGGTGTGGGAACCCTGTGTAAGCTGTTAGTGAACAGTCGCAGACGTCCACCCGCTTGTAGCCAGCCACTGTGCTCTCTGGCAGTTGCCACTACTGACCTACTAGCATGTGAGGCAGATCGTAGACACCTGTGCTGCATGATGTAATTGACACCACATTGCTACTGCCACTGCCATTGCCATGTAGTGAGGAATGTTGCCATTTCTTATTCCTGGTACAGCGTCTACTAAGTCATGGCACGGCCATAGGCTGAGAGGCAATGGACAGAGAGTGAAAGGACCTTGCATCGTTAAATAGCGGGCTGAGTGCAGCTGCTGGCAAAGCAGAACAAGCAGATCCTAATGCTTAGCTAGTTTGTTTGGGTAGTACAACACACTTCACTTCTTGTGAAGCTCTGGCAGGACGTGGCAGGAAGCCAATATCAGTATCGGTATTGGGTATTGGTATCGGCAGAACCCAATAATATTGAGTATTGGGTAATGGGTAGCTTTATTGGTATCATTCTAACCCTACACAGTTCATAACCTCACGTGTAAAAACACCAGGTTTTTGGTATAAACTGAGCTTGAAAATCGCATCGAAAAGCGCACCCACTACTTAATTCAGTTTTAGTTTAAAGCTTAGTTTTAGTTTCTCGTGCTGCTGATAATGACAAATTTTATTGTATGTTCTATTGCTTTCAAGCTCGTGAGTACCGAGTTTGTATTTTTGTGGTTGCATTTCATTATCGGTGCACATATTGAATCAACAAAGTCTGAATTGAGCAACCAGTGTAAAGTTTTGCCCTTTTTTGAAATTGTTACAGATTTTTTCTCAAGTTTTATTACCAGTAATGCAGTCTGACATGCAGCTGTTTGCATGCAATGTGTGCTGTTGTTTGAGTGCAGACTGTCGTTCCTGTCTGGCCACACGTCTGTCTCGGCTTACTGTGCCATCTTCTTAGTGGTCTGTTGCAGTTTTAGTTTATTTATTACTTGCGGTCATGTATTGCTGAGTGCTAACGTAACCACTATCTGTCTTGAACACATGCTTAACATGTTATAAATAGAGCTGTCGAAGCGTTAAATTTTTAAATGCATTACCGCGTTGCATTAATTTTTTAACACACGCGTTAATGCATTAATAATATATTGATCATTAATATTGCTGATATTGTAAAGATGGACTACATCGAGAGGGTGACTGGAATGAAGCACACAAAGTTGTGCCTGTGTTGCTGGACTGTAACAGTAGTGAAGGAACGGCAACTAAACTATTTCTAATTACTTGAATATTATTCAATCTGTATTATCAAATAAGCATAGATTAGTGGAATATTGGAATTCCTGCTTCACAGAATTAAGCAAATTTACATATGTGCATTAATTTTTTTTAGCATGTGTTAATTTTTTAATGTGTTAACGTGTTAAATTAATGCATTAATTCAACAGCTCTAGTTAAAAATGTTTTGAAACATTTTGTATCTGTTTTGTTTAATATGTTGCTACAACTGAACTCTGAGGAAGATGGGCCAACTAAACAAAAATGGGTAGTATAGTCACTAATACGTAAGATAAATTCATCAAATTACAATCTTTGTCGCATTTATTAGTTGCTGCTTTAGCCTTTAACTTGTTCAAAGACATTGTATAATGACGTTTTTGATTGCCTGCCGCAGTGGTTGCAGAGTGGCTGTAAGAGTTTGTAGACCATTTCATGCAAGGAACTTATGATAATTATATTATTAAGTATTCTTGAATTGTCATCGTCTAAGAGTTATGGTATCAACAGTCAACACTAACCAAATTACTTTACTTAACACTGTGTGATCGCAAGCTGCCATAGACTTTCTGGTGGTCATGTGATGGTTGGCAAAATGATAGTGAACCACTGAGTGTGCCATTCTCCCGCTGTTGTTGTTGTTGTTGTCATTTGTGCAATTATCAAGCTAGTGTCTATGGCTGCAAGCATAAGAGTACTTAATATTATAACTTTTCTGATTCTGTTTAAAATGAATGGCAGATTAGATCCCATATTACCAACAATTGCCATCGAATACCAGTAGGCTCTGGTGCGTCAGCATGCTTGCATTCAGTTTAAGTAAGGAAATAAAGGTGTAGGCATGGATATGGACTGGTGTATTGGTCACTTTTTGATTGGGCAATGTTAAAAGCAACTTATGTCTGCTTGTATTAAATTTGTAATGTTGCTGCAGTGCTTCTGCTGCTGTTGCTGCTGCTGATGATGATGGAAATATTCCATGTATGTGATAAATGCAGCTGTACCTGCAGTCGCGGTTCACCTGGTCCGGCAGCAAGCTGCTGCGTCATCTGATTCAAGCACTGGCCATCTATCTGGCAGTCTGGGTCAGCCTGTCACGTGTCAGTGATTACAAGCATCACTGGAGTGATGTCTTGGCTGGCAGCATTCTTGGAACCCTGCTTGCCTGCCTCACGGTCTGTGCTAGTGGTGGTAATAGTAGTAGTAGTAATAGTTGTTGTTGTGGTAGTTAGCAGCAGTTCAGCAGCAATAGTAGTGCATTATTGTTGTCATTGATATTTTTTGGAACTATAACTGAAATTATTTTGCCATAACTGAATTGAATGCTCAAATAAACTTAAGCCACTGTTGTGATGGAATTAAAATTTTAAAAAGGGTAAAATTAATTTGTGCAGAACTTTTCAATACTACACATCATGGGCATTGGCATCATGAGCTTCCTAAAACACTAGTTACTTATTTCTGTGTTTTATATGTTTCACACATTTTATTGTAAAAAATTGTCAGGATGCACAGTGCACACAGATCCTAGAAAGTAAGGGAGTTTAAAATTCAAATTTACCAGATCTGCAAAGTCGTTTAATCAAGCCTAGATGCTAGAAAGTTATGGTAAGTGAACCAGTTGGCTGCTGCTGCATTTTAGACCAGTGTACATTACAAGTTATCGGCATTTATGTATATTTGTTGCTGTGTCATATCGGATATGCTACTACAAGAATAACTATGTATTGTCTCTGTTTTGTGTATTTACATTGAAAACTGTGCACTGTCTAAATGGTTCTGGAAAATGCATATAATAAGGTTTTGGAAAGTCATGGAAAACCACTTTCAGTGATCTATGCACATCCCTGTTATGTTCGTTTTTTTTCAAAAATGAGTTTGATTAATTTTGGGGAATTTTTTTTAGATGTTGTGATGTAGTGATTGATGCATTTGTGTCAGTTAACAACTACTACTAGAATGAGTGACTGTCTGTGGACAGGTGAACCACCTTGGTATATAACCAGCCACCCACGTCAACTCAGCCTTCCATCCCTTTGGGTAGGTAAATCTAGTACTGGCCTGCTTGTCTGGGGTTAAGGTGAGTTGTGTTCACCTGTGTCAGGTGGCTGTGTCATCCCATATGGCAAGTAGTGTTTTCTTGAAGAACTGAGTGCATCTTTAACCCTTTTACGCAGAATCGCTGCCACTGCAAGTGATGTTGACTATTGCTACACATTTCTTGGTAGCACGGTTGTCCGTCAGTCACACTCATGCACCTACTTTAACCATTTGACAGATTCGGATGCCGTTTAGTAGGAACAGTGACACATTTTGACAGCTGGGATTTCTGACCCCTTGAGGAAGGGGAAATTTTAGGTCTAATCGCCAGCCAAACGTGCAATTGCTTCTGACTTACCGTACGTAAAAAGCTGATTTGAGACTTACCAGGTGGCATTATTGATTAGTGATTCCATTTTTTAACAATTTTTTTCGGTCTTTATTAAGAATAATGGTTGCAGTAAATATGCTCTGTAGTGTATTGTGCTGTGATGCAGAGCCGGCATGTGTCGTTCATGTTTCGTCGGTCTACTTACCTGCTATCAAGCCAAGAACGTCTGAACAAGAATGAGGTGGTCATGTTGAATGTGGAAGGAACAGATCTATCAGGTGTGGAGATTGCGGAGGCAGGCAGCCATCCTGCACCATGAGATTGACTCATCTCCATCGGAATCTGATGCCAGTTGCCAGCTTGTTGCTTCTGTCATCCTGTCAGTGAAACGTCATATCTACTTTGAATAATCTCATTGCTTGACTCTGTGACTAATAAGCAGTAAAGTGATCAAATTATTATTAATCTGTGGCTGTTAATTGTTAATTGTTAGGTTAATTGTTGACATTTCCATTTTCCATAGTTGCCTTTCTGACTACAATTTTCGTTTACCATTAGATTTTGTCATAGCAAACAAACTGTCACAGATAATGAGAAGTTTGTGGGATTTTTTAATCTCAGTTCACTGATTTAACAAAGAAATAAAGGTTGTAATTTGATGAACTGAATGCAAATAGCTTATCATTTTCACTGGATCTGTCATTCTGTATCTCTGCTGTCTGTAGAAAATGTTGCTTTACTTACTGCGAGTAGATCACAGGTGCATTAGATTGCAATCTGTGGCTGTATAAATTGGCTTAGTTCAAGTGGGTCTGACAATGATAGTTGAGTAGATGGCTTTCGTCGGATGCTCTAATCTGCTGTGCCTGGCAGAATATGTCTGCTGCTGTTGTATTTGCCACTGATGTTGATGGAAGTAGTGTCATTCTGTCTATGTGTGTGGTCTCTTCAAGATCTGCCATTTCCTGTGTCTGTTCTGTGGTCTCTATGTTTTCTATTCTGCACATCTGATCTCTTAACATAACATTCAGAGCTGCTATGCTTGCTGTTGGCAATTTATTAGTTAGACTTATCTTATGCTGAATACAGCAACAAGCTGTGCTTCGCACTAATGATAATTTCTACTGAGGTTGACACTGGTTCCAATGTCATTGTTGTCAATATTTCTGCCAAATGAAGGACATACCAGCAGTGTTTTACCATTGTGCTTCTTTCTTTCATTTTATGTATTTGCAGGCAAACGTCAATTGTTAGCCAAGACTGTGGGTTTTCTGGGGAATTAACCACTTACATGATGCCTGTTATAGAAAAGAAACCATACGTATGTAAAATTTTTCATCTGCAATGCCAAGATAGATTCTGATGAAACTTTGATGAAATTTGTTATTTATATACAGTTTCTCTTGATAATTTGTCCTCAGATATTGTGCAAAGCATTAGAGAGAACTGATTCAGATTTTATGATTGGTTATAGATGCTGAAATTAAATTAAGCATGTCAGCCAATGTTAATTGATTCAATGGTTTTTGCTGAGTGAAATAACGGACTGTTCTTTGTAGAATATATGTGCCTGCAGTAGAATTTGCTACTGATGTTGGCAGTAGTTCAGTTACTGTTGTTACTACCTCTGCCGAAGTAACAAAATAATGTTTTTATCTTAGTCTGTCTGTTTTGCATAGCAGTTTATTTACAAAATTACTGAGATTGGCTATTGATGAAATTTTTCATATTTAGGCCAGTGAAGTGGGTAAGACTGTTAACTCTCAAAATCTGATGATCCTGTTCCATATTTTGCTGTCATTTTTGCATATTGGTTCAGGTTTTCTCTTCAAATACTTTTGGTTGTTGCATTATTTTGGAATTTTTGAAGAAGATGGTGTTGCAGTAGCTTGTTATTGTAGCAGTTCTATTTTTTTTATTTCTTACTGCTTATATATTGACTTGATTTTTGCAGAGAACAGTTTAGGATATTATTCAAGAAACAATTGCAAAACAGAAAACTAAGTTATGAATTAAACATGATATATAAAGAACCCACTGAAGTAGAATATGGATCTACAATCTGTATGTTAATAGAATAAGCCTTTTTTGTTTGCTGTAATAGTGGCAGTTAGTTGGAAAAGTTATTGAAATTTCACTAGAATAAAAGACAGATACATAGACTGATTTTTTCTGAACGGGGAGAGTGTGTAAGGTTCATTGTTATGTAGATTGACTGCATTTACATTTTACTCTTAGTTGTTTTATTAGCCAGTTGTCACATTTTTGTGGTAGATTTTTTTGTGCTATAATTTATTTTGAGATTTTTAAATTATGTGTTGCTGTTCAAGTGGATATGCTGTTAATTGATCATCAACTGTTAGTTCGTGTTTTTGGAAGTGGATGTCAGTATTTTTTTCTAGAAATAGCATGCAGTTATGCCAAATGGCCCAAACATGCAAAGTGTGCACTTTAAGGTTAGGCCTTTTGTGCCAAGGTAATAAATTTTGGCTTTGGTGGGATGATCAAAATTAGAGAAGGTTGTCAAGTCCTTTTTTTCCCATCACTATGTTCACCATTATTGTTACTCATTTTTGGTGTTATCAGCATTCCTGATTTGCCAACAATTTTCTGACAGGCAAAAATTTAGGGTGGGTAATTCCCTTTTCCCCCATTGCCACGATGTCACTCATTTGTGGCATCCAGACTCCATTAGATGCTGTAGATAAACATAATGTTCATTTCATTCTCATCTGTATGATTTACAGTTGTATTATCAGTGTATAGTTGAGTATGTGGTATATTAGTATGTGGCTATCCTAATAGATATCTCTACATTCATCTGTCGGTCTTGTATGGGCTCTCGACTGGAAAGCAAATGGGTGAAGAAAGAAAACAAAATTTTCGTGAATGTTGCACAGTTCAGGAGTGACTGATGTACCATTTTTAGCCCAATTGGTCAAAGGTTACAGTTAACTTTGCACAGTCCAGTGGGTGAGTACTCACATCGGGGTAGCTATTCAGTTGATGATAACCGCAGAGAGGACACTGAGAGAAAATGTATTTTTCTCAGAACGTTTTTATGCCTCTGCCAATGTATTGTGGCCAGAGATCTTAGTTTTTGGGATCATGCATAGACTGGAACCATGGGCACAGGGTTGGCATGTGCTCTTTTCCCATGTTTTTCAAGTGGGCATGTAATGTTGTTTGCTATCTCACCCCATTTTTTATTTGTGCAGTAACTAAATTTTGATTAATTTTATTTTATTTTTAGTTAGAGGATAAAAAATAGCAATAAGTACGACAGCAAAGTGAAAAATGCAAATAATTGGGAAATTTCTTACCCACCACTATTCAGCTTCTGTGGGCTTTGCTTCTGACTCCCTATTGGGTTCTGTTCCGAGTACCCCATTATAGGTTGGTGCTTCGTGCATCCCCACTTTCAATCACTTTCCACGGTCTTTACATCCAGTCACCATGCATGTTTGCATGCATTCCAAATCTTCAGTTTTGTTATTGTGAATAACTGGATGCATCCAAATTTTCAGCATTATTGGTGTAATGCATTTTGCTACAAGGCTGACTGTATTAAGTTTGGAGGTGTAAAAGGTAACAATTCAGAGCCACTGAGACCTTTTTGCCTTGTTGGTATGTTATCTTGAAAAGACTTGAATGTTACTGGATAGGCTATACAGGTTGAGGCAGAAAAAAAGTGGACCCCTAAATTTTTTCACCGTTTTCTCAGCAACCGTTTGGGATTTTAATATGAAAGTTTACAGCTTTATTTACTGAAACCTTCTACATCTAACTGCCAAGTAAAATGTGACTCTGTTGGAAAACGACGAGGTTGTAGACTTTTTAACGTGACCGCCTACCGATTTTTTGGCATTCAAAAATATTCATGCTAAAAATGCTATTTAATTTTCAAAAACTGGTTACACGTTACTGTCGATGACGTCACAGTGACGTTCACTAAATTATCGTTCCTTTAAAGCAATCGCTGGCTACCTACCAGATTCATCTTCCAGCAGGACAGCGCGCCGGGCGCGTCAGCACAGCGCGCAACGCCGCGCAGTGCACAGAACTGGCTGCGGGCCAGCTGTCCAGATATCATCACAAAAGACCAATGGCCTCCAAATTCGTCGAATATAGACCCAATGGACTATCACGTATGGGGTGCAATGTTGGAGGCTTACTGCAAGCATAAAACAAAGCTAAAAATGAGAGCCAAACCCTCAAGGAAGCGCTTCAGATTATCTGGGGCAACCTGCCACAGGGACCGATCGACAAGGCTGTAAAAGATTTCTCAAATAAGGCGACTTGAGGCTGGTGTTGTTGCTGGAGCTGGTGGTGAACACTTCGAAATTCGCAGTGGCAATGGAATTCTGGCATTTGATCATTATTTAACTGTGTTGTTTCAACGATGTTATTGAATTGGTGTTGTAGCCGGAACATTTTTGAATGCTGAAAAATCGGTAGGCGGGCATGCATGTTAAAAAGTCCGTAACTAAATCGTTTTTGAACGGAATCAAATTTTACTTGGCAGTTAAATGTAGATGGTTTTAATAAATAAATGTGTAAAATTTTAAATTAAAATTCCAAACGGTTGCTGAGAAAACAGGGAAAAACTTTAGGGGTCCACTTTTTTGTCGCACCCTGTAGTTTCGCTATAGTTTTAGCCTTAATATTTTATGGGACAAGAATCAATGCTTCACATTTTTGGGGTCAAAGTGTCGAAGTCTAGGTCATGATTGGGTTGAATTTGCACATCAAAAACAGCAAAAATTACAGAAGGTTTATATTAGTCAGCAGCACATTGACACAGTCAGTGTGATGTAGGCAATTTTGCTGTTTTTGTCCTGTTTTCGTTAACAAGTGTATAAACTTAGCTTATGTTTTGTACATTTGTACGTTCACGTCTTGTTTATGTTAAAAATATCGATATCGCGATATTTTCAAAATATCGTATCAATATCGTATCGAAATTGAAATTCTGATATTGAATCATCAATACTGATTACTGAATTATACCATATGGGTACTACCCGGTATTGGGAAAGACCATTTGCTATTCGCTTCCGGTTGTTTTTCGTTTGTGTTTTGGTCTTATAAATAATAATAAAATAACAATAAAACTTTGCAGTAGCGCACTTTTTCTATTTTATGCAATACACGCGTATGTTTAGCGTAACACGGTGCACAGTGTTACTTAAAACGACGCTTTTGATACTTTTGTCAATTACTGACCACTCGTGCGTTCAGTTTATTACTAACTCACGGCAAAACACGCTAAACTTTTGTGAAAATCGCAAAAGTCACGGCAAAGACATTAAATCACGGGCCCCAAGACTATTATACAGTCTAAAAACGCTATAAAACGCAACATCTGGCATTGACGACCATTATTACATGCATTGCCAAGTTTTCATCTGTAAAATTCTGTCAACAAAAGTTCAGCTTATGCCTAAAACTTATGGTTTCCAAGTCCACAGAAATATTGCTTCAGGTAAAGTACATATTTTACAATGACGTCACACTCTCATTAAACTAGTGAGTAAAAAGCACACGGGTTTGGTAGCAGAGGCAAATGTAAATATTTTTGTGTTAAGATCATGCAATAAACTTTAACCTATGCTGATTGAAAACAAAATATTCTTGTAAAAATGTCAAATCACAGTGTTTAGCAAAAAGCATGGCATTTCGGCAAAATCATGGCATTGACGAAAGCAGTACTCCATCGATTTTGGTGAAAGGGAGTCGCGACCCTTCCGTGAAGAGCCAGAGACACTTCTCTATTTTAATTAGCATCTAGTTTTGCACCGGGACATCGTTCATGATTTTTTTTATGCACTCAGCACTGCCGGCATGTCCACAACCACTACTGGTCAGGAGTCTTCAACTTGTTGAAGTTTGACCATACACCGAAGAAGAAGAAGAAGAAGAAGAGCATGGTGATACGTTCAGATCGCCGATCTGAGAATCTTTGACAAAAAATGATACTTCTAGATCAGCGATATGAAAATTGTACAAAAATTGATACGTTCAGATCAGCGATCTGAACACTCCAAAGCACGTTGCCATGACAGCATGTGACTGCGGCGGTACGAGCGCCTGTCGGTGCTCGTACCGCCGCAGACACATGCCGTTACTGACGACCTCAATCCCTATGGCATATCACGGATTACATGCAGTCAGCCAAGTCTGCAGACTCGGATTAGTTGACTCCAATACTTAACTAATGTTATGGGTGTCTATCTATTATTACATAACTTTATCAAATACACTAACCATAGCCCTATAACCCTAATAAAATAATAATAATTAATCCTACTGCATTACGTATAGCACTAGTGGCGCCTTGCAAATCTGTTTGCATTGGCACAGTGACACATTCAGATCAGTGATCTGACAATCTTGGACAAAAATTGATACCTTCAGGTCACCGATTTGAACGTATAATTATCGTTGATGAAAATGATGGTTTCCATGATTTCCGTGTTTCTATGATTTTCTGCTGTCCCTATGTATCACAATTTCGATAATGCATCAGTCACCGTAGGTGTTTTGGTTCTGTTTCAGATGCGTGATGGGAATTATGATAGTGAGGCCGATTGTCGTATCATAATTCCAATCATTGCCCATAATGCATCTGAAACAAACCCGGAACACCTGCGCTGACCGATGCATCATGAGAATTGTGAAATTGAATATGTTGTCTAACAGTCTGGCTAGCTAAATACAGTCCCAATAAATCTGCTAATAATTTGATCGGCTTGCATGGAAGCTGTGTATAAAATAATTTCATGTTTTTAAGGTTATTTGCATCACTAGCTATTTTTGACTCATTTAGGTTAACTGGGTATTAATTATCGATTTTAAAATCAAAAATTCTTGTTCAGTATTTTAACCTGTAAAGTTAGAATTATGTATAGCACTGGCTGAGTGAGTTTGCCAGGATGCATGCTGTTGCACAGTTTGGGTTAGGGATCGGGTCATGATTGAGTTCACCATATTATACAATTTAGTGCACTTGTGAATGCATTACTGTAATTGTAGCAATTACATTTTTCCTTAAAATGGTTAGGGAAGTTGTTAAAGGAGTTGTATTAACTGTGTGCATTTAGGAGCATTTCTCAGTGATTCTGGATGGTTCTAGCTTGTAATGGATTCGTCGGAACTGATCTATGTTATTGCGACAGATGAAGATCTCCCGCTGTCCTTGCAACTGCTGTCCTCCAATGGTGCATTGCAGCCCCACATTCTACCAGAATCATACCCCAACAGTCACTACTGTGCTCTTACTGTGTATGACGAGCAGGGAAATGATATTGCCGAAGACCTTACGATCGAAGAGTTTGAGTATATTGTGGATGTAAATGGGGAAGTTTTTCGTCCGACTAATGCCACAACCAGCAGTTTACCATCATTCAACTGTTTTCCATCTACAAACGCTGTTAGCAACACCAAGTCAGACGATGTTACTGTGGGAAGTGACTTAGAAATGCACAGTGCCCAGATAATTACGTGTTCACCAGATGGTAGTAATACAAATTTTCACAAAATGCAGCATAACTGTAAAGAACATGACAAACCTGAATCAGACAGCACATCATCGGAGGCTTGTAGAGGTTTAGAAGACTTACAAAGTTTCAGTAGCTGCATGAATCATGTTGTGTATGACCATGCATTCCCGATTTTGGCAGTACAGTTGGACACAGAAGTGAATCGGGATATGGACACCACTTCATTCGTATGCGAGAGAAATACGCTGCCAGTTTGTGTGAACAGTAGTACGTCATCTAGCAACTTGCAGATGGAACAGTGTTCAGTGCCTTCTTCACCAGAAAGCTTGTGCCATGATATTTCTGAAACTAAGGTCAACTTGACCTCTAGTCTTGATTCCAAGGTTACAAATGACATTTTGGCTTGTTTAGAAAATGCCGAAAAGTCTCCAACTATAAACACTGATGTGACAGTTACATCCAGCACACTTAATGTACCCGTTTTAGATGTTGCCACTTGTGATAAGACCAGTAACTCGTCTGTCCATTTTTCTGTGCCATGTGTGAGTGTCTCAGCAAATAGCAGCGCTGCTGTCAGCTTGTGTAAAGATAGTAATCATTGTCAGTCCAATTCTGACCACGTGTGCTCTTCATATGTGCCTGCTGCCAACAATTCATGTACTAGCAAATCTTCGGTGGCTGTTCTTTCAGAATTTACGGGCAATGACAGCGAAACAAACTCTGCTTCTTGTTTGCACTCAAATCAGTCAAACGATCTATTTTCGGATATTGCTGCAAACTGCAACTCGGACACTTTTGAGTGCCAAGTTGCCACGTGTTCGTGTGAGCCATCTGCCAGTTGCAACATTTCCGATGTACACAGTATTTCATCACATAGTCCACCTGCTGAATTTAGTTCCTGTGGAGCAGAAGAGCATTCAGCTGAGAAAACTACAACAGCTGGTGAGGCAGATATTATTCCAAGCAATCCATTTGATACTGCAGTTACTATAAGTGTACTTGGTGATGACTCTAATGCAAATGAATGTGATGCGGTTGAATCCATTCATAACTCTACCGATATACTTTTGGTTGAAGCTGAAGGAGCAGATTGGACCACTGTTGAAACAGAAGTGCCATCAAGTCACAACATTTCTAATGCGCTGAATTACAGTAATGTAGATAGTTCACTACTTCCATCTGATTGTGATGTTAGTGCTGCAGATGTATATGCTCAAGAGAAAAATAATCTTGCAGTCACACCGCCAAGTGATGAAGCAAATGCAAGTGGTTTGAGTAGTGGGAATACTCAGAACAGAACTTACAATTTGAGATCCACGGTAGACGCTGTTTGGTTAAGTAAAACATGTCCAGCATCGAAACTCAGCAGTGATAGTGGTTGCCGATTAGCGAAGGACAAAGTGCAGAAAATTACTGTCTCAGAGTGCCGGATACAGTCAGAGTACACCAAAAAGTACAGATATAATGGTTGTCACCGAGATCTTTTACAAGACTCAAGCCGCTCTTCTAGTAATATTCAGGAATTGCGGCAAAAACTTGTTGCCTTGTATCGAGTCAGGCGCCAACTTAGAAGACTGCAGCGCAACAAACCACCATCCAGTATTGCAGGCCTGAGTGATATTGACTGTAAGAGGTTACGACTGGAGGCCATGGACCGAGAGTTAGCCGAGAGACAGTTGTCATTATGCCAAGGAGAAAAACTGGTTGACTTGCGGCTAAGGGCAGTTGAGCAACGCGAGCGGGTCCTAAGTGTTAGAGAGCGGTTGTTGGCAGTACAGCATTGCCCTTTTTCCATGCAGCAGGACACTCCCGACAGTTTACCTTCTTTCAGTCAGTCACAGTCTGTTACACAACTTCAGTCGGTTGATCCTAAATTTGACGTTCTCATAGATGACTGCGAAATTGCATTCAGACGTCCAGCGCAGCCACATGGTCCACATTTTCTGCCTGAGGAAAAGGTAATGATATGTTTTTGCTGCATGTGTTTTGTGGAAAATTTTTGCACTGTGTCTTTGAGACTTTGACTTTTGTATTATGCCTTTATAAAATAGCAAATTGTTCCAGACATCGTCATCATTACGAGGAGCGTTCATTAAGTTCCAGGACTGTTCTTCTCAGCAAGCACACAGTAACAGCTGAAAACCAAAACTATTATGAAGTTGTACTGCCACTATTGTACATCACT
>Ga0209367_1007296_pt1 | contig 15240 bp, 10 predicted proteins | sample WorMetLIZISLAND2_FD_187412 | JGI IMG/M metagenome (GOLD analysis project Ga0209367, IMG submission 187412) | Marine gutless worms symbiont microbial communities from Max Planck institute for Marine Microbiology, Germany - Olavius geniculatus... ... | reverse complement strand
GGGCATGGCATAAACTACCAGTGATTCAATTTTGGGGGTGATCCGGCAGGAATCCTGGATTCTGGATCACTTTGAAATTTTCGTTACCATTGCGTTAAAATGGGCATAAGGGAACCGCTGACAAAGCGAAGATGGTGACGCCACCTGGCGAATAATATTGCCTTGTCGAAGGTATCTGTGGGTTATGACTGCTTTTTAGTTTTATCTAATTTTATCGCTTTTTTGGCTGTTTTCCTCGTGGTCGCATCGTGTCTCAGCTGATCGTTGTTTGTGTAGGCTAGCAGTGCAGTCACGGTTGACTGAAAAGGTCGGTGCAGGTCAGAATGATAAACCCTTACTGTCACAGTCAAGCGTGACTCTCTTGCTAGGCTACTCAAACAACAGCCATTTCAGAGATGGTGCAAACGTGAGAAAAAGAGCATGGGGAGTGGACGTGGCAGTGGTGTAAGTAAAAAGAAGTAATACATATGAATTCTGGGGCCAAATTTACAAAACTTTGTAAGACAAATTTATGCCAATGTTACGACATACCGAAGGTTTACGGCAGATTTACGATAAAATGCGATTTGCAAAGAACTGTACGAGAAAGCTGCGAAAAAGTTACGAGAAAACGTGATGGTTCATTAGCTGTCATACGACAATATCAAGCATGCAGTAATTATTTCAATTTTTCATTAGTGTATAATTTTCACATATTGCCATAATACGTATAAATTATGTTTGTGGTAACTTTAGGCAGCAAAGTCACCATGAAATCGGGCATGTTCAGTAGTCAAGTTTTTTTTGTTTGCGTTTACATTGGTAACCATTGGCAGCGGCGGAAGCAGACGATTGGCGAGCAGTGCTGTGCACCGCCAGGGCGGCCAGGCTAAGTGACACTGCGTTGCGATTGGTTGAGGTCATGGTTGATGTCATCGCATAACGGCGGTTGATTGGCTGGCTAATTTTAGTGACTACAAAGTGACAGAGTTATGAAGTCGTAAAATCAGCTTTCAAAATTTGGATACGACAATTTTACGACATCACAGCTTGTTTATTTATGACAAAGATACGACAAAGTTGCGAGGATTTTGCGACAATTTTAGGATTGTTTTGCGATGTTTTGTGAATTAGTCAACAGATTTTATTTTATTTTTGAAAATGTTGGTTTTTAGATTAGATAGTTGCTTACTTGTTGTGATACTGATGCGCTCAGGTTGGCTCTGATAGAAGCAGCAAGTTATGTGCAATCTGTCACAATCATGGATACGAGTCACTGATATCTGACTGTCTTGCAGTGCCTTTAAGGTCTGCTGCATTTGATGCCATTTTGTGCATAGCAGTTATACATCATTTGTCTACCGAGGTGAGTTCTGCTCATTTTTTACGTTTTATGTTTGAAAATTATTACTATTGTTATCCATGCCAAGTTTAGTGTAAAGTGAGCCATTAAAAGCTGAGGCTTTGTTGCGAGAAATTGAGATCAATGTCTGACTGGTTGGGTGGTTATTAATGTTGGATGTCATCAAGCAATATCTCTGGAACTCGAACAGTTTGGAACTTGACGTTTTCCATGCTGGTCGGAGCTAGGATCGTAGGCATAGCCAAAAATTTGGAGTTTGGAAGGGTGGTTTGAGGTCTGAAGAGCCAAAAACCGAGGTTAAAGGCCAAGAGTGGGGGTGAGGTTCTTGGAGAGGGGCAGTGGGTCCTCAACCCACCAGCTAGGGTGTCTCCCCCAGCAGGGTTCGGGGCAGAGCCATGACCACAAATGAGTTTTTGATCGTGAAAAGCCCTGAAAATGTTAGTTTTACTGTGCATATTTACATACTTTTTGATATCTGGAGCTGATGTCTATGTACATATGTTGGCATGAAAAACATGAAGTGAGGTAGGAACTAAGAACTTTTCTTGTTGGAGTGTTAGCGAGTTTGTATTTGCAGACTATTTTTATTTCTGCCAAAGTGAACGTGAAGCAGATGTGCGAAAACACGGAATGAGTACAAAGGGCATGAAATGAATTAAGCATAGTAAAAACAACGACTTATGTAACAGTTCTTGTGCTGTGGTGTTTCACTGCTGCGTGTAGTCACGGAGACTGAAAGCACTGAATGAAGTCGCACGGCTTCTGCGTGTCGGCGGGCAAGCTCTTGTCTACGTCTGGGCAGTCGAGCAGAAGAAAGACAGCATCAAATCCAAGTACCTGCGTTCGTCTAAAACACGCTCCTCAGGTGTCGACATTGAGCTTAAACCATTTCCAGCTTCTTCTCTCAGTCTTCCAGTTCATGTTAACGGAACACCTTTCAAATCGCAGGATGTGTTCGTGCCATGGCACTTGAAGAGAGATAGCGGAAGAGCCGCTGTACATGAGGACCAGGGAATGATGGCAGATGGTGGTAGCACCACTGCAGCGGGTGTTGAAGAGTCTTTTAGTGAGGTGAGAAATCCACAGACGCAGATTCTGCACCGTTACTATCATACGTTTGTCGATGGAGAGTTGCAGCGACTTTGTGAATTGGTTAACGGCATACAAGTTGTGAACAGTTATTATGACCAGGGCAACTGGTGCGTTATCATAGAACGAATGGTGGACGTTTAAACTAGGGCTGTGGAAATCCATGATTAATTAATCGATTAATTGCGAAATGCATTAATTGATTAAAATTTTTAATGGAATAAATTTCAGTGAAAATTTTAGACTTTTTAATCTAGTGTTTATGTCACATAAGATGACATTCAATATTTTTATTTGTATAGTGTTAACAGTTTGCACTTTGTGAGCTTTGACTACAGAGTTTGTGTAGGCTACTGCATCATCGTCGTAGTCCATGATTTTCTTGTTTTTTTATGTTTGCAAAAGATAACAACACAGGATGTCTACAAATCCAGCCTAACAGATTTCCAGGAGATTTTCGGGACACATTTAACAAACTTCCAGTAGACTTTTTACGTTAATCGAGCCTCTTAAACATTACAATTGCATATACTGTAATGAAATGACAAGCCGCAAAATATTAATGCATATACGAGTATGAATTTTGAAATATCTGCAACTGAGCATGTGATCATGAGCTCCAGCCAATGCTCATCACTGTGCCATCCTTCCTGCTTGATATACGAAAATTACACGGCAAGTTATAAAAGTTTTCCAGGAGCACCAATAAAATTCCAGGAGATTTCTAGTATTTCCAGGAGTTACAGGAATTGTAGACACCCTGCAACAGTAGTTGAATTCTGCAGTTTTTGCAGTCCTTCTTGACAACAAATATTAATCGAAATTAATTTATTAATTTCTGTTAATTTTTGGAATATAATCTATTAAAAAAATTTTAATTGAAAGCAGCCCTAGTTTAAACTAAAATTTACATTTCATTGTTGAGATCATATGATAAATGACAACTTGTGCCTGATTTTTTCTTGTTAAATTTTTTGTGCAGTGCATAACCATTATTATTATTTACGAATTTTAGTAGTTGGTTATGCTGTTTGCTGTCGTTTCTAACATATTTTTGAAGTATTTTGAACTTACCATGGCACACTAGAGTTGTTATGCTGTTATTATTAATGTTTTGGTATTAACACAGCTCAGAGGCCTGCCAAAAGCTACCATTATATGTCTGATAAGAACAAGAAAAGCCCAGCTAACGCAAAAGGGAATGTGCAACAGCGGTGCATGTTTGAAAGCCCAGTAAAACAAAATTTACAGTTGCCAGAGGGCGCCAGACGATTGGCGGCTAATTATCTATAGTGTTTTACTCGTACTCGCCAAAGGGCATGACCTGTCTCACTCAGCCAACGCCGTATCGGCTGGAAGTCGCAAATTTTCCCTACCCCTTTGTCATTTAGCACCCTCGCTCGGGGTGACTCCTTTCGAATTTATGTAAAAGCTTTACAGATCCTGAAACTAGAGTCTTCCACGCAGCCGAAGGTGAAGATTTGGTGATCGTAGCTCGCACGGTTTTTGATTGTTCCGCCCGTGTGACGGACAGATGGACGGACGGACAGAATTGCGATGGCTAAGACGCGCTACAACAGTAGCTGCTGTTGCGCGTAAAAAGCCTACAAAAGCCCAAGTTTTGTGTAGTCTGAGCTATACGCCTGAAGGAAATGCTCACTGAGCATTTTCAGTAAAACCAAAACCTCATGCACACTGTTATGTCATTGTGCATGAACTGGTATTGTTGGAGCCTACATGATCATATCAAGAATATTGTTTGCTTTTTGTTATGCGCTAAGCACACTGATTGCTCCCTGGCATGAATTTGTAAAGAATTATTTGGTTTTGTACAATTTTTGTGGTGGCTTGCTTCGTACAGTGAAATTTATTTGAATAAATGCTTGATTGATTGATTGATTGATATTTGGGGTGGTTACATGAATTTAAACTAGCTTAATTGAAATATATTTGATGCAGCACTGTGTCAGGTTTTTATTTGTATGTAACTAAAAAGCTGTGGAATGTAAAATAACAAAACTTTCTGAAAACGAGTAGCTCTGCTATCACAAGAAACTACCTGATATTTCAGTCAGTTTGATATGCGAGTGTTTAGAATTGCAGAAGAATTTGTGTGCTATAGATTAGTGCTTTCGATCATGGTTAGATCTTCTAACCATTCTTCTGAGAGCAGCTATGTCTTCATTCAGATTTACTGCTGCAGTGCAAAAGATCTAGTTTCTGTGGATTGAATTTTGTACTAGTCGTTTAAGGTCATCCAAGGTCACTGACTTTGGCAGTGGTACAAAATTACCAATTGAAAACCTAATTAACTCGTGTAGTTATTATACAAGTAAGCCAACCTGTATGGGCAGTGTTACAAACACAAACGAATCAGTTGACTTGAGCAAGACTGCAAGTTGAGCGGTGAAAACAGTCTTCGACTTCGAGAGTTGTTACTTACTATCGGCACTCAATGTTTTTTGTTGATGTAAACAAAGCTATATAGGCTTTGGATGTAAAAGTTATTACATATTCTATTGTGTGAAAAGAAAATTCTTGAAAGTTTTATAAAATAGTCAAATAAACGTTGCAGAACGAGGATTCAGTGTTGTGAATATCAGATGTTATCATGTAATGATTTCTGAGTTTTTTGCTTATAGGGTATTTTTAAGTGTAATCTATGAAACATTAATTTGCAGCACGACTGCACGGTGATGTCTGCGAAGATAAACAGCTGACACCGGTATGCCTGAAAACCGCAGGACTCCATAGAAAGACCGAAGGACACATAAATGATAACCGCAAATTGATTTTTAGACGTGATTGCGCGGGGTTCGCATTTTGGTGGTCCGCAGTTTACCCACTGGTCCGCACTGGCGGTCCGCAGGTTTTGGTCAGCAGTTTACCCGTTGGTCGGTCCGCAGGTCCGCATTTTACCCTTGTCCATTCAGACCTACAAAATGCTACACATCAAGGCCGAGACGCAGGCCACACACCTGGACGCCAAGGGTGCATAAGCCATACGTGAGACGTGCGCCAGGACGCTTAAATCCTGCAGTATTAGTATTGCCCCATAACCGCTATAAGGTGGCTATATAATGCTCTAAAATTAAAGAAAACCTATAGTTAGTCCGCCCGAAAACGATAGTTTTCGGAAGGACTTCTGTTTTACTGCAGATGTTTTTTTATTTTTTTGTCAAAGCGAGATCTTCGAGATGCGTGGGCCGACTGGTGCAAAATTTTGCACGATGTTCAGTACTAGGCCGAATTTTATAATGCCGGTCCAAAATTTTGGGGGGCATGCCCCAAAAAAATTTCAGGGGCGAAGAACATGCAAAATTTGGCCTGATTTCGGACGACTTCGAAGTTCGGCGGCGAATATCTCCGAAACGGATGAAGATATTCAAAATCGGATTTTTATTCCGTCTACCGCAATTCCTCCTGCGTTAGGCGAAACAAGTCCGGTGAAGTTTGGTCCAGTGACCTTGGAGATCTCAATATTGAATCGTACCCACCCAAAGTGCATTTTTCGTAAGACCATATTTTGGCCCCTAGGGGTGCTGCGCCCCCAAATTTTTACACGCGCTAGAGAATGACCAAGTCTTACTAGCGCACCCCCCACCTGGGACAGGGGCCCCCCTTACAACTTTTTTCAAAGGAGGGTCAAAAATTGGCTTAAAATGGAATAAATGAGCCATTATAACTTCAGAGTTAGGGGGTGTAGCCCGACGAAACTTTGGCACTTGATGTGCCTCTAGGTGGGGGTGTTAATGCAAGTACAACTTTTGGGTGAATCGCCCCCCTTAAAATTTGGGAGGGCAAAAATCGGTGCGATTTACGACAACTTTCGAGTTTGAGCGCGAATATCTCTGGAACCGATGAAGATAGCGACAAAATCTAAACGGCGTTGATGAAAATGATCTTTTCATCGTTGAAACGGTTGAACAAAAAAAAATTTGTGAAATTCGGTAAACAGCGAACAAAGTTATAAGCGCTCATGTTGACCTACCCTAAGTCAACAATGCGCGTTCGGTGTATGCCAATGCATTTGAGTTCGGGGCACGTGACTTTGATGCCGGGGCAATTTTACCCCCCCCTTACTTTCCCCCAATCGGACTTAGGGCGCTGGGCGGACTCACGTTGGGCTTTGCCCCAAATTTCTAGTTTTTTCTGTTTTCAGCACTTTTTAGTGGTTATTTAAAGTGTTCTTTGGTGTCCTGCGGTTTTCAGTCATACCCGCTGTCACTGCACCCTGGGAACCAGAAGTGATTGCAGTATAAAATATCATCTTAGATACTATTGCTACTCACGGCATAGATACTAGGCTATGCTGTTGGTTTGTGTAATGTAATCGCTCATCATATTTTAAAAAATTTTCTTAACTGCACTTTAGTGTCCGGCAATGCTATATTATGCATGTTAGGCTGGCGAGGCAGGTAAAGGCTATACAACTGTTTTTATGGTGGGTGCAGTAGCAAAGAATGACAAACGCAGTTAAATAATCACAGGTGAGGGTGGTTCATATCAATTTTGGGCATCTTCTTTGCCCGGGTTTGTGAGATTAACTTCTTGGTCGAACACCGTGTAGAAACTCTGTTAAAACATAAAAGTAAAATCTTCTGAAGTACATTCTACAATCAAGGCTGAACATCTGTTGTCGAGTGAAGTCAACCAGAAACCAGTGTTGATAGTGCAAAACTTAAAGCTGGACTACGAGTCTTTGTAATGAACTGAAAAAGTGCTGTTAGTTCCTGTGACTAGGGATTGCAATCTCAGGATTTCAAATCCTGGCCTTTTTTGCCAGTCCCAAATCCCGGGATTGGCAGCGTCTCAATCCTGGGATTTCGGAATTACAAAAATTAGCTAAAATTGTACTTTTTCGCAAAAATGACAGAAATAAGAATTTTAGCCATCTGGTGAATAAAATATTTTATGAGCGCTGGAGTACTACTTTGTGCTGTCACCGTAAATTTGTATTTTGACTAGGGCTCTCAAGACGTTAATTTTTTTAACGCATTAATTAACGCGTAAATTAACGTACCCAGTCTCGTCAAGATGGAGAGTAGGAGGTAAATTACCCCGGGAACGAGATTTATGGGACCCGTCTGTAGAATATAAAAAGTTAGAAAAGTGACAAAAAAGTTTTAAAAACACATTTAGTTTTTAAACGTATTTAGACTATTTACTATTTAACTCTTACAGTATTCTATTTTGACGTTTAATTGCTTGAACGAAGAATTTCTGTTCTCCCGTCGCCTATTCTTCTGCTTACCTTTTTATTTTTCTGACTTCTAATACATGTACTTGTTGCCATTATACCTTGACGCAAAACGTGTGTAGACTGTTGAGCATAGTTTTCAGAATTTTTTTCACGTTCGCAGGTAACTTATGGGGTGTTTACACCATCCAGCAAACGTCCAGCAGTAGCACGTGTATTTTGAATACATTTGCTGGAAAGTTACTGGACGTTTGCTGGATCGTGTAAACATCATATTAGACACAAACGAAGATGTTGCGCAAATGTTTTAGGTTAAACGTGTAACGCCGTGGCTACACGCACCAATTTCCTCGTCCGAAATGTTGTCCGATGTGACCGGGCCTTCTGAGGTTTATAAACCTCGTCCGAGGAAATCGTCGCATGAAGCCACGCTTTAGCGGGGCATTAATGCTGTAAATTTACGCATGTGCGTTAATTTTTTAACGTGCGTTAATTTTTTTAACGTGCGTTAATTTATTAACGCATTAACGCGTTAATTAACGCGTCAACTGTGACAGCTGTAATTTTGACAGTCACTGTCACTCTCTACAGTTCGGATATACCTTTCGTATGGGCCCTGTGCATAAAAGAAGTCAATTGGGGATACCAGAATGGCGACCAGTCTGTAAGCCTAATTTCGAAACGGGATCCCGGGATTACCCGGGATTGCAGTCACTACCTGTGACCGTCACTGGAAATAACCAAATTCTGTTTTGAATTTATCTTACTTGTATCTTTTACCAGGAACGCCTTCAGCAACGTTTGCTGTTGATCTGCAGTAATACTTTGCCGCCAACAAAACTGAGTCTACATATTAGCTGCTGCCGCTACCACACAGTAGCTCTGTATAACTGTCACCCACCTTGCAAGTTTTGCCAACCTTGCATGCATAGTTTAGCATGGCCTTTAGTTTCCACTTGTTTTGATGCATAAAAATATAGTACACATTATGTTTGTGATAGCTAAATATGGTGATAAAGATGTGCATTTTGTAGGTCTGGTTCTGCAGATATGAATAATGTAAATAAGCCTGCCACTGAGTCATCAGTAGATGAATCAGTTTCTCAGAAGGCAGGTTTCGACAGTGCGGTGACTGACGTAAAAGATTCAGTTGCGCCACTTTCAGAAGTATCCCAGAAAACTGAAATTCCAATGCCATCTGGTCCAAAAACCAGGCAAGCTGTTCAGAATTTGACAAATATTTATTGTGATTTTTTTAAAGTTAATTTTTTTCGAAGTTATTATCTTAGTGCATGTGTATGAATAAGTTCAAGAAATGCGTCCGTTCAGTTGCCCTGTATTCATTAATGTACGTTATTGGAGATTGAGTTGTAAACATGGTGTCTACTCTGCTGTTGAAATATTGTAGGTACGAATGGTATCAAACAGAAACGCACGTTGTCGTGTCTGTGTTGGTGAAAAATGTGAAGAAAGAAGATTTAAAATGTGACATCCAAGAATCGAGCGTAAGTTTTCGAGTAGAAAATTTGGCAGCTCATGGACTTGGTGTATAATACTATATGTATAATACTTTTACTAATTTCATTTCAGATTGAATGTGTAGTTGTTGTTTTACATTGTTTTTCAACCATTTTACTTGTACTATAGTCTTATTTGCTGGTGCGTGATGTTTTGTTATGAAGCTGAGTCTAACCATTCGGTTGCCAACTTCCAGTGAATACAGCCTGGAACTGGATCTGGCTCGCTCTGTTGTGCCCGAGCAAAGTCAAGTCAAGATTCTCAGTTCTCGGGTATTCATGATCTCTTTGCCATTATATGCATCATGATAATAATGATAATAGTTCTGTGAAGGAATTTTGCATTTTTCCATCTGTACTTGTTTAAAATTTTACCACATTGTAAATTTTATCAGCTTAGCCAAATGACATGTTTGGTAAGCACATTATTCTATACAGTTAAATTTGATGGTAGTTGATTGTGCTGTTAGTAAGTTGCTAAATAGGAAAACAGATATAGTACAAATATTTGACATAGCTCCGGTTTACTGATTTTTGATGCGCTACAGCTATGCTGTAGAGACTAGGCGTCTATGGCACAGGATGTCATCTGTCTGTCTGTCATCTGTATGTAACAGATGTTTCCTGGTTAAGGGGTAGATGTTAGAGAGAAAACTTTTTACACAAGTAATTAGCTCTTTGTCGACGCTGTCTGTGTACAAAATTTGGGGAATATAGTGCAAGGGGAACATTGCCAAATTTGCAGTTGAATGGAAGGGGGTAGGAAAAAGTGTGTTTTGCGGCGGCAAACTGGCGATATCTCGGAAATGGTGAGAGAGGGCCAAGGTTGCTATTGATCACTATTAGGAAATCGCATACACACTTTCAGATGAGATAAAAATCATTGACCTTGGATGACCTTGAAATTCAGTATTGCAACAGGAACTGTATAGGCTGTAGCACGTGTTTCTTAGCAACAGCTGGGCTTTGTTGTTGGTTGCAGTTATAATAATGCACAAGTTCAGTTTTTAGTCACTGCCAATGACAGTATATGTCATCCCAAATAATACAGTGTATAGAGCTTTTTTGCATCGGGGATGATCTCTTTCCATCATTGTACTTTACATGTAGTGATCATTAGTCCAGTATTGAGTGCATTAAATTTTTCTTAAGTCTACACGGTGCAGCAAAAAGAAGTAGCCCTTATTTCGCTGTTTTCTCGGAAACTGTTTGGAATTTTAATCTGAAATTTTACAGTTTAATTTACTAAATCACATTCTACTTAGCAGTTAAATGTAAAAGGTTTTAATAAATAAAGCTGTAAAATTTCAAATTAAAATTCCGTATGGTTGCTGAGAAAACAGCAAAAAAACCTAAGGGGCTACTTTTTTGCCGCATCCTGTATAGTTTGTAGATTTGTTTGTAGTAATTATATTATTTCAGTTCAAATGAGTTGTTGTGTGCATTTTTGTTGTGTGCACTGTGTGTGGTCTGCGTGGAACACAATCAGGTGGAAATAAAGCTCAAGAAAGTGGATGGTTGGAGGTGGGAGAAATTAGAAGGTGATGGCTCTACAAATGCTGCGAAACAATTTGATCCTGGTAAATCGCATCCATTTTTTTATTGTTGTTGCCATTTATTGGCGGAAAAACTTTGCTTTATGGATTCCTGTTTGGTGCTTTTTCAGTTTGTGCAGTTTGTAAGCTCATTTTTATCAACTGGCTTTTTTTGTATATTTTGCACATTTGATTTTTCACTTGCTTGTCTAAACCATCTCATATGTTGATGCTGTTTAATGTCATTGCTAGCGTGTAAATTTATCACTATTTTTATCCAATAATCTGAAATCTTCAGTGAAATCCTTGTTCACTGTTCTTGATTGCTTTTTTACACACAACAGCAGCTACTGCTGTAGCGCATGTCACACAGGTGGATCAGTCAAAAACGGTGCAAGCTAGGATCAGTAAATCTTCACCGTCGGCTGCCTGAAAGACTCTAGTTTCAGGAACCATAAAGTTTTTTTATAAATTTGAAGGGGGTCACCTCGAATGAAGGCGCTAAATGAGACGGGTACCAAAAATTTGCGATTTCCAGCCGATGCGGCGTTGGCAGAGCGAGACAGATCGTGCCCTTTGGTGAGTACAAGTAAAACACTATTAGATAATTTGCCACCGGTCGTCTGGTGCTTTCTGGTGACTGATTTTGTTTTTCTAAGTTTTCAAACATGCACTGCTGTTGTGAGCTCCCTTTTGCGTTAGCTGGGCTTTTCTTGTACATTGCAAGTGTGCATGATGCTGTGGCAAAAAGAATGTTAGTTAATCATGATAGCCCCTTTGAATAGCTGCAGCACCGTTCTGTGCAGTTTTTGGTTATGATTAAATAGTATAGATTTTTATATTAAGCCCGTTTCAGAGCTACTGAGCATCACCTGTTACGGTACCTGCCACCTGATGCAAGTGAATGCAGTCTGCTATAACCCCAGCCAGACAGGCCGGTACTTGGTACTCGATTTACCTACCGTGGAGTGATGGAATGTTGAGTTGACCTTTGACCTTGGTGTCGGTTATACATTAAGATGGTTTACCTGTCCATTCAAGTACGGACCACTTGATGGCAACATGACTGGGAGTCGAACCAACGATGTCACCGTCAAAAGTCCAGCATCATAATTATTACGCTCCCACGCCAGCTTCATGTGGTGCTGTGTGATGCTAGGCCAGTCGTCCGGCGAAGGCGTACACAAGTACCCTTCATCAAGTCACTGTCATCACAACTGGGATGCATTGGAGGCACAGGTAAAGGCAGAGGAGAAAGATGAGAAGTTAGAAGGTGATGCAGCGCTGAACGAACTCTTTCAGAAGATCTACAGCGAGGGCAGCGACGAGACACGCCGCGCCATGAACAAGTCCTTCGTGAGTTGTCTGTGCTGTGATCTTTGCCAGAAAAGTGCTCGTGTCTTTTCAAACTAGAAAAGCACTCGGAGAGTGCAGACCTCTGCCAAGCATATCGATTCGACACAGCTTGTCCGACGAAAATAAACAAGTGGAAGTTTTGAGTGGGTTTCAAACTATGGTTGCATTTTCTACATTGACCTAGTTCTATGTGACCCAAAAAAAACCGTGATTCAACGTTATGTTGTTCGCCATGTGACAGCACCATCTTCGGTTTGTCAGTGGTTTCCCTTATGCCCCATTGAAAGCAATGGTAACGAAAATTTCAAAGTGATCCAGAATCCAGGATTCCTTCCGGATCACCCCCCAAAATTGAATCACTGGTAGTTTTTTCCATTCCCGACATTCCCAGAAAATTTCATAAAGATCCGTCCATAACTTTTTGAGTTATCTTGCTGATGCACAGACAGACAAACGAACAGTCTGGCAAAAAAATAACCTCCTTGGCGTGGGTTATTTGAAATGGTAGCCGTAAAAATTAATCAAACACATCAAAAAAGAACAAGACTAGTCGATGAATTGAGATGAGAGGTCCTGCCAACTTTCTTATGTCTACGATGTATTGTTGCTGCAACATCTACCAGCGAACAGAAATTGTATTGAGTTAGGCCATTTGTCGTAATCATGTATTTGGTTGGCTGAATTTCTGCTGCACCAGTGCAGTTATTAATATATTTTTTTTGTGCTGTCAGTTGATTTTGTGCATGCCCAGTTGCCGAATCATCTTATTTCTTAGACTACAATGAGAAGATGATATGTCTCTTTAGCTCTTTTGAGGCTGATGTCAACAAAAGACATCTGCTAGGCAGAAGGCAGATGTTGACAAAAGTTGACACTGGGAAGTAGAAGGTTGACAGTAGCTGATGTGTCAACAGACATTGACAGCATCACAGTGCAACGTCACATCTGCCCTGATATTACAATGCCTTAAAGCCCTATGGAAAAAAATTATTCAGCCTTGAACGAGTAAATTTGGAATCTGTAATCCAAATATAGTAAGTAATATGCTTTCGTGTTAATTACCGATACATACTTTATTTTGCTGGTTTGTTTTTTAATTTGCAGCAAGAATCTGGAGGCACAGTTTTAAGCACCAACTGGAAGGACATCGGGAAAGAGAAGACGGAGTGCAAGCCTCCAGATGGAATGGAATTTAAGAAGTGGGAATATTGACTTTTGTCCGCATACTGTTTTGTCCACTATGACTGTTTCATGGACCTTCAGACAATATTTCCACTTTTTGTGAATGTTGCAGATGATTTTTTTCTTTGTTTCTGCTTGTCTTGCTAGTTGATAGCCTTATGTGTGTTTTATGTTTTTTTGAGTTATTTCAGTCATCTTAATCACTCATTTGTCCTTATGTTATTATGTAAATGAAAACAAATGCTGAATTGTTTTATTTAAACCCGCTAACTGCTTTGGTATTTCACGAAACACGCTCAAGATTGTTGCATATGTAGTGAGGTCACTGTGACAAAAATGATAGTTTCACTTTGACAAAGAAATGCTGAGTATATTTATGACACTACTCAGTGGTTTAGCCAGGGATGGATGGGTAGGGGCGATCGCAATCTCTAACTTTAGTTCTGAATGCAATTGTGTACAGTTGTACAGTTAAATCAACATAATTTATACCCATTACTTGCATTTTTTGAGCTTTTTCATGTTTCAAAAATGTGTTTGCGCGGTGCTTTATTTTATATCTTACTGGGAAGCTTTTAACTCCATTCTCAGTCAGTCCATGGGTGGGACGTTAAATCCTACTCACTCACTCACCCCCGATCAGTTTTTGGCCTCCAGTTTTTGATTTTTGTCAATCCACTTCTCCCATCTTTAATTTTTATATGCGACAGCAGTTACTGCTGTAGCACGTCTTAGCCGTCGCAATTCTGTCTGTCCGTCCGTCTGTCTGTCTGTCACACTGGTGGATCAGTCAAAAACAGTGCAAGCTAGGATCACCAAATTTTCACCACCGGCTGCCTAAAAGACTCTAGTTTCAGGATCAGTAGAGCTTTTCCATAAATTCGAAAGGGGTCACCCTGAGCGAGGGTGCTAAATGAGAGGGGGGTGGGGAAAAATTTGCAATTTTCAGCCAATACTGAAATTCATGCACTAGATATGGCGCTAGGCATCATCTGCCATCGAGTCTAAGTGAAACATCCTTGTGAGCTTAGATTTCGTTCTCACTGGGCCTTTACTCGTGCGTCGCTGTTGCACGTTCCCCTTTGTGTTAGCCGGGCTTTTCTTGTTGACTATGTCTATGGCACTAGTTTGCTACTGCTTTCAGCAGTGTGATGAAATATAATTACTGTTCTGCTGACTTCACACCTCTCGGTTGTGCATCTTAGGATGTAATATCACGACAGTGACAAAAAGTTGCGTGATGTGCTCATTCGTTCATATAATATATTATAGATTATTGATATTATAGATATATCTTGAATATTTATAACAGTAGTTCACAAATAATTATTACGAAAAGTATATGAATTACAGATATGCATACCCTTGATGGATTGACTAAAGATTGAATCATCAATTTTTGCTGTTGATTGTTCGTCACTGTTAATTGTGCATATTATTTGCCACCAGTGTCAATTTGCTGTTGTTTGTTGTTTAATTAAAAACAGTGAGTAATCTTTTAAATATATAGTTAGAGTACACTTACCTTTTCATTCAACAGCAGACATTAATACACATATGAGCATTTCTAAATTTTGATTGTGAAGATAAATTTTTTTGTTCATTTCTTTTAGGTGACAGTGTAATAAAAGTTACGTACTGGTATTCTAGCTGTTATCAGAAGATAGTGTCAACCATAAATGTATGCAGGATGAGATCAATTGATGAACTACAGGGTGCGGCAAAAAAAAGTAGCCCCCTAAAGTTTTTCGTTGTTTTCTCAGCGACCGCTTGGAATTTTAATTTAAAATTTTACACGTTTATTTGCTGAAACCTGCTACATCTAACTGCCAAATAAGATTTGACTCTGTTAAAAAATGACGGAGTTATAGACTTTTTAACATGACCGCCTACCGATTTTTTGGCACTCAAAAATGTTCATGCTAAAAATGCTATTTAATTTTTAAAAACTGGTTACACGTTACTGCCGATAACGACACAGTGACGTTTTGACAAACAGCAATTTATATTGTTTGTAAA
>Ga0209367_1007295_pt1 | contig 15241 bp, 11 predicted proteins | sample WorMetLIZISLAND2_FD_187412 | JGI IMG/M metagenome (GOLD analysis project Ga0209367, IMG submission 187412) | Marine gutless worms symbiont microbial communities from Max Planck institute for Marine Microbiology, Germany - Olavius geniculatus... ... | reverse complement strand
ATGTTGTTCCACGCCCCTATGACAAGCCGCCGGATCATCCCCCGGACCCTGGATTTAGTCATGAGTACCATGTTTGAGCCAACAGAACTTGTTTATTTCGAAAGATAAACGCTTGATATTTTGGGGGTTAAGTAAGTTTTTTTGGGTCTCTAAAACACTTTTATAACTCTGCCATTGCTGTACTGAGTTCTTCGCTATGAGAGACCGAAGTCGGGAAAATTTTTGTACTTATTCCCAGGTGCCATGTTTGAGGCCACATAACTTTTTCGTTTTCAAAGATGGAAGCCCGATATTTTGGCAATCAAATAAGACTTTTAGTGTCTCCGAAATCCTGTAAAAAAACTCGCTATAGCTTTACCAAGTTTTGCGCTATAAAACGACAAACTTTGAAGAAATGTTCGTATTTATTCCCGAGAGCCATGTTTGAGGCCGGATAACTTTGTTGTTGTTAAAGATAGAAGCCCGGTATTTTGGTTGTTAAATAAAACTTTTGAGCACTCTCGAATGGTACAAAATATTCGCCAAAGCTTTACCGAGTTCTTTGTTCTGGAGCGCCACACTTCAAAGAAATTTTCGTACTTATTTCCAGGTGTCATGTTTGAAGCATCATAACTTTTTTTGTTTTCAAAGATGAAAGCCGGATATTTTGGCAATCACATAAGACTTTTGGTGTCTCTGAAATTCTCCCAAAGATTTCGCCATAGCTTTACTGAGTATTGCGCTTTGAAATGCCAAACTTTGAAGAAATTTTCGTACTTATTCCCGGGAGCCATGTTTGACATCTATAACTTTTTTGCTTTTAAAGATAAAAGCCCAATATTTTGGTTTTTGAATAAAGTTTTTGGTCCCTCTCGAACGCTAAGAAAAACTTCGCCATAGTTTTACCAAATTCTGGGCTATGAAGTGCCAAACTTTGAAAAAAATGTCGTACTTATTCCCGTAAACCATGTTTAAGGTCCCACAACATTGTTGCTTTTGAAGATAGAACTCCGATATTTTGGGGATTAGATAACACTTTTGGTGTCTCTAAAACACTACAAAAGAATTTGCCATAGCTTTGCCGAGTTCTTTGTTATGGAGCGCCAAACTTTGAAGAAATTTTCGTATTTATTCCCGGGTGCCATGTTTGAGGCCCCATAATTTGTTTGTTTCCAAAGATAGAAGCCCAATGTTACGGAAATAAAATGAAACTTTTGAGGTCTTTGAAAAACTAGAAAAAAAATTAGACAATCCTGTCAAACCAATTTTTTGCAAACATCGTATAAGCATTATAATGCTTGGGCGACGTAACATGGCGACTTTCGCAAGTTTGAACCCCCATATCTCGGGAAGGGGTTAAACGCCCCCAACCAAATTTGGCATGTCCGTAGAATACCTAAGTACACACTACGGCAGCAAAAGACGATGGGATAGGTCAAACCACTTTTGCCCAATAGACGACAAAGTGCATGGCGTATGCGCCAAAATTAGCACCCAAGGCATATTTGGCGCCCCCTAGCTCCGAAACTCCGGCCCTGGACCCCCCATTTTTATTTTACCCATTGCTAAAGGTGACGTACTTCTAGCGTTGCACAAAATTTTAGAGAAATCTGACAGACCGATTTTTTGCATATGTCGACAATGTGTTGTCAGGCGAAACGTAAAATGGTGATTTTCGCAAGTTTAAACCCCCATATCTCGGGTACGGGTCAACGGCCCCCAACCAAATTTGGCGCATTGGTAGAGCCCACCGAGCTACATTTCCGCGCCAAAGCAAGACACGATTGAGCAAACCAGTTTGGCGCAGTAGACGACGAACCTATGCGCGGGCGACGAAAAATGGCGATTTTGGCGAATTTAAACCCCCATATCTTGGGTGGGGGTCAATTGCCCCCAACTAAATTTGGCAGGTTGGTAGAGCCCCCTGGTGTACATTTGTGTGCCAAAGCATGACAAGATAGGTCAAACCACTTCCGCGCTATAGACGACGAAGTGCACGGCAAATGCGCCAAAATTGGCACCTCTGCGACTTTGGCGCCCCCTAGCTCCAAAACTGAACGGTGAACCCCCAATTTTCAGTTCATTTTTTAGTAGCGCTCTGAAACGATAAACAAAAAATTAAAAAAAATCGGAGGATTATTATTAGGATTTTTTGTAATTAAGCGCCGAAGTTGGTCGATTTTTTGCATTCAGGGTACCTCTCTTCGAGGGGGCGTGGCTCCGAAACCGGAAGTGGAATTCCTATATCGTGGAGTACAGTGATGTTGGACTTGAACAGTACTACGACACGGTATATAGATATCCTCCAACAAACGCACCGTTTTGGAGAAAAATTGGGAAATCGATTTTTTTTCAAACCCCCATAATTCCCAAACCGGAAGTGGAAATACCATATAGCAAAAGATATGTTGTAGGGCCCTTCTAGGACTACGCGCCTGCCAAATTTGGCGGCCCTAGCTGCCCGGACGGCCGAGAAAATTGTGCCCAAAGTCGGACGATTTTTCCCATTCGTCGCCCTAGGAATGGCCATACCCATACCAATATTAAGTTATGAAAAGACTACAGACGGAGTCGAGTGACTCCGGTGTAAAGAACTCCTCTCACACAAATCGACTTTTTTGGAAAGCCATATTTCGCCCCTAGGGGTGCTGCTCCCTCAAATTTTTACATGTGACTGATGTGATTCAAGACAAAAGTAAGTTACTCTGAGATTAGAATGTTATCAAAGTAATGGTATCAACAACAGGTAAAAAGTACAAATACATTCAACATTAATAAAAAACCTGTACTAATGACATACTGATATTGAGTATTTACTTGAAACATATTTAACAAAAAATGCGATAGCTTCTTTGGACATCTAACAATAATAACAAATTTATACAAACCTCGATCTCTCTCCACGTCCTCCGATGAAGCAATACCAACATTATCATTAAAGTGAGGTTTGCCATCAGGTGCTTGGAGTAAATCAGCATCATCTGTCGAAAATACATACACCAAAAATTTTACTAAATTTTATACACAATAACAACAAAAAAGCAGATTTCAAGCAGACCTCAAAAAGTGTAATGGCAATAAAACCCTGACAATCTGCATTGCTAAAGTAAGTAAACAAAGTCGAAATATATCTAGTGCAGCTGCTGAGTGGATGGACCTAGACAAAATTGCAAACAAGCTGGTTTATGGCTCTTCTGAAGCAGAATGGTGCCCTGTAGCACACAATAAAAACCCACCAATCAATTCCTTGGGAAAATTTTTTATGAGCAAAAATTCAAAATAGCTGCCAAATTACGTTAAAAATGCAACATACAGTCTTGAATTGAGCTGATATAGCATTTGTTTTTACTGTAAATACATGATTATGGACTACAAATAATATTATAACACTTTTTAAATAACATTATTCAAAATGTTATACTAATGTGTCCCTAAACGTGGCCACAAAGATGGTGGTCATTGGCCGAAATGGCAGAAATTGTTTGTAAAAAGATTGCAATAAGTCAAAACTGAAGTAAATGATGCAGTTAATGTCACTGTCACTAGCAATAAAAGTCAAACAACTTAGTCGCGCAGACTGTGCAGTGATCTTACAACATAAAGCACAAAACCCAGGACTTTGATAAAAACATGTCCAACCATGACAGCACTCGGAAAAGCGCAAACCCCATCAAGGCGAGAACGGCCATTGCCTGAAGACCAAGCTAAGAAATACTGATTACGCTGCCTTTGATTACTCTAATCAGATATCTAATCAGACACTTTACATCCAATCTGCTAATGGTGAAGAGTCTTGAAAAAAGAATCAGCTATGGAGTGTCAAATGCCAAGGCTGCCATAGGCCTATAGGATCACATAATGTTACATGCCACATGACACACCCACTTTAACCCCAAGCAAGTAGGCTGATTACTCCATTTAGCTACCGTAGAAGGATGAAGTTTGAGTTGACCTTGGCAGTTGGTTATATACTGAGATCATGAGATGTCATTTTGTCTAGGTTCATTACGGGAAAAATTTTCAGCAACCGGACTACTCCTGTACGTTACAACTGCGGCAGGCGAACGAATACGTGGCTATAGTCACATACATATAATAACATCTAATTTTAGAGAAATACGGCAAAAATACCTGAAAGAGTTACAGCCACATTAATCTGAAAACACAAAATAACAAAACAGATGATCACAAATAACTTAATATTCTTCATGTTAATACTTTAAATTTATTTATTTACATTTTACACAAATAAACACAGAATATTGAACAGCATAAACTAACAAATTTTGACTGAAGTAAAGAAGCAATAAGTAAGCATGATAGTTGCTACGTCCACAGTATATAGAACGTGTTCTGTATACTGTGCTATGTCCAATGTATAATCTTACATTTGTCAGCGTTGAATAGCATCTACTGACCATTTTACCAAATTCTTCAAATCATTATGTAAACTTTCAATATCTTCCTGTGAGTTAACAACACTGCATATTTTTGTATTATCGGCAAATTTTAAAACTTTACATGCAACTGACTCATCTACGTCATTAATATAAATTAAGAACAAAATTGGCCCTAATACCAAACCTTGTGGAACTCCACTTAAAACATCTTTCCAACTGGAAGACTGACCATTCAATGTAACTCTTTGCTTCCGACCAGATAGCCAATTTTCTATCCACAGTAACAACTCACTCCTAATACCATGTGCAGCTAACTTATGTAGTAATCGCTTATGCAGAACCTTATCAAAAGCTTTTTGAAAGTCTAAATACATAATATCCACGAGATACCCAGAATCTACGTAATTAGTAACCTCTTCCAAGAAAATTAATAGATTTGTTAAGCGAGACCTATTTTTGACAATATATATATATATACATACATACACACACACACACATATATATGTATGTATATATATATAACAGTATTGTGTATCCTTAATTAATTAAGATCCAAATGCTCTATAACTTTATCCCGTATTAAAGATTTCAGAACTGATATAAAGTGATATAACCTTTTTATGATTTTTGCTGTTTTTGATGTGTCAGTCATTGCATGTCGCCGTTAACAAGTGTATAAACTGATGTTTTGTACACTTATTGCAGTATAGCTGTTGATGTCAGATCTGAAGTAGCTGTTGAGAAGTTAAAAAAACTAACAGCAAAAGAGAATCTTTTGCGATTAGCACAGTTAGACAAAAACACAAATATTCAATGTATTAAGTGTTTCGAGAAACTAGTCAAGCACATTTAAGCCAGCTACATAAATAAATTCATTATTTTGTAGATGCACTACTACTACTAGATGTACTACAGAATCAGCGACTGATTTACATCGGTGTCTGTTAAGGCAAATAATTTTCATGTCACGTTAAAAAGCTTATGCAACTTCTTATTAGTCATCCGTAGCAACCTTGGCCTTATCTCTCACTGTTTCTGAGATATGGTCAGTTTTCGGGTAAAATGCATTTTTCCTACCCCCGCCATTCAAACCCAAATTCTAAAAATGTTCCACTTACATTGGATCACAGAAATTTTGCAGGCGCCACATCACCACAACAGGCTAATTATTTGTGTAAAACTTTTTCAGGTACGACCAACCGTTTAGCCACTTCACATCCATGACAAACGACAGACAATGGACAGAGAGACAACAGACAGCTCGTAGCAAAGAGCCAGACCTTTATGCTTACAGCTTAACTCTCGGGCCAAAAAGCAGTAGAAACTACAACGCAATGTACAGCATAAGCTAATTCCACAAACACATACTATACATGCATGCATGCAAGCCGAAGTATAACACTCCACAATTTTTACTAGTGAAATTTTGGCTTCACAGCTTTAAACAATTCTATTGTGAGTGACAAATCCGGCTCAAGATCTTTTACTGTGCAGTTGAAGTTTCGGTTACAGTGACAATCATAAAGTTTCAATAACAGTATTCAGTGTGTAAAATATACAGAACATTCTGAGTACACAACATCACATGCACAATGTACAACAGATGCTTTCAAAGACAAATCTTTCTCGACAATCAATCAGCGGCATAGCCAGGAGGGCCCACAGCGCCCAAACCCCAATTCCTCAGACAAAAGATAAGCACACATTTAAACTGCACTTAGTGTGCCAATCTGGTCAGTTAATTCTCAGAAAATAATTAAAATTGTTGCCATCAGATATCATTTTAAATCTACAATGCACCAAATAACATTTCGGCTGGGGCTTCATTGACCCTGCTGGCAGAGCTGACGATGATCCCCTACCCTACATAGGTGGATTTGAGGGGTCCTACTTTTAAGGGTAAGGGCAAAAGAAAATGAAGAAAAAAGAGGGGAGAGAAAGCAGGAGAGAAAAGGGAGGGAAAGAAAGTGAACAGATAAAAAACAGGAAAAAATGAAAAGGGAAAGAGAAGGAGGGGAGAGGAGTGAGTGAGTGAGTGAGTAGGTTTAACGTGCCACCTGACACAGTATAGGTGATTTCGGGGATGGCCTTTTGAGGCAGAATGCACACAAACACAATAATAGAATGGTAAGTTTAAACTTTACAATAAACAGAAAGTTTAACCTTTACAGAAGCACAAAACACAAAAATCAGGTTAATCTAAAATTGTAAGAACTCCATTATACACGTGCATATGTAATTAACATAATAGTAGTTCTAATAATCTTCCCTGTTATCCTCCAGAGCTCCACCCTTAATTCACATTTTTGGCTATGCCACTGCAATCAAATGCACAGGACAACAGAATGAACTTGAAACAATCACAGGAAAATGACAGTACACAAACGCAAACAAACAAACCAAACGCTTGACCTGGTTAACAAAAGAACACGCAAAAATACAAGCTAGATACAAGGCAGTCCATTAGTTATAGAATACTGCATACCAACATATGTGTCCGGAATAAAAAGAGTCTACAGTTTTTCCTAAATAACTTAAACAAATTAAAACATATTATAATAATTTTTGGCACACATTATACCAATGTTACGTTTTACTATAAACATCTAAAACTAACTTTTAAAATTTATTTATCACTAAGTATTGCAAATTTAATTATAACATCATTGCAAATGCCATTTTCGAGGAAGATGCCGTATAAATAGCAGTATGAAAAACAGGACAATTGTCAACAAAAATTGCAATGAAAAAAACGTCATAGATTGGAAACAGAGAATAAAATACTTCTGCCAAATTTTTTAGCCTAGTTGTGCTATACACTATGTTAAACGTGGCTGTCGCATGCACTACGGGAATGTTGTTGTGCAGCAGCTGTTATCGGCGGCAGCATCAACTGTGCATGTGTCAGCGTTGCAGTAGTGCACATTTTAAATGAACTTTTTCCCTCCAAATTTGGTTAATAGCGAGTTTTGTTACTGTTGTTGACAATTGAAGCAGCTACAAGCTAAAAGACTATTTTCTGTATTTTTTGTTTTAATTTTGTGTAAAGTCAGGTAAGAATATGAGGAGTGTTATTTTTCGCGGTAAAGTGGCATCACTAATTAAGCGATGTGGACTATCGATACACTGTCAGTTGCACACTACTTTTGTAATGTTACCTATCAAAAATTATAAACGTGCATCTGAATTTGCTGAAGTTGTTATCGGGAACATTGCTATTTTTCTTCACCTAAAATACAGTAAAAACGGCATATTCGATGACTTTATAATTACATCAGCATTACATAGTGATAAAGCAATGTAAAAAGAAAATTTATTTATGTTTTCATAAAAATGGATTTTTTCGACAAATCATGCCAAAAATTATGCCAAAGATATATCAAAAATATCGTAGACTCTATTTTTATCCAGACACGGTGAATAACTACCAAGGTAAGTGCATTTCCACTTCTACACCATGTCCCAAAATTAGTGGCACCCCTGCAGATAAGTTAGTGTAAAATCGTTAATACCTGACAGATTTTCACAAAATTTGAAACAGTCATTGAGACAATCATTCTGAACTAGTATTTAAAATTGAGCCCAAAGTGGCCACCTTTGGCCTCAATGCAAGCTTCTAGTCTTAAGACGGGTACGCTGCTGCTCGATCCCTTTGTCGATAACAATGCACTGAACATGACCAAAATGTAAACAAACTCTGACGTCATAATGATGTTACACTGAGCACACACGGTAAGGTGCGTAGTCATAATAAGTGTGACCGTAAGTAATGTTAAGATAGTGCAGTGTACGATATTTTGTTGAAATCCATGAACTACAAACTGAATTAGGCATGTTTGAAACAGGGGTGGCACTAATTTTGGGACACGGTGGAGTTAAATTAAATTGAAGGAATAACAGCAACTATCGAACAACAACAAAAGCTACAAAAATACTGCATTAAACAACGAATGTGCGAAAAATATTGTTCTTTCAGTATGCAAGTATGTATAGCCATAATTCTAAGCAAAGTATAAAATAGCAAATAAGCGTCATATCCAAGCTACACAAATAGTATATATCAGCAAGTGCGATGCAAATATGATGACAACTAATAATAATAATAATAAGTATCAAGAAACCTAAAATTATAAGACAAAAATTTTTTATTGATATCCTTCAGGATTTCAGTACATGAAGCCTCTTCATGGGCAATATCTCACATGTGCACATAACTTGTAGTATATTATTTTTCATGAAACAGGATCCTAATACTGCAACACTAACAGTGAAGCTGAGCGAAGAGAAAATATAATATATAAAAAAAATAAACAATCATAAATATGTATACTCAACGTAAACATATTCATTTCCCACATATAAAATATAAGTAACATCGTACATATATCGAGATACAGAATACTAGCAGATGACTAAAGGTTTCAGTAACATGATCTGCTTCTAATAAGCAATATGACATTGTGTCAGTCATAACTGCAACACAGCCAGCGCAATGAGCATATCTTTTCCTAAGTTTTATGCTGCTACATATTATTTGACTTGAATGCCAACGTAATGCACACTGTCAACCCTAAATGCATAGATGTCAGATTCTGCAAAAAACTTTCAGCAAAAATACTTTACTACTGCAAGCTAACGAGAGCCTGCAACTGATATAATGAATATAATAAACATAATAAACATAAAAAACTAGTGAGACATGTCTCCTCAACCTAGACTGCATCAAGATAAACTCGACTTATCAGAGGTCTCATTAGAGAGATCTTTTCAGTAAAATGCATGGATATGATACTGACGAACCTACAACTACCAAAACAAGAAATCTGAGCTAATGCTTATGAGACACACGAGAGCCCATAGCAGTTCCCGTTCGCAGGTAACTTTGGTCTATGTCTATCAATTTTGTCTTGATTCACTATTCTGCAGCTGAAAATCACAAAAATTCACTAAAAACCGACTATTTTGGAGTTGAAAGTCATTCAAGGTCATCAATGTTGACATTCCTAAGAAGCTCGTCACTACTGCTTGTTATGATAAGCAGCATGTCTGTGCTTATCTGCAACCACTTTCACGGCAGATAAGCCAATAGCGGCAAAGTAACGTCTTTTAGGGTGGGTGCCCCTCTTTTGCCTCCTTGTTCATGGGATCCCCTAAACCCAGCAGCATGAAATTTTGTCACAAAATACTAGAGACCCTAAGCTATCATACAGTGAAAACCCGAAATCTCTATCTCATCTGGTCTTGCCACAGTACTGGGACGTGACAGACACCAAGACAGAATTACCGTAGCTAATATTCGCGTAAAACCATAGAACCAAACATCACACAATAAACAACTAAACACCATCACCTCAATAGTGCAGACGCGTAAGAAGCAACAGATATGAATGCATCTATCATGTATGCTATTCATTATTCAACACTGCTATACAAAATGCTGCATAATTACAGAATACAAAATCATGTCTCGATTCATTCAAAAGACAGTGCACACACAGTCAGCAACACATAACAATAAGAAAAAACACTTTGACACAAAAAATACTAACAAACTGTGAACATCAAAAAGAAAAAAAACACAATACTTGTTACTTGTCCCATAGAGTGCAATAGTTCACGATGTATGAGCGGGTGTAAAGTAATAACTGTATGCTGAAGTCCACATTCTGGCGAGAAAGAATTGCATATTCCATGAAATATCACTGTAGTAGATGTTGCTATACACTCAATGTACATGGTGCACTTAAAAACAGTAAAGCCTGTCAGATTAATGTAGATGTATGATCAAAGTCCAAAATATCGTGACGGTGCTTAGAAATCCCGGATCTCAAAGATTAATCAATGTGATGAAAGCGATGCCATCATCTGAAGTCAATCTGTGTCATCGATGATGAAGCCGCAAAGTGCTTGTTTTGAATTACTGTTAGCTTTTCTTGCATTTATATTTCACAAGGTATGCTAGCAACACAGTTAAGATGTGGTGGGATATTTAACAATGACATTATTGCAAACTGTCTATAGTGTAAAAAAGTGAAAAACTTGAAAAATCGGTCAATATTTGGCAAAGATGTTGACAAAACTGAGTTGACACGCTTTTATGGCCCACAGACTATGGGCTCCATAAAATATACTACTGCTGATAATATTACTGTGTTTCCATGTCATCCAATCAGACCACAACATCATTCCTGTGCTACTGTCTGTCTGTTTACAAATCTGTTCCATATGAACTCCTAAATTGAAAAACAAAAAGGCACAGGAAAACAAAGTTTGGTGCTAACATTTGACTGTTGTGCCTATTTTCAGCTTGAAATGTTAAGGACAAGGTTAGCATGATGGCTGTACAATACAGCACTTGTATAACTGGACATATGTATGGGTGAGTGAGTGAGTATGGGGTTTAAGGTCCCGCCAGACAGTATAGGTCATTTATGGGACGACTTTTACAGGCGAAATGCAAGTACACATAATAACGAAACAAAAAGTTTAACCTTTACACAAAGTTTAACCTTTCTGAGACACAAAACCTAAAAACAACCTAAACCTAAAATTGTAAGAACTGCCAATCCAAAGTGTGCACTGCATATGTAACTAACAATAATGGCAGTTCTAATAATCTTCCCTCTTATGCTCCAGACAGTCATCAGTGTGTATAGCCACATAATATGTCAGCCCCAGTCTAAACTATATTTCTAGTTAAATAAAGGAACACAGCACAAGCAAAGGCAACGGCAACAAAAACGGCAGGCAGAGAGACAGGAAAGCATCACACGACATACATGTAGACAGGTACACATCAAGATGGGACTAAACGACCCACCAGTCACAGTTCAGTCAACTAGCACAACCAACAGTGTCCTCGTCACCGATCAGAACACTCAACTATGAGAAGTCAAGATGCTCGTCATGCAATGACAATGCAACAAAGTTGAACCCAGTAAGCGAGTGCATCATTGATCAATAACTGGCGTAATATCATACCTACACAGTACACATACAAACAATGCAAACTAAGTTTCCCCCATCTGCGTGTCCACAGCCAGCAAACTTACAAATAAAACTGTAAAAACGGATAAAAGGTTGCGTCGAGTTCCTATTGACGGAGTATAGTAAGCAGTCAACTATCTGAAATGGCAATGCAAATTCTGACTGCGAGTTTGACCTCTCGATAACTCCCATACCCAAAAGTGAACTGGGGCCCCATCTACTACAATGTTATTTCTGAACAGAAGAGAAGATGACAGTGGATATAAGAATAATTTGTTAATTTTTAACAAAACATGGCATCAAGCAATCATAATGGAATAAGCGAAAGTGGCATAATGATTGACACTCCCACTTACACTTGTATTACTTGTTAATAGCGGTTATACACACAATATCACTAAACACAGAAAATTACTGTTACTCTGCAATATACAATAAGAAAGTATAATTGAAAAAACTGTCTACGAAATATGAAATAATCCTGCCTTTGACGGAAATCTTCATCATTTTCTGAATACTCAGGAACTGGCTGACAAGAGTACTTTGCTAGCAACTTATCACCGATATCATTGATAATATAAAGCGCCTGCATAAACAACGCAAACAAATAATAGATACACAGCGTGAACCTCTTGCTAACATAAAATCTCTGGTGATACAAAACAGTTACCAAAATTAAGAACAGAGGGAGAGTGCCATCTGCTGACAATACGTAACAGAAATTAATTTCCTGCTTTTAACTTACTACACCCCCACCGTCGTGTGCTGCCTTGACGTGGCGGTTGGGCTTACGACTCCGAGGACCCTATGGATTTGTAATCTATAGGCGAGGAGTCAACCAAGAGCACACCATCCAAAAACTCTATGGAAAGTCTTCCATGCCACGGCCCTCAGTACCCGGCACAAGAGGGCGCAGTAATCTCCAGGGACCCTGACCGGAACGTGTCTACACAAAGCGTTCCGACAGCTAATGTTACTTGTGTACGTGAGCAGCAGTTGTCACCGGGACTGCTGCCACGTCAAACGACTGGTGATTCTTCGGCTTCAACGCCGACTCCTTCGGCATCACAGCCGACTACGGCTTCACAGCCGGTTAAGAGATCCACACCAGTTATGGTGGGACCTCCACCTTTGGTCCCTTCGAGACCGACTCCAGCTTCCCTTCGACGAAGGGAAAGAAAGCGGGCCAGGAAGGCTCGATTAGCTCTGGCCGGGCCTTCTCATACTCAGGCTGAGTCTGTTCAGGCTCAGGCTGGGCCTGTTCAGCCTGTACCTTCCACTAGTCAGCAGATGATGGAGGTCTCTGAGGGGGCTTCGGATGCTGGTGAACTTGAGTCGGGGAAGCCTTTGTCCTCAGACTCAGAGAGAACTGAAACTGACTCTGTCAGTGAGGTGACCTCTGAAGAAGAGGGCATGCTGCTTGCTTCGCCTTCTGGGCAGGCAGCAGCGGAGGCGGAACCGACTTCACTGGTCCCAGCAAATGTTGCTTCTAAGGAGACTTCCGGAAAAGCTGCTGGCGGTAAACGTAAGACTGAGGCAGGTCCTACTCCTCCTCAGACTAAACGCAAAAAGGCCAAGAAGGGTCCTCCGTTTGGCTCTACATTTGAACAGGCCGAAAAGGACAACCTTCTTGGGGTGGTGCTCATACGTGACAACCACTATACTGTGCTTACTAAGCCACAGTTAGATTACGTTACAGCGGAGTTGATGAAGCGGTTAGAGGAAACCGTCGACTCTAACGATGGTCAAGTACCTCAGTTTGAGGAACATGGTATACGCTATGGCAGATTTCATCTGTCATGTACTAATTCTCATTTGTTCATGTGGTTGGCGAGATCGATTGCTTCGATCTCTGTCCCCGCTAGCGATGATACTCACTCACTTGAATTAGTGACTTCTTCGGAGGTTCCAAAGCTTCTACGAGCTGAGGTCTTTATTTCTGGACCTCCTCCGGGAGTTCCAAAATTTAAGAAATTGATCCAGGCACAGAATGCTGGATTATATGTTGACCGTTGGGTCCTTCGCCATCAACAACAGACTAGCAATAGTATGTTGATGGTTTGGAATATTGACAAACCTTCTGCTGACGCATTGGAGGCAGTTGACTATAGACCACATTTTGGGTTGGGCCGCGTGACATTTAAAGTGTCTCGCGGATCTGACCCAGGTGGTAAGTGACTATATTGACATATGTCTGCTGGGAGGCATGCATGGGGAACGACTCAGCAGAGTGCCTGCAACCCAGCAGATCCTGTTCCAGACGCTCGGTCTACACGGCGAACTGGAAGGCACAGCGGAACTCCCAGTGCAGTAAGTAAAACTGTTGAATTTATTCAGATAAATTTACAACACAATAAAGCAGCCACTGCTTTATTGAATAAATCCATAGCAGAAAAAGAACGCTGTGTTATATTAGTCGAAGAACCTTGGGTCAATAAGAAAAGAATACTTGGACTTAAATCCAAGGATTCCTTTATACATGTATATCAGGGCTGTAGTAGTTATATACCACGCGCCTGTGTTGTAACCAAAGGTTTACAAGCATACTGTCTCCCACAGTATTGTACTAGAAATCAGACTGTTGTCTGTATTAAATATAAGAGGTTCAATAAGGAACAAACTCTTATAGCGGCATCAGTTTATATGCCAATTGAGGAAAACCTTCCATCTCCTGGATTGGAACGGTTACTGTTTTATAGTAGCAGCAATAACACACCTATTTTATTGGGTTGTGATACAAATCACTTTAGATGGAGTAGTCGAGAATGTAATAATAGAGGGGTTACTCTCAGTGAGTTCCTTGCTTCTACTGACTTAGAAGTTTTGAATCAAGGTAGTCGGCCAACGTTCTGTGTTGGCAATAAACGAACAATTATTGATGTCACTTTTGCAAGCAAACTCATTGCAAGAGAGATACATAACTGGCGAGTTTTGCCGGAAGATTCTTTTTCTGATCACAGGAAGATATACTTTGCGATAAAGCAGGATAAACAACCGACTGTTAGGCGTCGCAGTGTTAAAAATACCAACTGGGATGCATTTGAGGATGAACTGAATGCTAAAGTTGGTCTTTGGATCGGTAGGGTTAATACCCCCACTGAAATTGAAGCATCCTGTCCACTAAGGAAATGTGGACGTAGAGCTAAAGTACCTTGGTGGAACCATGAGTTGAAAAAATTCCGCCAAAAGGCAAACAAGGCATTCCATACTGCCTATAGGAACAGTACCAGTCAGGACTGGGAATCACATCGAGCAGCGAAAAGAGAGTTTAAGAAAGCTCTCCAACGCAGCAAACGAGCATCATGGCTAGACTAGTACATATGAGTCTTCTAGACTCTTTAAGATATTGAGACATTCCCCACTGAATAAGGTGGGGATGCTTCAACTTCCTGATGGTCAATGGACTAATACTCTAGATGAGGCTTACACCCATCTATTGGATACACATTTTCCGGGGAATTCTAAGGTTGACAAACATCGCGTCACCAATATTCCCAGGCGGATGCCTCTGTTTAACAGAGATGCAGTACAATGTATTATTACGGAAGATCATATAAAGTGGACAATAGGAAGTATGGCCCCTTTTAAAACTCCTGGTCTAGACGGTATCTACCCAGTGTTTCTGCAGAAGGGATTACGTTTCTTATCACATCCCATCTGCTGTATTTACAGAGCCTCCTTATCTTCTGGCTATATCCCTAAGATATGGAGAGAAGTTAGTCACATTTGTACCCAAACCGGGTAAAACTACACTACGGCTAAAGCCTTTCGGCCAATTAGCTTAACATCCTTCCTACTAAAGGGTTTGGAAAAGCTTGTAGATCGTTATTTACGAGATGGACCGCTGGCTAATCTGCCAATTCACCGGCAACA
>Ga0209367_1007294_pt1 | contig 15242 bp, 7 predicted proteins | sample WorMetLIZISLAND2_FD_187412 | JGI IMG/M metagenome (GOLD analysis project Ga0209367, IMG submission 187412) | Marine gutless worms symbiont microbial communities from Max Planck institute for Marine Microbiology, Germany - Olavius geniculatus... ... | reverse complement strand
AAAGGCCAACTGTTACCATGTGTTGGCTGCCAAGCTGGCTATCGGGATGCCTGGCAGCACGGCGAAGCGCCCTCTAAATCTCACGCAACTGCGCAGGAACAAGCGCAAGCGTGCTGACAAAACGTCTGGTCGCAAGCGCCCACGTGTGGAGGACGTCGACGTTGTACCGCCAGGCGACCATGACGCAGAGGAAACAGCTGCACTCATCGCTGCTGTATCTGGGGTGGCTGCATCGTCACCAGCAGCTGCGCCGTCGTCACCTGACATCAGAACTGACATCTGCCACGCCTGTGACGCCATGCAGCCACCGCCACGCAAGTGTCGTCGTGCCAGATTGGTAGAGTAGGTGGGCTGCGACCAGTGCGTTCGCTGGTATCACATTATCTGCCTGCGGATGAAAGCTGTCCCAGACACCTACGTCTGCAATCAGTGCATGTAGCTTTGAACTGTAGTAACTGCACTACTACTGACTCTTTATTGCATTGTTTTTTATTTTTGCCACGTTAGTTACGTTTTTTATTTTTTCTGGAACGTTTTTTACATCTGTGCTATAAACTGATTACTGCTTTTAGATTTTAATGCTTGCATTTGCTTTACACTATTCATTATTACGTATTTTTGGTGAAATGTTGCAGATGAACTGCTAATTGACTTTTCTCAGACACTTTTCACTCAAGTTTTTATATGATATATAGTAGGCCTGATGCATAACTGTGTGTGTCGTTTTGATTAACATAATGGATTAAATATTATTTGAGCACTGTGTACATACTTACTATTTAAGCACACAAATGTCTATGTAGGGCTAAGAAAATAGATATTATCTTAAATTAGAAAAATTTACCAATATTAACTTCCCAAAATAGTAATTCGTGTTCAACTTTGCCTATTATAGTACTCAGAAACGGAGCGCAAATTTATGTATACTGATAGGCCTAATGTATGAAAACTAAACAACTACCATGACTGCTAAAATATGCAAAAAACTGACATCCGCACATCCGTGTTTTACCCAAACATCCGCACTTAGCATCCGCACATTTTATCCGCCTTTTACCCGTTGCAACATCCGCATATCCGCTTATTACCCATAGCCCACCAAAAAACTTATTTTCAGTTCGGTCCGGACTGACGTCACATTTTATTTTCAGTCTGGGTCGATGCTAGAGCTCTGCACGGGCCAGGCTTGAAAGTTTCTTCTAGAAATCGGGCCGGGCCTGGCCGAGTATTTGCCGGGCTGGGCCAGTTTGCGTAAGCCCGTAAAATTACAATTAGTCAGATTTGCATATTATGGTGCCATGAAAATCTGAAGTTGTGGACTTTAGGCCCATTAGGTTGGTAGGGGATGCAGAATGACACCCTCTGGTCCACGGTGGGCTCTTGTCTGTCAGTGGCCTCTTACTTCCATGCCTTCCCCGTTTCATGCGCTACCAGCTGCGCTCATTCTGTTGATGGACTGATTTTCCTATGTGACCGGATGTATCGTTGAACATTCAGCAGACTGTCTAATGCAGGCCTCATCTAATGTATGCATTGCTGGACAGTCCAGTATGTTTATTTCTCGGTTTTCTAGGCTACTGTGTATGCACATCTGTGTGTTTTAACTTGTAGGTTAAATGGATGCATAACAAACATTTGTGATTGTGATGGAGAATTTGCATTGCATTTGACTTCTGATTGGGGTAGAAACTATATAGGGCCAGTTGTATAAGGCAGCGATAGTAGTAATAGGCCTACTATGCACAGTGACACTGACAAAACTTTACAGCTGCAGTGGCTTCACCATGATTTGGTGCAGGGAAGCACAAAAACTAAGAAAAATAATTATAGAGTGACACATTTAGTTGAATGATAATTTTGAAGTAGAAACTGTAGTTAAAATTCATATTTCATTTTGCAAGATAGGCCTTTAGGTCAAGTAATGAAAACATTACTAAAGCATTCCTTGAATGTGTACTTAAGGTCAAGTCTTTGTTCTTGGCTTTGGCCTTGAGGATCAAGTCCTTGTTAACAACACTGCAAGGAATTCTGCATCACATGTCTCATGAGTATTAGCTCAGATCTCTTGTACATATACAACATGTCATTACAGCAAGTTTAGTAGTGTTTAACTAGTATGTTTTAAATGCATTACAGACAATGAATGAACATCTGTCAAACAACAAAGCACTGGATGAGCCAGACTGCATCTTTAAACAAGCTGATCATAGAACAATTTTGTTGAATCGGCCAAATCCTGTGAAATATTGTTCAAATGTTATATGGTATGTATTCAGTAGTGTTTTATGTATTTTGTACATCATTCTGAAATTTCTAACCAAGAAGATACAAAAAGTGTACTTCTAGCCAGCATCTACAATATGTAGATAGCACGAGTCCTGCAATTGGAGAGAAGCTTTGGTTAATTTTGACTAGCTGTGGTTGCTAACTTGCTCTGTTTTGTAGTTTCTGTAGTTCGGTTTATCTGTGTAAAATTACTGAGTTGTTCTGACAGACAACTTGATGTTGCACCAGTCCATTGAATGACGATTTCTACTAGTTGTGTCTTTTGGTATTTTGTGTTTTGTTTTTAGCACAGCAAAGTACAGCTTCTTTACATTCTTTGTGAAGTTTCCGTTTGAACAGTTCAGAAGATATGCCAACTGTTTCTTTCTGTTTATTGCTCTTATGCAGGTGACATGCACGTTTGATGTTAGTTAACGTTAGTTATTTGCTATTCATACCATCATGATCATTGTCAGCTATAATTCCAGTGCCAAATTTTCCAGCAGAACAATGGCAATTTGACAAGTGGTAATATCATGCAGGTTCTCATTCATGAATTGCTGATACATTGTCGGAATCATTACATGTTATTGTATGAATTTTTCAGCTATTGTGTCATGTATTAATCATCTTTGAAACTTGCATTTGTGCAGCAAATTCCTGATGTTTCTCCAACAGGACGATTCACAACATTGTTTCCTCTCATACTGATTTTGTGCGTGTCGGCTCTGAAGGAGATAATTGAAGACTTTGTAAGGATCAGTTTTCCCAGTTTTATGAAAGTGCTTATGATGTAGAAATAGCATGGAATATTTTTTTGGTTTTTTTAGTAAAGTATGTGCATTTTTTGTTTGGAGATGTATAGTAGATTCATTGCATTAATTTGTATCCAAATAATCATATCTTTTTGTTTGCCTGCAGATTGCTAATTTGTGTTTGCATCTGACATTTAGCTAAAGTGGGATTGAATCCATGTTCTGATGATGGCAATATTTACGTTCAATGCTCATGCATTATAGCTACAGTCAGTTTTGCTTGAAAAAAATGCTATTAAAATGACCAGGAATCAGCCTCTAATGATGTTAACCAGAACTTTATGATTTAAATTATCAATTTTTTAGTAAATTTGAGTAATTTTGTGATGTACTTTCTACATGCTCTGTTTTATTCTGTGATCAGCAGACTGAAAACCGAACTTCTTGCCTGGTTTTACAGCCATGACTAAGAACGTCTCATTGCACTGAGTACTATTATGTGACTTCACTGTTTGGGCTTATTGTTACGTTAATCGTTCTTCATCATCATCAGCATCATCATCACCATCTTGTAAAAAAAACTGCTGTAGCAATCTTAAAGGGCTTCATTGGGGAGCTGAAGTAACTCCAGACAAATATGTTCATTAAGTGAACCAAAGCTACTGAGCCTACTATTGCTGGAGGTAGTGGTTAACAGACGGTGTAATACTAGTTTACTATAGTTTCTGTGTGCTTAATATTTATATGCTTGTTTGTATGGTGTTCAGAAGAGACATCGGGCAGATGACGAAGTTAATAAGCGCCCTGTGTCAGGTCAGTGTTTGCTGCATTCTGGATGACATAATTAGAGTACAGTAGTTGTATTTCTGAAAAAAAATAATTGTTGACTATAATTATAAACTCTTTTAATGGCTGGTGCAGAGTGAAATGTTATGAGTAGGATAAAGGTCTGTTCTAGGGTCTGTTCTAGACCTATTTCTGTTAGAAATGTAATGGTCATTGCCAGGTGGAATGTTTATTGCAGCAATTTTTATGCTCGTTGCAGTTTTACGCAACGGAAACTGGAACAACGTGCTGTGGTCTGACGTGAAGGTCGGTGACTTCGTAAAGGTTACTGGCGGCCAGTTCTTTCCCGCTGATATGGTGCTTTTGTCATCAAGGTAACACTATCCAGGCTCTTGTCATGTCTTTAGCTTTAGCTTAAATCTAATAAATCCGCTAGTAACAAGTGGTTTTTAGGTCAACTCTTCCGAGTGGATGTAATAGTCAGCAACCGTCCAGCATTACGGTTGTTGGAAGTTTGCTGGACGTTTGCTGGATCGTATAAACACCCCATAACAAAGCCAGTCAGTGGTTGATGACCATCCAAATGCCATCCATACGTTCAGTTTGCTTATCCGTCCATCACCAAAAAGTTTTACCAGTTTAGATGTAATTTAGCATAACATGTAGGTAGAGGTTGATGAGTGATACACGATGGTATGCCATTATGGTGTCTGGCTTTTTTGCCCTTTTGTCGTTTCACCCCCTGGCTGATTTGCCCCCTAGCCTTCTGGCTCTTTTGCCTCTTGGCTGATTCGCCCCCTGTACCTGGCTGATTCGGCTCCTGGCTGATTCACCTCTGCACCTTGGACGATTCGCCCTCTTTGTATAATTAATTGTGTTAAGTATCTTTTTCGTCTAAAAATGCATTTGCGGCAAAAATTTCCAGGGCCGGATCATCCATGCGGCTGGTGAGGCTGAAGCCTCAGGGCCCGGGCCTCGATGGGGGCTTGGACTGCAGGCCCCAAAATTTCTAGAGATAAAATTGTTGGTTTTTAGAGTAAAACTTTTGCTAATTCTGCATACAACAATTCACATATGTTCTGCTGGCTTCTCTCACAGATTATTTGTACCACTGCTTTTTAACTTGTTTCTTTGTCTTTGTTTGCCTTTAATTTTTAGGCAAAGAAAGTAACAGTAAAAATAGAACTAAAATGAAGTCAATATTGCAAATATATGTATGAGGGACCCACAGTCGCTTTCAAGCCTTAGGGCCCAGAGGGACCATGATTTGGCCCTGAAAATTTCGTTTTGGAGCAAAGACAAAATTAAAATTGAGTCGGACATTTGCGCTGAAATTTGCCGGTCTTTGTCGGACTTAGGGCATATCAGAAATTTGCAGACATGTCTGTCTGAAAATTGTAGCTATTTTGTACCCCCATGATGTCACTACTATGGAGCCTGACACAACTAACTTACGTTTTTGTGCTGCGATCACTTATCATGCATAGAATTTTTGTTTCGTATAACGTTATAAATTTATTACTAATTATTTAAATGATTATACTCTGTAGTTATGTTTTTGTAAACTAAAACAAAACAGAAAGTATTACGTCATTAGACCATATTATTTAACGGAGGCAAATCATCCAACGTGAGGGGCAAATCAGCCAGAAGGCGAAAGGGCAAAGGGGCAAAAAAGCCGTAATTCTGCCATGTGACTCGATCTAAGTTCAAGGTAACAAAACCTTTAATATTAGAAATTCTTTCTTTTTTGATGTTTTTTCTCTTTCTTTGCCCATTTGCTACAGGAGCAGGAACTCATGGACACACTGAGGAATAGACAGAAGAGGTAGTTGGGACATGTGCTACATCATGGTTCTTTGGTGAGAACAGTGTTGGAAGGTCAGCTGCCAGGGAAGAAGGGAAGAGGGAGGCCAAAAGAAATGCTACTGAGTTGGCTACTGGAGACAAACATCAAGGACATTGATTATTCACAACTCAAGAATGGACAAGATGTAGTCGATGAGTACGTGAACCTGGCCATAAGGGCAGATCACAGCAGCAACAACAGCCCAGGAGTGGGAGTCACTTGAGTACTGATTTTGATTGAGTACTGAAACTAGTGCACTTTTTGAAGTGACATGTTAACTGCCAGTCCTGCATGGGGCGAATTTGTATTATTGTTTGCAGGACATATTGAATGAATGTGTAAAATGCTTTAGTTAAAACTATACAGTATTGGCTGTGTAAAATATATGTGTGTGTGTGTTTGACTTTTCCTGTCCTCCAATAGACAGCATTATCACATTGATGACTGTCTGGAAGATTGCAGGGAAGATTATTAGAACTACCATTATGCTAATTACATATGCACGCATATAATGGAGTTCTTACAATTTTAGGTTAACCTCATTTTTGTGTTTTGTGTTTTTGTAAAGGTTAAACTTTCTGTTTATTGTAAAGTTTTTTAAACTTGCCGTTCCATTATTGTGTTTGTGTGCATTCTGTCTGAAAACACCGTCCCCAAAATGACCTATACTGTGTCGGGTGGGACATTAAACCCTACTCACTTACTCACTGACAGGATTGTGTGCTTATGTTTGTTAGATATATTTTTCTGTTAATGGTTGACATTTAAATGTGTCTTTTATTTGTGTGTGCTGTTATATTGTGATGTGTTTATCTGCATACTAGTGAACCGCAAGGCATGTGCTACATTGAAACATCTAACTTGGATGGTGAAACCAACTTAAAGATTCGTCAGGTACTAGTTTCATCACTTTAGTTCGTGGCATTTATGACAAGCTGCCATAAAGTAAATATCGACTAATATCTCCACCAGTTATATGTTGTCATGCAGTTGTATAATTTTTACACGTGAAAGCAGCTACTGTTTTCAGCGCATCTTAGCCATCGCAATTCTGTTCGTCTGTCTGTCTGTTTGCCACACGGGTGGATTAGTCAAAAACGGTGCAAGCTAGGATCACCAAATCTTCATTGTCGGCTGCGTAGAAGACTCCAGTTTTAGGAACCGTAAAGCTTTTTTGTAAATTTGAAGGGGGTCACCTCGAACGAGGGCGCTAAATGAGAGGTGAGTGGGAAAAATGTGCGATTTTTAGCCAATAAATTGCTGTATCCCAATAACGGTGCGAGATAGGGCCTAGGTTACTATTAGTCATAAATAGGAAGTCGTACACTGGCTTTTGATTGCCACCGAATTTAATGACCTTGGATGACTTTGAACGCTAAAATAGGGGGTTTTATGGATTTTTTGGCGATTTTGGGCTGCGAGACACATTTCAAGAGCGAATTGTGCCGAAACCAATGAGGCAAGCTGCGTGCGAAACTTTCAGCGTTGAACGTAGATTTCAACGGTCCAAGTCTTGATTTTCTAGGTTCAAGGAAACCTGCGCCTGAGGGCGTCAAAGAGTGGTACCCCCTAAAAGTTGTTATTTTACCGCTGTTGGCCAGGCTTTCGTGAAAGCGGTTGCAGATAGGCATGGGCATTGGGCATGCTGCTTATCACAACAAGCACTAGTGACAAGCTTTTCAGTCGTATCAACATCGATGACTGTGAAAGACCCTGAACTTGCAAAATAAGTGGTTTTTAGTGATTTTTGCGATCTTTGGCTGCAGCGCACACTCTAAGAATGAAGTGCGACGAAACAGCTGGAAATAGACTGACAGTTGCGAACAGGAACTGCTATAGGCTTTTGTGCATCCCGTGAGCATTAGCTCAAATTTCTTGTTTAACAGTGGTTTACTAGTGTAACAATTGGGTGCTAGACTTACGGTTAGGAAGTCTTAGGTTTGACTATCGATTGGGTGACTGTTAAGTGTTACTACTTAGACGGGTCATCTCATTTGTTCAGGGTAGGTCAGCTGAGTACCAGCCAGCCTGGGTGAGTAGGCTCCAGATGTATGATTTTGTGTGAGTTGGGTGTTTTCATGAGGAGCTGTGGACATCGTTAATTTTTTAAAGCTTTAGCCTGTGAATGCTGTGCAATGTGAATGGCAGGGAGTGCCACAGACGACACATCTACTAACTCATGAGCAGCTGATGAGTGTCAGTGGAGAGGTCGAGTGTGAATTGCCCAATCGACATGTGTATGCCTTTATCGGCAACATTCGCTTCACAGATCATCTGTAAGATACATTATAACAATTATTATTATTACCATTTTACGTCTTTGGTAAATATAATCATGATAGAGCTAATAGATTAAGCAGAAATATCTGTTAGATCTGTTGATTTTGCTGGTGTGGGTCATGTTGTTCATATTATTGGGTGTCACATAAAATATAGAATATACGTGCTCCCCATAGGTCAGGCATTTGGACAGTTGTAGCAACAGTTAGCCTTGATCAGTGAAAGACAGTCATGTTGGTTGTGGCACAGTGCAATGCTTAATCCACTGCATCCAATCAATGTGCCGATAGTTGTCTTATGCTGGCTAGATGGGTGACTGTCTTTGGACCAGTAAAGCATCTCAGTAATATAACTAACCAGCCACACAGGTCAACTCAGCCTTCCATTTCTCTGGGGTAGGTAACTTGCATACCAGCCTGCCTGCTTGGGGTTAAGGCAGGGCACGTTTATCTATGTTGGGTGGCAGGTAACACTGTATGAACCTGAATGATAGATGATGTGCTGAGATGGGTTTCCTGTGAAGAGCTATATGCACTCTTCTGAAGTACTGGTGCATATCTTGATATTTTTGAAACAAACTCACAGATTATCATGAGCCCCAAGATTTAGCTGGTTTTGTTTGTCCAATGCAATGCATAGCATTGGACAGAGTATAAAATCACCTGAGTGTTTGTCCATGCGTGTGTCCATGCATCCAACATTTCTTAAGCTATCTTCCTTCCACCTTTCCTTTCCCTTTACTTTCCCCTTTTCCTCCCCTTCCCCTTTTCCTTTCTTTTTGTCTTTTCCCCTTTCCTTTCCCTTTCCTCATTTTCCTTTCCCCTTTCCTTTCCCTTCTCCGTCCCTTTTTCCTTTTTCTTCCCCTTTCCCTTGCCCTTTCCTCTTCCCCTTTTTCCTTTTCCTTCCCCTTTCCCTACCCTTCCTCTTCTCTTTACTTTCCACTTCCCCTTTCCTTTATCTACCCTTTCCCTACCCCTTTCTCTTCTTTTTTCGCTTCCATTTATTCTTCCCCTATCCCTTCCCCTTTTTCTTTTTTCTCCCTTTCCCCTCTCCTGTACCTTTCCCCTTTCCTTTCCCTTTCCATTTTCCTTCCCCTTCTTTTTATCTTCCTTTCCTTTTTTCCTTCCCCTTTTCCTTCTTTTTCCCCTTCCACTTTCCCTTCCTTCCCACTCTCCCTTCCCTTTTCTCTTTCCCTTCTTCCATCTTTTTTTTCGTGACCGATGACGTCACGTGATCCCAAAAGGTCAGACTCGTGACCCCATTATCTTTGAGGCACCATATCTCCGTAACGGTGCCATATAGACGCATGGTCACTATGGACCATTTATAGTAAAGCACTAGTGACGAATCGAATGGTCTCGTGACTGACAATGTCTATTGTTTAGTTAAAATAATACAGAAGGATGAAAGGATCATTGCTGCTGTACAATTTAATATTAAACTGTTTGATTTTTTCAATCGGTCTAAACGGCTCACTGATTATATTTATATGGACATGTACTGTAAACTATTGAAATGCATTGGACAGACTGTGTTCGTATAAACATTATCTTGTTTTGTATGAAATAGCTGATGGCTGATGAGCCCTTATTATGGCTTTTATTTTTTTAACTTGTGGGACAGTGTTGTCAGCATATGTCACTAGCTATGTGTATGTCCTCTAACAGTACATTAAAAGATATTTTTATGTGTTTTAGAATGCAACCATATTATATGTCTTTATTGAAAACGTATTCATGTGCTACCACTGATAGCTTTTCTTCTCTGAAATACAAAGTTCATGAACACTATAGCCATGTATGTGTTGAACGTGAAGCTTTTAGTCGATTGATTTGTGTGTAGGCTGTAGCTTTTATTTCTATTTGTCTATCTCTGTCTCTTTTTTACTCTGTATATTGTGATATTGTGTATCTGTCTGTTTTGTCTGCCGTTAAGGCGAATAAACGTGTTCATTATTCAGTTTACTGATAAGATGATTGTGTTTGAATTGAACTGCAGTGCTGTTCCACTTGGACCAAGTCAGCTGTTATTGCGTGGAGCTATTCTGAAAAATACTCGATGGGTGTTTGGTATGTTGACTCTTTAGTAGTCACTATTGGTCAGAATTTATATTTATTATATAATATATAGGCTGATTTCTCATCTAATATGAACAGTTTACTATTAACCTCATAATGGCAAGGTGACTCTTGATTGCCTGGTTGCTGGATTCTGTTATTACACTAACACAGAGTGAACAAAATTGTCCCCCTACCAGTTGCACTCCTAATGTACATGTACATGTATAGGAGTGGTAGTGTACACTGGTCATGAGTCCAAGCTGATGTTGAATTCTACATCAGCGCCATTGAAACGCTCAACGGTTGAACAAGTTGTCAACAAACAGGTCTGATTCACTTTACAAACATGTAATGTAATGTAATGTAATGCTGTATTGATACTTTTTTGATTGGTATGATAGATGTAGGTATTCTTTTGTTTCTTTGTTCGGCCAACCATTAAAGTTGAGTTATTGCTACGATATGTTCATCGTGTGTTGTTGTCTGTCATCGTGTGCCTAAACGGTAAAGCCTACCAGAAAACTCCCTGAACAAACAAATAAGGTCACCTGATGGCTACCCTGTGGTACCAAGTTTGGGCCCTCTGCAACCCCCCTTTCTCCAAATTGAGCTATTATTCGCTCTCAGATGCAGGCGTGAATAAAATGTGTTTGCTTGTTTGTTTTTAATCAGAATTTCAGATCTAAGTCACATTTGTTTACATTAGAATTGTTGTTTGTTTAAGGTCAATACTCAATATATACACTGTGTCCAGTGAAAAACGGACCCCCCTTGACATCGTGCAATGAAGATGTCAAATCTAAATGGATATAAATAACGTTTCACACACTTAATCCCCAGAAAATTCCGGAAGCAACTGCCGAATTTTGTTCAGAAATATTATTTTTTACTAAAATTATCAATTGTTGAATATTGATAACAAAATATCTTTGTCCCTTACCAATATGGCATTACATACTGCATTTGTTCAAGCGGAAGTGACGTTTGTTGATGCAATCAAAATAACATAAACAATAACAAAACAGTATTTTCTGCAGGTGATCATGTTTTAATTAAACTGTTGAGGCAAAAGAAAGGGTATGGTGCTAAAAAGTTTGTCGCAGAATTTCCCAGCAAGCCGTGGGCGTTGTCAAGATTAAACAAACGGCTGCCTAATACTGGACACTTCACATTTTGAGGCGACCTCACAAAAGCTGCTGTAACTGTTGTTTGCGTAAATAGATTTAATTGAAATTTTGCACTTTGACTGCCAATAGATGATGCATTTTTGATGTAACATTTTGCCAGAATCAGATGTTGAAGTTACGCACATGAACACAGGAGTTTACTTACGTAACACCATATTGGTAATGGAGATATTTTGTTATCGATATTCAGCATTTGATAATTTTGGTAAGAAATATTATTTCTCAACACAATTTGGCAGTCGCTTCAGGAATTTATTGGGGATTAAGTGTGAAATGTTATTCATATCTGTTTAGATTTGACATTTTTGTTGCACGATGTCTAGGGAGTCCATTTTTCACCGGACACAGTGTACTTATTTTTGACAGAACTTCGCCCAGAACAGTAGTATTTCCATCAGTGATCAATTTGAATCGAGTTTTATACTTCAGCATGTCTATTAGCTGGTTTACAATGTCTGAAGCATGTATAAGCACTGTGCATCATCAAATCGATGCGATGTTTTAATTATTTGCTTGGCCGGAAGTTGCATCAAGTATGAAATTAGGCAAATAAGTAACAAACGACGTTGACATTTGGAGACTGGCATACAGTTGGCCTTGCATGCCTTACCTAGCAGGAGCTAGGCTTCTTGTTTTTGCACTGGTGGCACATTGTATGTGCTTGTGATATGCATTGTGATGACACATTGTAGACGGTGATGCTGCTTATATTGCTGTTATTCATTGCGATCTTCAGTGCTGCTGCTAGTGAGATCTGGATGCGTATTTCCGGAGTACATCACTGGTACCTTGCTCTGGAAGGTGATTCTACTTCATATAATTGAGCTGCATGGCTTGTCATTATTTCACTGATATTGACATTCAGCATTACCAACTCGTCATCTCATTTCATTGTGTATTATTGTCAGTATCCATAGAAGGTGGATGTTTTGCTGTTATATTGAACCTATTTTCATCATTATCATTTATTATAGGATGATTTGTACTTTTTTCTGATTATTATGAATATTTATCATTTATCACCAATATGTATTTTAATGTAGTTTTTGATTTACATCCAGTTACATTGCTCTTGTCTTGTCTGATTCTGTTTGACTGGAGATGTTTTTTTTTGTGCAGAAATTATTTGTATTGTATATTGTTGCTTTTCAGAGCTAAAGCCGTACAACTTCTTGTGGAATCTTCTAACATTTGTGATTCTGTACAACAACTTAGTACCCATTAGCCTGCAGGTCACACTGGAGCTCGTCAAATTCATGCAGGCTATCTTTATCAACTGGGTTAGTCTTGTAGTATACCTGAACATTTCTGTTTTTTCTTATTTCTGAACTGAATTTGCTGGCCGTCTATTTTTGAAATGAATTCAGTGATTTTTATGTTTATATGTATTGTTGTGACATTGAAAACCTGTTGTTTTACTTAGGATACTTATTTTTCTGATCAGTATGAACTTTCATCATGTATCATATTGTGGTTAAATTCCTCTGGTTTGGTATGTGAATAATTTTGAGCTGTTGGCTACAGGTCTTGGCTACGTATGTCTCATACTGACTCTTAACTTAACAAGAAATTTGAGCTAATGCTCATGAGACACGTGAAAGCCTATAGCATGCCCATGCTTATCTTTAACCGTTTTCACGAATGACTGTGACTGGCCAACATCTGAAAAATAGCAACTTTTACGGGGGTACCGTTCTTTGATGCCTTCGTGCGCAGGTTTTCTTGAACCTAGAAAATCGAGACTTGGGCTGTTGAAATCTGCGTTCAGTGCTGAAAATTTCATACGCAGCTTGTCCATGTCTATCTCAAATGGTTTCAGTGCAATTCGCTCTTGAAATGTGTCTTGCAGCTCGAAATCACCAAAAAATCCATAAAAACCCCTATTTTAGCATTTAAGGTCATCCAAGGTCACTGAATTTGGTGGCAATCGAGAGCCAGTGTACAATTTTCTATTTGTGATTAATAGTAACCTAGGCTTTATCTCGCACCATTATTGAGATACAGCGACTTATTGGCTAAAACTCACAAATTTTTTCCACTCACTTCTCATTGATCTTCTTTGAATTTACGAAAAAGCTTTACGGTTCCTGAAACTAGAGTCTTTTAGGCAGCCGACGGTGAAGATTTGGTGATCCTAGCTTGCACTGTTTTTGACTGATCCACCCGTGTGACGGACAGACAGACAGAATTGCGATGGCTAAAATGCGCTGAAAGCAGTAACTGCTTTCGTGCGTAAAAATGAAGAGTCAAAGAGAAACTACAAAAAAATTGGCATGAACATTTCTCCGGGTGGGAATAATTGCTGTACCAATTTTTAGTTTAAAAAGTCAAAGATCAAACTTAACAAATGTCGAAAAGCTTCGTTAACAGGTGGCACAGATGCATACAAATTTTGCAATGAACTAGGTAAGATATGACATATTGTTCTTGTTTTTGTTAAATAAAAATGAACAAGTTGTCATTTGCTAGTGCCATGTCTTAGTGTAAATTGACTCAGTAATTTTTTATTGTGTCAGTGTAACTCTCTCTAGCACAGCTGTTTAATATGTCACATAAATTTATTTCAGAATCCTGTTGTGATTTTGAGAAGGTATTTTTATTATTTTGGCGACTTGTTTTTGGTTCAGTGGTTTGGGCATCAGATTGAAAATTGAGAGGTCGTGAGTATGACTCTCATCCAGTTCGCTATCAGTAACAACTTTTGGCAAGTTGTTCACACCCATGTGCCTCTGTCACCAAACAGTGTCACTTGGTACCAGTCAAGGGGAAGGGGTGGTGATCGTCAGTGACTAGAAGTATAACCATAGTTCAAGCATTGCACTGGCCATACATTACAGGTTGTGGTCTTTCCACCTATTTGCTCAGTGGCCTTGGCATGGTTTGCAGTTATAGCTTTTTTTCGTTGTGGTTGTTTGTAGGACTTGGACATGTATCATGCTGAGACTGATACTCCGGCTGTAGCCAGAACGTCCAACCTCAATGAGGAGCTCGGTCAAGTTAGTGACCATGAATTAGTCTGAACTTGTTGCTGCAGAACAATTGCACTGTCGATATTTTGTTTGTCAGAAGTAGCAGCTACTGACTGAAGCTATTGCCTATTGATGTTTACTGTTTGTTTGACTTGCTGTTTTGTTTGCTGTAGCAGTAATTTATTTAGGTGTAAATATAGTGTTATCTGTAAATTGACAAAGTGTTGAAATTTGATGTGCATTTAAAACTGATTTGCTCTCTGCAGTTTATGTTGCAGGCATTTTCAAGATTTTCAGGGTTTCTCGCTTAGTTTTGTTAGCTTTGCTTTTGCCCAATCTTGCATGTTTAGCACGTTTTGTATTTTTTGATGGGAATCTTATTTTCTCAGTTTACTTATATTTGGTGGATTATTGCTATCTAGGTTCGATATATTTTTTCGGACAAAACAGGAACGTTGACAAGAAATGTGATGGAATTTCGAAAATGCAGCATTGCAGGAATTGTTTACGGGTAAGATTCCTTCTGTTATTTTTTTTATCATGACAGTAGTATTGTAATGGATAGCTGTATTATTAAGCATTAACATTTAACATACTTTTATATGTTAATATTATTCAAGGAGTACTATGTCATATTGGGGTCAACTGAGGAAAAAATTCTTGTCAAGCTGATTTTTTCATAATGGTTAGCGTGAAGCACTAGAAATAACATATCAAAACTCCCCAAAATTTCAAGGTGAGCACTCGCCAAAATTTGGATTTGAAATTGTGAACAAAATTGAAAAATGGCTTAATTTTTATGTACATCAAAACATAGGCATATTGCATTAAATCAAAGGTAATAAAGAGTAGAATGCGAATATGACATTAATATGCCTATATAATAACCGTATTTTCAGTGCGGGTCAGTACAGTAAGCTCACAGCGGTTAGATCACAGGCTGTGCGGTAGCACAACACTGTTGTAAGAGTGACCAGCCATTTCAATGGGTGACCCCAAAATTTGATCCCCCATATATTCCAACCTCCCTTAATTTCACCACACCCGATGTGCAAAATTTCGTGGAAATAGGGCTTTCCCTCCCCCCCCCC
>Ga0209367_1007291_pt1 | contig 15246 bp, 10 predicted proteins | sample WorMetLIZISLAND2_FD_187412 | JGI IMG/M metagenome (GOLD analysis project Ga0209367, IMG submission 187412) | Marine gutless worms symbiont microbial communities from Max Planck institute for Marine Microbiology, Germany - Olavius geniculatus... ... | reverse complement strand
TTACATTGTTTTACAATATCTTTCGGTATTTCGGTGAGAGATAGGCAGGCTGAAGTGGTGACTGAAGACCGATGAGTGAAGACTGAGGACTGGAGAGTGATGAGTGATGAGTAATAAGGTGTTTACACGATCTAGCAAACGTCCAGCATTAGCACGTGTATTTTGAATACATTTGCTGGACGTTTGCTGGATCGTGTAAACACCCCATGAAGAATTTAATAAATTTAGAAGAAAATGGCCGAAAAATGAAATGAAATAATTTTAATAAATAATATTAACCTGAGATCCCTCAATTATATCGAATTGCCGAGTTACAGTAGCTTGTTGGAAAGTTGGTCCACCCAGACGTTGTTGTCAGTGGCGTATTTAGGGGATGCCCCCCCTTTGGCCCGACCATAAAATTTTTTAAAGGCGACTTTATATGAAAAGATGCGTTTTTTGCCGTTTTCCAGCAAGAATTGCAAAATTCAGCAATGTTTGATGGTCTTTTTTCATACCGATACAATATGCGATTAAAATCGCCATGTGAGATTGCATCTGATATGACGTTGTGGTTTTCTGCGTTTCCGAATTTCAGAAAAAAATGGGCGAATTTGCGGCTTCCATTGAACGTTCAAAAGCAAAAAGTGTTTCAGCTTCAGGGGGGCTTTGCCCCCCTGACCCCCTGACCAGGGGCTCTGCCCCTGGACCCCGCTGGGGGCTCCGCCCCCAGACCCCCGTTATAGGCTCGTGCTCTGCGCGCTCGCCATGCCCCCCTTTGCCAAATCCTAAATACGCCAATGGTTGTTGTTGGGCTATAAGGAATCCAACCAAGTCTTATATAACCATTTTTTTTACAGCAGACAGTGTCTGTTGGATCAGTCTTGCCCTCAGGTTGCGTGTACTGTCGAAGGTCTACCCAATTGTTGTCACCGAAAATTGATTACTTGCCTACAGCATTGTCTAAATTTTCCTCTAATTTTGGGAACGCTTTAGTTAACTTTAGAGGGCCTCCCAAAAATCAGACTCGCTATCCCACCTCGCTCAGAAGCTTGGCCGCATCATGAAATTAATGAGTTGTCTCCGTCTGAATCCGTCTTTTGTGAGTGCGAGAATTCTGTCCAATGTGTATGCAGTCCATTGGAATATGTTGTCCATCCACGATGTTTTTGGTCTGCCTCTTATTCGAGATCCAGGTTTTGTGCCTTGCATTACAGGGCATTTTTTCGGAAAGTTGACTGGGCACCCACTTTGGTGACATTTGGCTTTTTGTAGTTAAATGCCAAAATCAAGCGAACGACAAACAGGTGAAAGTGTAAAATTGCATAAATGAGGCAACACTCCAGTGACTCAACACAGGGCTAGTGCTTGTTATGATAAGCGCATATCTGTGCCTATCTGCAACCGTTTTCACGCTACACGAGATAAATGCGGTAAAATAACTATTTTAAGGGGCAGGGGATAGCCGTCTTTGACGCCCGCCTGCGCCGGCCTCCTTGAACCTATATGGAGTCGGGACTTGAACTGCTTAAATCTACGTTTAATGCTAAAAATTTCAATACGCAGTTTGTCTTGGTTTGTCTCCAGCCATCTCGTCGCAATTCAGTGTGGAAATGTGCGCTGCATCCAAAAATTGCGAAAAATTCAATAAAAACCCCCTTTGGGGGTTCAAGGTCGTTCAAGGTCATCGTTGTTAATAAATCTAAAAAGCGTGTCGCCAGTGCTAGTTATGATAAGCAGCATGTCTGTACCTATCTGCAACCGTTTTCACACTATACGAGCCAGTAACTGCAAAATAACGTCTTTTAGGGGTACCCCTCTTTGACGCCGTCGTTCGAAGGGTACCCCCGCACCCAGGGGCACAAAATTTTGTCAGCCCATGGTGAAGATTTCGTGATCTAAGCTTAGCTTGCACCGTTTTGATACAATCGCAGAGTGTGACAGACGGACTGACGGACAAAGAGACAGACGCCTAAACGATGACTAAGATGCGCAAAGCATTCTGCTATCGCGCGTAAAAATTGCTTGACACTTCAGCTAAATTTTCACACTTGTAGGTTGAGCACCGTGGCCTAATTTACAAAACATTGTAAAACAATCGTAAAATTGTCGTAAAGTCTTCGCAACTTTGTTGTATCTTTGTCGTAAATCAACAAGTTACGATGTCGTAAGATTGTCGCAAAACCGTTGTATCCGAATTTTGGAAGCTGATTTTACGATTTCGTGATGGCCGCCATTGAAATACATGCAAACTCGTGTTTGCCGGAACTCGTATACGGGAACCCGTACAGTGCCGTATACGTACTCGTGTTTATGTGAACGCAGTCTTACAAATGTAAACAATAACAAGTGAACTGATTTCGCGGCAATTTCGCTGCCTGAAGTTACCGCAAACGAAATTTAACGTATTACGGAATTATATACTAATGAAAAATCGTAATATTTACTGCATGCGTGCTTGATGCTGTAACGACAGCTATTTTGTCGTAACTTTTGTGGTAACTTTGTCGTACGATTTTTTTGTAAATCGCGTTTTATCGTACATTTGTCATAAACCTTCCGCATGTCGTAACATTGTCGTATATTTGTCGTACGATATTTTCTAAATTAGGCCCCTCGAAACCCATGTTATTTCAGCACGTCATAGTCGACGCAGAGCAGTTAACAGCAATTTAACCATGAACCAATGCTAATGGACGCTTTAACTGGCGTCAGTTCATGCCGGGAAGCCAACAAGCGTGAGTAATTAACAGACCACTGGACGACACGTCGGATACTTGCTAAAACAGCTAAATGCATACACGTCGATCGTATAAGAACAATCGTTTTCCAACCAAACACCACAGCGATGCCCGACGAAATATTCTCGTGGGGCCCCTCTGGGGAGAAAATTTTTGAATTTTTCTTGTTAGAATGGCGCATTCTGGTGTACTTTATATTTCTGAGCGACGGCGAAGCGCCCCAAACTTCGCGGGGTCCGGGGTAACTTACCAATCTCCTCTCGACGGGCCCGCCAGTGAATAAGCGAAACGTCCGGGTGCGGGGCAAAACGTCCAAAGGCTGAGCGTGCCTAGCGAATTCGTTTGCGCACGAGTTCACGACTGTGACATAACGGCGGGTACCTGGTTCATGCCCAGTTTTGATAACATGCCTACTTAAAAAACATTTCTATCCATTTCTACCTCTACCATCATGACCTGAATCAAAAACTGATCGCAGTCTGTTTGTTTGAGTGTATGAACTATAGGCAAAATAACTTGGTAATATGAAACATGTACAGTCTATAATTGTCATTGTTATTGTTGCCGTTTTTACCGATGTTGTCATTTTCTGTTGCCGTTTTTACCTGTTGCCGTTTTTTCCGTTGCCGTTTTTACCGTTTACCGCTGGTGTGTTTGTTGGCGGGCAGACGGCGAATATGGCCAAAAAAGGAGTGACGGCAAGCGGCTGCGGTACTGAGTATACTTGGCAGGTTCGTACTGTCAGCTACAGGGCTTATAGTGGCAGTAAATAGCTCAAAAACGTGTATCAGGGGCTGCTGTGGGCACAAAAAATAATTTAATTTCCTTATTTGAGCCCTCAACCCCCATAACTGTGATCGCTGCATTTTCAATGGAAATAAGTCTGACACTGACAGCTGTCAAGTTTTGCAAAAACGATTAATGCTTTGCAACATAAATCGCTTTAGTGTGCAAGATTATTTCAACAAAACAACTAAATTAATATTCGTTGCAGTATATAATTTACACAATACACATGTGTATAAAAAGGTAGGCCTACCGATACGCCAGACATCTGAAAAACTAAACCATTTCAGACAGGTCTAACTGAAACAGTAATCTTAAAAATATACCTGTGTTCGCTCAAAGGAGCTACCTCAGTATGCATCATTATTCTTATATTAAATTTGCATAGTTGCAGTGAGTACTGTTATTTTAAATTTGTATGCCTACATTTTCAGTTGCTAACACAAATCTGATAGCATTTCATTACATTCTGAACTCTTATATAGTTACTAAACCACTTACCGTTCGCAGACACCACAATTGTTAACATCTACGCTCAACTACTTAACTAGCTTGTGCAGTGTTTGAATTGCTGAGGGTTGCTGTCAAATTATGTACTGGGGGGGTCAGCTATATAGTACATACATAGGATTTACATCACAATTTTGGTCGGGCTCCAGCCGTTGAAAAGTCCAACCCCCCAGCTAATTTTTCCCAATTCAAACACTGAGCTTGTGGATTTGCGTGCAGCAAGCATTATATAGGCCCGTAAGAGCGTCAAACTCTGAAACGCGGCAATGGGACAGATACATCGTTTCACAGAACGTATTTCTAGTTTTGTGGATATTTTTGATTATTTGATATGTGTATATACTACAGCTTTTGAATGTTTATATGTTGGCGCCAGTTGAAATTCACTAACCTTGAACACATTCTGTATTTGAACAATACAAGCTTACATGTGTTCACTTGCATGCTTTTTAAGACGTGACGTTGTCATTGTTTCACTGGTGTTTGAAATGTGTGCAGTCATTGTTCAAAATCATACCTGAACATTGCATAAATGTTTCCACCAGCAAGAGATTTGCAATAAACGTCAATACAAATCATTCCGCATCATGATTGGATTTAGATTTATACATCTGGTGGACCTGGGCAATAAACGTCAATTCTCAGACTGTCAGAAAATTTTCTTGACTGAACATTTTTTTTCAAAAATACAGTTTATGGTTCTAGTTTAAAATCCACTCATTCATGGTCGGAATTGTAATTTTGAAATTGTAATCGAAAACCTCTGTTGGAAATCTGCATCTGTTTGTCAGCATTTTTAGACATCGTCGTCCACTATATGCGTGCCAAATTTGGGAAGGATCGTTTCGGAAATGGCACAGCTACAACTTTTCCGATTTTGCATGGGCCCCTATAGAGACGATATCACTCACCATCACATCGCCTAACTGTCCATGTGCTGCTGAATAATATCATTTTATTATGATTTTTGCTGTTTTAGATATGTCAGTCATTGCATGTCGTCGTTAACAGTGTATAAACTGATGTTTTGTACATTTATACTTGCTGTTTTATTACAAAGTAATGTTTTTTTTCTGTTGGTGGTCAGTCTTCCGCGGCCATGAAGACAGTGACAGAGCCTTACATATTTCGTGGCAACGAGCTTCACCTTTTGGGATCACGTGACGTCATCGGTCACGTGACCATTGGACTCGGCATATGTGGTTTCCTATTGGTGGTTCGTTGTAACCATGCGTCTAACTTGCACCGTTACGGAGATAGAAGGCCTCAAAGTAGTATTTGCCCATGTTAAAGGCCATAAGTTCACTGTGCATGCTCCGTGTCACGTCCAAAATGACCACATATTTGGAATTCCCGATTTTTGGCCAAAAACGCTCGTGTATAAAATTCTCACCTATAAACGGCCCATAAGCAAATAGTAGGCCCATGAAAGTTGTATAGTGAATAGACAATATGGCGACGAAAATTCGAAATATGTGGTTATTTCAGACCAGTCTTTATCTTTTAATCATGTTTCAGACTCCCTGCCTACAGGTCACGTAACACGGCGCATGCGCAGTGATCGTTTTCGCCTTCAACAAACACGTCCCTTTTCTGACAGAGTCATGCAGTTTTCAGTAAAATGTTCAGAAAGAAATTACTTTGTGCTTTTTGCTGGACCACCATGTATATACGAGTACGTATATGTTTTGAAGTGGGAGCAGTTTTTCGTGTTCATTTGACTGCTATTATCGTCATAGTGTTTCTATGTTTCATTCTTGCACTCTGGGTACTCGTATGCATGCAGTGGCATCATGGCCTCAGAGCAGGAAGGCACCTGCACATCTCCTTAAATTCTGGGCTGTTGGAAAACTGTTGGAATTTTTTTTGTAGCAAAATAATCGTCCAAAAGTGCAAAATTTGGGTTCAAAGACCACACTTTGGAGAAATTTTAAGGCAAAGTAAAAAATTTGAGCACGCATAATCACCTCTGTCGGAAATTTGCAACTGTTTGTCAGAATTATTTTGGAAATAGTTTGTGTCTGCTTCGAAACTACAACTTTTTGCCTCTGTAGCCTATATCTGTCTGCTAGTGATGCATTGTATTGTTCACTGTTAGTACTGCTGCAATGCAGTGTAAGAACTCGAAGACGTCTTTGAAAATGTTAAATCTCAGTACATCATAGCTTTTATCGAATACATCAAGTTTTATAGTTTGTATTACGTTTTTATGCTATATTAGCTTAATAGACATGACCTTAGACTAGCTAACACATGCCATAACTAAAACGTTTACTGTTTTTTCAATCATTTATGGCACTGAATGGCCTATTTTGAGCCAACGTACCGCTAAGTGACTACTCAAGTCACTCAGTCACTCACATCTATACGCCTATCTGCAGTTCCTCTGTTCACATTATTCTGGAAGTTATCAGTGGCAAGGAAGGAGGTGGGGCATAATTTTCTGGCTGTCAGAAAATTGTCAGAAAATTTTCGTGTTGTAGGAAAATCTTTATCTGAAAGTCCAAGATTTGTGGGTGAAAACCCGCATATCGGGGGAATTTAGGGGCAACACTGAAATTTTGGGCATCCATAATCGGAATTCGGAAAATTGCAACTTCCTGTCCAGCTCTAGTTAATAAACCCACGACATTGCTGCAAGTTGTTGCTTGTTCCACTGAAGCTTGTTGTCTGTGTTTTGACCAGCAAACAGTTTAATAAAGTCTGAGTTAGAAGCTTGCTGTTGAACGTCACTCACAACAGTTTCGGCATTACTGACTAACCGTTACATTGAAGTGCAACAAACGTGCGTCAACACTGTATAGAGCAGTTTCAGAAATAACACATCAGAAAAATGGCCTATTTTGCCTATTTTGATGTGCCGTTACTCACTCACTCAGAAAAATACACCAAAACGCGACAAGTCTGCTTGTCTACAAGTTTGTAGTTGTCTACAGTTGCCAGAAAGCTATCTGTTATCAAGGCGGCCACAAGTTAGGAGAAAAAAATTCCCAGAGTTCTCCAGGCTTTTCCAGAGCAATACACTTATTTTTCCACACTTTATCACAAAATGCAACTGCAATAATGGTAATCTAGAGGAGCACCATAAGCTCCTTCACTGAGCACGGGGCAAACATATTTCAGAGCACTTGTGTACCGCAAAAGCCGCATTTGATGACACTATTTTGTTTGTTACAATTTTTAGCTGAGATTGCAGAGAACAACGTGATAACTCTCTTAGTTTTCCAAGAGTTTTTTTTAGGTTCAGAGAATTCCCTGATTATTGGCGCTTTATAAATCATTTACTTACTTACTTACTTACTTACATGCAGCACAGTTATAGACATGTCTCTAGGACGTGGTGACGGGTGAGATGGGGGTCAGGTCTGGGCAATCAGGTCAGGTCAAAGGTCAAAATGTGGGACACGCTGTTGTATGAAATCTGCAAGCTAGTCACGGCTTGAAGTGGATAAATTAATGTCAATACGGAAACTGTCAAGGTGTTGCTATTTTGCTGCACTTTCGTGAAAGAAGCGCAGGGTGGCCATGACGTCATATACAAGAACAGTGACCCCTAAATAATGGGCTGTCGGAAAATTTTTGTATTGCTGAAAAATCAGTGGTGGCGGCAGGCCAGGAGGGATCTAGACCCCCAAGCCTCCAACAATAAAACCCATGAGATTTGTGCAAATCCAAGCTTTTTGGATGAATAAGGGGGGAGGGGGTAGTGGGGGTAGCAGTAGTAAATTGACAACCACTCAACCTGGACCACCAGCTCTGAAAACCAGGCGCCGCCCCTGTGAAAAATCTTCGTGCACAAATGCAAAATTTGGGGCTAAAGAAGACCCATTTTAGAGAAATTAAGGGGCAAACTGCAACATTCTGCCCCCTACTTGTTCAACCGACGCCGCCGCTGTCAAATTTTACTTCAAAAACAGCCACATAAAGCAGACTGCAAGTGACCATATATGTACAATGTCACGTTCCAATTATACAAAACACAGTTCACCATCATCATCATCATCATCAGGGTGTCATGTCAGCAATACAATAGCTCATACAGGTTCACGGGAATGTTGACTGTCAACTGATGCAAATGAAGGCTGCAGACAGCAACATATACAAACACTGACTAAAGGTGCGTACAGACCAACAGGAATGAACTGAAACGAAAGCAGAGAGCGTGCAGCTTTCATTACATATAATTTGAGTTTATATCATTTCATTTCTGTCAGTCTCTACATACACTGACGCTGCCAACACATGGCGTAAACATAAAGCATAAAGTGTCAGGTTCCAGTTATACAAAACACAATTCAGCATCATCATGATCATCAGGGTGTGATGTTATGAGTGATGTCAAAGACCAAGAAGCTACAACGTGCTAGATCTTGTGTTGACTGCAACAGTTCTACCAGTGACATCTCTGTTGATATGAGACTGTACAGACATTTTTGTTCTACGTCTCTGTCTTGCCAGCGTACATCAGACACCTCCAACAGCTAGAAAATTGGTTTATATCCCAGTTTGACAGAACATCTATTGAAGTGACTTACAATATAATATTTACATTTGAAATATTTGCCACATGAACCACAGCAAAACTGCTTAAGTCTGAGCGTTTTAACTGATGACCTTTCAATTCAGCTACTGTACAAAAACTCTTTTAACAATCATCACAAACATATGGCTTCACACCTGGCTGAATTTCTTCAGACAAATGTGACATGTGAACCAAGTACCTTCATTGTGTGACTTCAACAGATGTGCCTTGAGATGGTGACGTCGCCTAAATCCGTCTGAACAGTGTTTACATTAGCATGGCTTTGCATCAGTGTGAGTATAAATAAACATGAAACTTCAACTCACGGCTACTTTTAAACATCTTCCCACAGTAACGACAGTCATAAGGCCTTCTGTTGCTGTGAACTTGACGTTTGTGTTTCTGCAGGTTGCTGGATTGGCTAAAACTTTTGTCACACAGTGAACACTTGTATGGTTTATCTCCCGTGTGGCCTCTCATATGAGCGGTTAGTTCACCAGATTCACTAAATGCCTTGTCACACGTGGGACATTTGTGTGGTTTCTCTCCACTGTGAATTCTGCTGTGAACAACAAGGTGAGATAATTGTATAAATCGCTTGCTACAAACAGTACATTGAAACGGTTTCTCTCCAGAATGACTTCGCCTGTGTGCTGCTAAATGTGCCTTGCTTCCAAAGCACTTTCCACATGCAGTGCACTTGTATTTACTGTTGTGAACATTCATATGTTGCATCAAGCACCGCTGATTAACAAAACGTTTCTCACACTGAGTACATGAGTAAAACATGTCTCCAGTATGTATTTGTTTGTGTTTTTTCAAAATTGCTTTCGTTGTAAACCGTTTGTCACACAGTGTACATAAATATGGTCATAGCTTGTCATCATGTGGATGCTCAGTGATATCATTACTATCAGCTTCAATCTTCACCTCAAAGGTCATTCCTGTATATACACAACAAACTTGTACACATTCAAATGAAGTCATATTAGCACTGGATATGACAATCAAATATGTCCACAAGTAACTAGCCTCCACCCCAAAGCCAAGTTTTTACTGTTGGAATTTTGATATTGCCGCGGAATTTCATAGAATTTTACAGAATTTTGAGAAATGACCAATGATTAGTACAAACATCAGCTTCACAACATAATCCGACTAAACTACATCACGAAGAACAAGCAAGTTGAGCTAATGCTCACAAGACGCGCGAAAGCCTATGGCAGTTCCTCTTCGCAAACTATCAGTCTGTCTCCAGCCTTTTCATCGCAATTCATTCTTGGATTTTGTGTTGCAGCAGAAGATCGCAAAAAATAATAATAAACAGCATGTATGTACCTACCTGCAACCGTTTTCACGCTACACGAGATAATTGCAGTAAAATAACCACTTTTTATGGGGTAGCTGTCTTTGACGCCCGCCTGCGCCGGGCTTCATGAACGTAGGGGGTCAAGACTTGAACTGCTAAAATCTACGTTGTATGCTAAAAATTTCATATGCAGGTTGTCTTGGTCTATCTCCAGCCATTTCGTCGCAATTCAGTGTTGAAATGTGCGCTGCATCCAAAAATTGCGAAAAATTCACTAAAAACCTCTTTTTGAGGGGTTCAAGGTCGATCAAGGTCATTGATGTTGATAAATCCAAAAAGCCTGTCACCAGTACTTGTTATGATAAGCAGCATGTATGTACCATAACCTTATGACGTTTTCACATTATTCGAGCCAATTACGGCAAAATGACGTCTTTTTTAGCGGGGTACCCCTCTTTGACGCCCTCGTTCGAGGGGAACCCCTGCACCCAGTGGCACAAAATTTGGTCACGATAAACCAGAGACCTGGGGCAGCCCAGAGTGAAAATTTCGTGATCCTAGCTTGCACCGTTTTGATACAGATCACGAGTGTGACAGACGGACAGACAGACGGACAGACGCCCAGACGATGGCTAAAACGCGCGAAGCATTCTGCTTTCGCGGGTAAAAATCAAACTAAGCTGCCTAAAACTGCGTCCCTACTAATAATGACTATCGTAATATGGCGCAATCGTAAATAAACACAATGCAACTAATTGACAAACTGCATTTTTGAAAAGAAAAAAGATTCACAATTTTGGCTGGCAGATAAATAGCCAGTCCTAGCCGGCCCAGCTATTTATCTGGCAGCCATCTTGGGCGGCCTTGGGGTGCTCTAAGGTACTGGCTAAAGCCGTGTCTCTGCAGGGTACGATGACATGTTGGGCACACTAAAACAGTCTGCTATTGTTGCGGACCACCGCCTCCCAGGGTCGTGACCTTTTTCTGCCCGGTTTGCCAGCTCATCAAGCTCCAGGAGGGGTGGTGCTCCAACCGAGCCGCGGACGAGCTTCTCTGGTTTCTTGGTTCCCAGCTCCCACGGCTCGTTTTCTCGGGGTTCGCTGGATTGGTGGTTGCAGGCGACTGTGCGTAGTGGTATAGTGTCAAATGCAAGCAGTATTGACGACATGGTCAGTTTTATTAATATTATTCAACGTATGTACATCAACGAGCAGCACGAGCATCAACCGGCTCCGAGAGCCGCGTACATCGGTTAACAGTACTGACTGATTTGTCAGTGAGATTCTATGTACAACAGATTGTGACATGCTGCTTCGGTACTCTATGTCAGCCTCTATATCAGCAACTAGCCGACACAACTAAACACCAACTGCCAACTGACCACCAACTGACTAGCACCCGGCGAGCAGCTGCTTTTAAAGGACACTGCCACGTGGCATTGCTCCGCCCTCCAGGCCAGCCCTACAAAACTCAGGCGAGCCAGTTACAGGCGAGCCCCGCTAACTAGGTCACAGCGAGCTCCCCGACAATTAGGCGAGCCACCCTAATGAGGTCATGGCAAGCTCCCAACAATCAGGTGAGCCACCCCACAATCGAGCATTGCCAAAGCCAAACCCAAGCCAGCTATCCTACGGTACGCAGGTAATGCCATCCTATTATGACTGTAGGGGACCTACGTGTATGGAACGCCCATTTCGCGATAACTCTCCCCTGCCTCCATGGCCACCCATGGGGCCATCGCACATCACAGGTCGGGTTCTCAAAGGCGCCTGCCACCACAGCAAACCTACAGGCCTACATCCCTCGGATGGGCCCACCCAAGCTATCATCATAGCTTCAACAGGCTTACATGCTGCGTGACAACATGAGCCACCTGCCGGCTCATACATACAACCGAGCACATGGTTCACACAGAATGATACACAATCATGCAATGTCAACAAAAATTGAACATTAAACATTGAACATATGCTATGTACAACAGTCACAATATGCTTTGATAAAGCTACATGCAAAGTTAATAGTTAACACGGGGCTTTTGGCTAATGCTGCCAATCAACTTTACAGGCTTTAACGCGGGGCTATATTTAAAGTTATTTTGTATAACGTGGGGCTTTACCATTACCAAGTAAAGTAACAACGTGGGGCTATCCAGTCACAGCCACATCTAAGATAGGGTTTGCTATGGAATTATGAAATCACAAAACGTGGGCTTTAACATATAACTTTAAACAAGCATACATGCACAGACTATGACCTATGCCTACACCAAACTCAACAGCCTACTGGTCTTAGCGGAGTGGAAATACGGCATTAGGTGGTAACACACCTATATGCATGGCTCTCACAGGCCTAAGGTCAAGGCCAAGGTTCCAGGCAACTAGCCATTATCACTAGGCTCAAGGGAATCCTGTTCCCAGGCAACTAACTATCAATGGCTCAGCTACACTAGCCTACAGGCGAGCCTATTAATTAGGCGAGCACTGAATGGCCTATTTTGTGCTGATGTGCCGTTAAGAAACTACTCACTCATTCAACTTATTTGCAGTACAGTACGTATGCATTTGTGACCAAGGAATCGCAGTGTGAATATCTTGATAGTTTGCTTTTTGTGTACAGAATTGTACAGCGTGGTCAGATTTTGTTGACCGGTTCCATGAATTTGTTATAGTGCAGGTTCTCTATCTGCCACATTGTGAATGATATAGACTTGTGTCGCAGCCCGAAATCGCCAAAAAAACCATAAAACCCCCTATTTTGGCTTTCGAGGTCATTCAAGGTCATTAAATTTGGCGCCAATTGGGAGCCAGTGTACGACTTCAAATTGTTTGCTTTGAAATTTGGCATTGATTGTCAATAACTATTGACGCATTGCTGACGTAAAATTTTGCCAGAATCTGACGTTGTTTGTTAGTTACGCAAATGTACACAGGGGTTTATGTAACGCCACACTGGTAATGGAAATATTTTGTTATTGATATTCAACAATGAACAACTCCGCTAAAAAATAATATTTTTTCAACAAAATTTGGTACGCGCTTCAGCAATATATTGGGGATTACGTATGCGGAATTTCATTCAGATTCGTTTGGATTTGACATTTTTATTGTACAATGTCTAGGGGTTTACTTTTTTACTAGACACATCAGAAATCAGGCGAATGAAATTGGGCGTATGATCACTTGCACATAATAACGGCCCTCAATCTCACAGAAAGACTTGTTTGGTAAGTCGTCCTCGATGCCAACTAGTTCCACAACAGCAGGAGTGGCATGTTTGAAGCGATGTCTGACGGTTTTTTTGGTTGCAATATACTGCTGACCGTTATGATGCGCCAGCATGGCAACGGTAACATCAGCATCTTCTACAGATACTTCATTTGGCATCGCTGGGGAATCTTGGTCGGTTACCACCATGCGCAGTATGTTTCGTAGACACCCGATGTCTGGCCGATTCTCCCTCTTTCGTGACTGCTGATCAAAGCACATACATATAATAGAACGACATCTATAGCGTTGCATTAATAAACTATACAGTACTGGGCTGATACCAACGGATTTCGTTTCTCAACTAACCAAGTATTTTAACTTTGCTTTTAAGCCGACCCCCCGGGAGTCGAATGGTCACGTGACCGATGACGTCACGTGACCCCAAAATGTCAAACTCGTGACCCTATTATCTTTGAGGCGATATATCTCCATAACGGTGCTAGATAGATGCATGGTGACGATGGACCTTTTATAGTAAAGCGCTCGTGACGAATCGAATGGTCTTGTAACTGACAATGTTTATTGTTTAGTTAAAATAATACAGTAGGATAAAAGGATCATTGCTGCTGTACAATTTGAAAATAAGCTGTTTGTTTTTTTTTCCAAACAGCTCTCTGATTATATTTATACGGACAGTTACTGTAAACTGTCGAAAAAAACATTGGAGAGACTCCGTGTTCATATGAACATTATCTTGTTAGAGATGCACTGACATGTTATTGGACAATTATCAGTCAGTTGATTATTGACACCTAACAATCAGCCACCTCAACTTTGAACATTTCACCTGACAACTGACACACCACTTAGCGCACGTTGCACCAACGTCGTTCATGATCTCGGTTCAGCTGAACCTAGATCAAAAGTTGAACCGAATTGACGCTAATTACGTTGCACCAAGTTGAACTTGGATCAGCTGATCCCATTCAGTTGAATGGCCGTGTTTATACCGTGGACGATGCTGATTGGCCAAGCACGCTCAGCCCGTAGGCCAACTACAGTGACGTCACAGTCACACGCAATGCTTACGAAACAGTCCAACACCAATTGGCCGTAATTTCTTCAAGTTTTAAGTTTCCCTGAAGTTATTACACAATCTTTGCATTAACAGTTGCATACTAAAGTTCCGAAAATACGCATTTTGTGTTCCAATAGTTACTTATTTTTTATTCTACGTTTGTTGTCAAGATTTATGTTTACAGTAGCTATGGCATAGCAACGGTGCATCGGCACTCTACAGGGTGGGCCAAAAAAACCGGACCCGTTTGAGCATTGATAACTCAGCGGTGGTTAGTGGTAGAAAGACGTGTGATACGTCAAAAGTTTCAGAATGCTGTAAAGAATAAAAACAAATTTGCATAGTGAAGCATTTAAATATTCTTTGCCTAATTTACATAAATATTCGTCACCCCCGAAATTCTGCCAAATTGGCTGTAACACTTGGATTCAACAAGGATATTTGAGCTTTTATAATTTAGCGATGTTTATTGATGGAAGGCATGTAATATGCCAAAAGTTTCGAAATTGTGTACAGAAGAAGTGTACAACTTGCATGTCTCAGCATTTAAATATTCTTTGCCTGATTTACACAAATCTGTCCTACCCCTAAAATGACGCTAAATTGGCAGTAACGTGTGAATTTAAGTTGATTTTCATTCAGCATACAGTGAAATATCAACAGTCATTAACACATACGTTGAGTTTAGATGAAATTCAACATAGGCTGTTGCCCAGCTTTTGCATTCATAACTATCATCGGTCCTTTTATGCAGCTGATCGATCGCTGGAATCAACGTGTTCAGGATCAGCTGAGCCCAGCATTTGATTAGCACACGTTTTAGCTGGTCAGTTACTGAAATTTTGTGGCCCTGCTATCTGTTGCAATGCCCCCACATTGAATAATTCACAGAATTTAAATCTGGACTTTTTGGCAGCGAGTTTTTGAGTTCAGTGAACTCGGGCACATGGGAGTGCAGGCAAACGTCTAATTTTGGGGGTAATAAAGATTTATGCAAATTAGGCAAAGAATATTGTCACGGACAGCCGGGTGTGGCGTGTCTTAGATTGGCGTCTAACTGTTCAGTTGTTGAGCGCCACTTTATTTTTGTTTACAATCTGAGAATAAAGAAA
>Ga0209367_1007290_pt1 | contig 15246 bp, 9 predicted proteins | sample WorMetLIZISLAND2_FD_187412 | JGI IMG/M metagenome (GOLD analysis project Ga0209367, IMG submission 187412) | Marine gutless worms symbiont microbial communities from Max Planck institute for Marine Microbiology, Germany - Olavius geniculatus... ... | reverse complement strand
GGAGGGGTGTATATTTCACCTATATGGGGAGCAAAAACCCCTGGGCGGATTGAGCCCAAATTTTGTTTGTTGGTAGGCGTCCATGACGTAATCACGCCATTAAAATTTGGTGACGATCGGTTCAGGGGTTTTTGGTTGGCTGAGGGTCAAAGTTTGCATTTTCCCATATACTTTGAAGGTCGTCCTTACAACACTCACACTACCGTGTGAGGTGTGATAGTGTTTAGGCTTAGGATTAGGATTAGAGTTATGGTTAGGGTTAGGGTTAAGGTTAGTGTTAAGGTTAGGGTTAGGTTTGACGTTTTAAAAAGATTTATGTGACAATATGCCTAATGAACACCAAACATTAGCGTACAATATGGGTGGTAAATTTGAGATTCCGGCAGGCAAGCAAAAGACTTGACGACTGCACCGTGACAGCCAGCCTGCTTGCTAGGCTTGACGTGCTAGTTGGCTAACTGGTGGATCAGTGATACCGTACATGCTACGGTTGAGGTCGTCAGTTGCTCTGCTGCCGCCGTTCCTGCGGCTAAAACCGTGTCCTTGCGACGGTACAACGAGCGTCCTGCGGGTGCTCGTCGTACCGTCGCGGGGACACGGTCTTAGCCGGTACCTATGAGCACCATGTTGTTTGTGCGCACTGGCTAAGGCTGTTCAAGGCGGTGACCGGACAAATATCCGGCCCTCACACGACCGGATATTGAACCGGTCACCACCGGTCAACTAGTCATGACTGGTCGCCTTTGTCAGATGACAAAATTTAACCGGCCATATAGCCTATGGGATATTTGACCGGCTGACATGACAGTTTTTGAAATTGTTGCGACACCTTTTTCCCAGTGTGATTTTGAGGCTCGATTAAGTCGATTTTATAATTTTTTTTGTTAACTTTCCCTGCTCCTATGAGTCAATTTCAAGAACTTTTTGGTCCATTAATTTACAGGAAAATTAGTATTATTTGTGCCAGCAGATGTCAGATTTTAAAGGCCAAATCGCACCACTTTACGTTACTGTTATAAAACGCTAATTGGCTTCATCAAATGTTAATTTGTCAATATTTATTAATTTTCATGTTGTTATTATTATCTTCATACGGTAAAAATAAGCTTTAGATGGACAATTGTGACGGAACTGTGACGTCACTTACAGTATTAGCGTCAACGTAGAGTTCGAGAGAATTTGACGCCAGCAGTGCCAATGGAGCGCGGTGCCGAAAAAAGAAACTTCGCTTGCATTTTGAATTTTTGAGATGTCGCTGTTAAGCCGAAAGTAGGCCGACTGTGTGCCCTTCCCGATGCACCAATCGCCGACAGCGTCCGACTTCCGGCTCCGAAATGCAAGCGAGTTCCCCGCGCTGCCTTGAAGCTACGGCCACACGCTAGTTTCGCTCGCTGCAGAGCACGCTGTCAGCAAAGCGCTGTTGGTGACGTCATCATTCGGTTCGCAGAACACAATTTCTATAAAAATTAATTTAAAGCGATGTTTTTATTTCAATTGATCAGTTATTGTTAACTAGCAATGCATTCTACACTTATTTGTCCAATATGGTTTTTTCGTGCGACTTGGCCTTTACGGCTACACGTAAAATGCACCAAATTCGATTTCCGTTAGGACTCCACCCCACCCCACTGGAGGAGCTTATCCCCAACCCCCAGCTGGCTTATATAAAGGGTTCTACTTCTAAGAAAAATGAGAAAAAAGGGAGGGCGGAAAAGGGAAGAAAAGTCAACGAAGGAAAAGGGGGAAAAGGGAAGAAAAGAAAAAAAGAAGGTGAGGAAAAGGAACAGGCATGGGATTGGCCTAGAGCCCCGCAAAGCCTTAATCCGGCCCTGCTTCCAGACAGTCGTCCAGAATGTTGCCTATTGGAAATTAAATAGAGGGATTGAGACTGGCCTTCGGATATAGGGGGTACGGCGGACCACCCTAGCGACAGCTTGGTTTCTTGTCACATGTTTGTGCATGGATTTTTTAGAAATGAGTAGGCTTTATGTATAACGATTAATGAATTATTATTCATCTTCATTCATGTTACTCAATGAAATCAATCAATGAATCAATACGATCGAAAATTAAAATCTCTCAAAGAAAATGTATGATCCAGGATAATCATCTAGCAGCCACAATATAAATTTTAACAAGAAGACCGGATGTCGCTATGGTGGGCCGACCGTACCGCATAGACTACATCCAAGTTTAGCCACAGTAAATAGCCTACGAGCCTACATCCGTTACACACGTCAGACGACAGACACCTCGTAGCAAAGACCTTCAAGTTTACCGCTTAACGGTCGGCCTAAAAACTGTAAACTAAATCAGTGACGTAAACAAGACTGTAATGATAGGCCTATCAGTACAATCGACATATCGACCCATTCCTAGACGTCGCTGCTTATGATTATTTTATTCGCCAGAGGGAGACGCCCGTCTATAAATAGCAGCTGGATTCAGCGGCTGGAGAGCGGTCGTGACGCAATGCGCCTGCGCGATGATGCTATTTTTGTCTGCAGGCGACCGGCCAGCATCGTCATATGCACCGGTCTGATATTGTGATCTGATCGTTGCGTGCTAGACAGAAATTCTCGGACGTATTGTATCTTCTCGGCATCATAATGACTGCACCGTGATTCGCGGCGGCGTGATGTGTCCGTGAACGTACAGTGATCCGTCAATCTGGCTTAGTCTGTGGTTGTTGCCATAGTCTTGTGTTTGTGGCCTCGGCATAGTATCGTCTTAGTCATTGCAGAATGACGTCAGAGTGGAGGTTCCGTCCGTTGCTGGTCATCTGGGCGTTCGCCGGCCTTCATGTCATTAGAGGTAGTCGGTCAACGATTCGATGTCTCCTTAGAGGCTATCCATCTTTTTGCGTAGGCCATAATTGCTTCAAGCAGATTAATGGCAAATAAGCCACGGATTTTGTATATGGAAGAATCAAGAATCGCTATGCAGCTTTAATTAAAAACTGGAGCGTTATACACTGTGTCCGGAAAAAGTATCCCCTAGACAATGTAGGTTTACAATAAGAAAACAAATCTGAACTAATCCGAATAAAATTTCGTAGGCCTAGATCTTAGCACAACGTCACCTCTAGCTAAGTTACTGCAGTGTAGACTAATAAAGTAACGCCATATTGGAAACGGATATATTTTGTCATCTATATTTGAAAATTTATAACGCAGTTACTAAATAACATTTTGGAGCAAAATTTGTTGGTTACCTCGCCGATTTAACACGTTGACTGCCAGGGCCCATGGGGTGGACGAACTCATTTATAAATAGATGCTATGCCAGCGGACATGTCAACCCCATGGGTACGTTTGTACGTTAGTAACTTATGATATTTTGTTAACCCCATGGGTGATACACAATTTATCAGCGCCTTGGAATGAACTTGTCTGTGATCCCCGTGGGTGCTACTTATTGTCTTCCGCATGGGGTGTTTCCGTGTTGTGAGTTGTGTCGTACCCATGGGTGACACATAGTGTCAGCTCATAAGGCACTAACTTCAACTCTCTTTTGCGTCAACTCCATATTTGAGACAAATCGTCTCCCCATGCAGTATTTCATTCAAAATTCATTTCAGTCATCTCATGGGCGATGCAGACGTATTGAAACACTCTCAGATGAGCCTGTAGCAACTAGTAACATGGGAGTTTTAGCAGATGACTGTATGTCTATACATGTGCATTTACATGTTTTGTGTACACGTTTTGGGTCTAATGTTTTTTAAAATTTTATTTGATAATAAATGATTAATTTCTTCGACTTCGACAGTATTCTGCCATTGTGGCAATTTTAAAGGTAATTTTAAAGTTTGGATTGCTGTTTTGCACCAAATGTAACATGCAACTTGATTGCACAATTTTTTACTTGCTCTATTTCTGACCACTCATATTTTACACAGTGACATAACTAAAATTTAGGCATATTGAAATGTTACACAGTCTGTTTATAACATTTGAATCACAGTATACTTCATATGAACATAGTTAGATGTTCATTGAATGTTTATGATAGTCCGTAATGATGTGAAAAAATCTAACACTGCAAACTGCAGACCAGACAACTGGTTTCGTTTCAGTTCTTAGCATCACCTAAACAACCGAACTCATACAGATACACGCGCATTTTAACGTTGTACAATTGACAATCTAAAAATTCCAAAAAGAACTGAGTTTAAAGATGAAAATAAATCTGTCCACCCCATGGGGTCGTTGGCACCTGGTGGGAGCTTTTCGCGTCGACCCCATGGGGAAGTTGGCAGTCAACGCGTAAGGATCAATCGTATACGAAATTTTGTTTGGATTTGTTTAGGTTGAACATTTTTATTTTGCATTGACTAGGGGTTACTTTTTTATGGACACTATGCACAACTGCGTAAGCTTATTAAACCTACAGTACCTTGCGTTGTAGGCTATAGAAATTAGGAAGTCAGGATTTAGGAACATGTAACTAAGATTATGTGCAGTCAATTAAATGCTCCTATAGGCTTATTAGCATGAGCGGAACGTTAGACATACTCTTATTATGGATTATAGACCTAGACCTACAGACAGTTTCACCATGGTGCCAGTTTGATCTCAACAACAGGGATTCACTGCCAGCCATTTGACTCTGTGATTGACATAGTGTCAAATTTATACTCAGATATAATAATTATTTCGACTGACATACCCCTTCCCTCCAAAAAATCTTTTGATTGGGTTCTAGTTTCATCAGTAATGTTTATTCAAGTACTGTGCAAACGGACAACATTGCAGCCTGTCGTATAGCTTCCCGTCTACTTTTGCCATGCCTTTGGTTGCAGCAACGGATAGCAACACAAAACGAAACGATCATTTATTGGTTGTGTTTGATCTAGCGAACGTGGTCGCAGTCAGCACTAGAATCAGCAGACCGTTTGACGACGCCGTACTCAAGTGTCCTGCCTCTACCGTCGGCGTTTGGTACAGAAACTCCACCAAATTGTCGCACAGAGCAAGCGGCAAATATCTCATCTCCAACGATACTCTTACTGTGTCCAAAGTTGGTAAGTGATTTATACTGACCTACTGAATTTTCGGCAGATATTATTACCATTCTATTCTCCCATCATGTTCAATGTTGGGACATTTTTGGCCCACCCTGTATATATACAGCGCGTTCTAAAAACGCACGGGGTTTACGGCACCATAATTTTTCAACCGTACATCACAGAGTCATGCGGTTCTCAGCAGAATGTTCAAAAAAATTGTTTAAGTAGTAACTCATTTACATGGGTTACGGAAGGTGGGGACCTTGGTACAGCTGACTGGGGTTGCCTAGCCGGCCGCTGCGCCAGCCTGTGTCTGCAGGCTGCACACGGTGGCCGTGCGGCAGGCGGCTCTGGTTAGTGACGAAAGCGCGTTAGAGGCGTGTTTCGCGACGATGCGCTATACAAATTGACGACCTTTATCTTTTTCACCTTTGTTTACATGTGTAGGAACTGGAGTTCGGCTGGCTGCTACTGTATAGGGGGCCTAGGCCTAATTTCTTCTACCCGCGGTAGTCATAGTCATAATCAGGCCTACTGGCATTAGTGCCATATTTAATATTTACGTAAAGATCGACAGCGTTACAACGTCGACTGTTGCGGAAGGGCTTCATAACAGATAAGTCTTAACAGCGCTACGAAAAGCCGGAGCAAAATGTATAGGTTCCTGATGTAAGAAACGATCTGGTTGCACGCTGGACCGCAAACGTAGAAGGTGCTGTGACCGTGTCCTGCGTTAGTAGTTGTAGAGGAACATAGCTGGTGGCGTCCGGTGATATGATTTGGACCTTTGCAGATAATGCGTGGCCTCCGACCGGATCACGAGTTTATCACGAATAACCGCGTGGCCTATACGTGAAACCCGCAGGGACCCAAAACAAGCAATTATATTGCAGTGAAAACACCATTCAGTGGAGCGCATGGAGTCAGTGGCGTAGACAGAAATGTGAATTGGGAGCCTTGACCTCTTCCCCTTTTCTTCCCTCCATTTTCTTCTCATTTCTTCCACTTACCCCTTCTCTGCTTTTCCCTTTTTCCCCTTCACTTTCCTGCCCTTAGAAGTTGGACCCCTAAAATTTAGAGGCTTTGGGGGAGCGCTGTGAGCTCTCCCAACGGGGCCTGGGGCGGAGCTCCAGCCAAAAGTCGAATTTGGCGCATTATATCTTTAAAGTACGAGATTTGGTGACAACGCTTTCAACTATTTCTCTGAGAATCAACTGGCAAGATTCAGTGCAGTTAAAACGTGTGCTTGTTTTGTCTGGGGGATTGAGGGACAGGCCGGGGCTAGGTCCCTTGTCTCTAGTTAAGAGAACGAACCCCTATAGCGAGTATAACTGATAGCCGTTTGTACACGTATAGCATCGGTTTCCTGCGCGCTAGTGCATACGCCAAGAATGACCGAACAGTAGTCGGATCCAACAACATCTGATTGTAGGCCTAATCGAAGTCTGTTATTTGTCGAATGGCGCAGCCGTAGTTTCTGCTGCAGGGTTGCACGTCGAACGTACGCTGTGGTTCGTTCAGTGTCAGTCATAAGTGTGTGTCGATATGGTGGTCGGTGTTTGGTCGGTGGTCTGTCGGACCGTGTACAGCAGCCGTGTACGGTGCAGTCGGGCGAGGGTGAGACTGGGAACGACGCGGCGTGTTGCTGGAAGCGAACAGAGGAAAACACTCAGTCGCTAGCCACTGCGGCGCATCGATTTGTCTGCGACGTGGACGGTGTGCTGTTCGATCAGCTATAGCGCGCGCTCTCTATTAAGCTGTATACAGTATTACCAGCTGCAGCAGCCAGCCAGCTTGCATCCGTGGTCCCTGGAGTCGCCTGGATCCAATTTGGCAGGTCCAAGTCGATAATCTCTTGAAGGTATTTACTACGCGCCAGTGATTGGAGGCTGCAGGCCGATGGCACGCGGTCAAATTGGATGGAGAAAGAGCTGTCTTAATGGTCTGACGACGATCTCGCGTATCAACGTATGCGATGCGTTCTTCTTGCCGTCAGTATTTTGCACAGTTACAGCGAGAATGGCATGATTATGTTTCCGATGAGTGACAGATGAGTGACCACATTAGAATAATACCGACTGTAAATAGCATGTTTTAATAAAGTACGTAACACTTTTCTTATCGTAGAAGGAGCGCAAGCGAGGGCAGTTGCCTATCCTTAAATATCAGCCTGTCGGAGAATTTTTTTCTTGTCGAAAATTTGTACAGCAACAAATAACAATTTTTAGTGAAGAATAAAATTTATTATTTTTATATTTTATTGTTGCGTTAATCCAAGTGCATTTTAAAGTGTAATTTCTTTACACAGACAGACACACGGCATGAGAATTTAAAGTGACTGTCTGTGATACTTTTTAATATTAATTTTGCTCTTGGAAATTTGCAGCTGTCCATTAGACAATTGCAACTGGCTGCTCCCGATTGTTTTTATTGCCCAATGACGCCGTTAGCATCTTGTACGCTGTTTTTTTTGTATTTTGCTTAACTTCAGTGCTTTTATTTAGGAATGTTTGTTATTTTGTTTATGTGAAAGGTGAAACAGACGTCGGTGTTTATTTATGCCAAGTGAATGGTCGAAACTACAGCGTCGATGTATCAAGTGAGTTGTGATTCTTACTTTTCATTTTTTATTTAGCATCAGTAAAATAAGAAATTCCTAACTTCTGAGCGAATAAAACAAGTAAAAATGTTGCCATGTTATGTGCCAACATGTACGCGGCCGTCCAGTGCCCACTGCACACAAATGTACCCGCCCACTGCACTGCGCTTGGTGTGCCGTGAGCCAGCATGCTGGGAACGTAGTTTTGTTTTTTTCTACGCCTTTTGTTTCCGAGTTAGAAGCCTGCATGGAGCAGACAGACAGACAAACGTACAAACGGACGGATGGACGGACAGGCAAGATCCGTAATGCGGCTTACTAGAACGGCCGCATAACAACACTGAGAACAATGCGCAATATTGGTAATACAGGGTGGGCCATAGAAAAAAGTGGCATTTTACTTTTGTCAATATCTTCGCCGATTATTGATCGATTTTTACAATTCTTCACTGGCGCACTCTGCAGAAAATTTGCTATAACGTGATTATTACATATCCCACCACATCGTAAATGCGTGTTTACACTACCTTGTAAAATATCAATAAAATATGCATACATAACGATAATAACAAACAAACATTTTCTTAAAATTGAAAAAAACACTTTAGACCAACATTGCAGTGAATGGTTTGTATGACACTAAGCTGTCTGGGTCTAACACAGACTAGTATCATACAGATCATTCATTGCAATGTTGGTTTGAAGTGTTTTTTTCATTTACCTAAATTTTTGTTATTATCGTTAGTTTTTGCTCACAAGGTAGTGTAGAAACGCATTTACTGTGTGTTTGGACATATAATAATCACATTATTGCAAATTGTCTGCAGAGTGCGCCAGTGAAAAAAAAATTGAAAATTGGTCTATAATCGGCGAAGATATTGACAAAAGTAAAGAGCCACGTTTTTACGGCCAAGGGTGTATAATGATTTTTCCTGCTGTCAAACAGCAGTAGATTGATTTGAAGTGTGCGACTAGATAGGTTAATTAAACAACTGTGTTACCCCCGTCGTTGTTGACATTCCGTTTCATCACTGGCAATGATGTGCCAGTAGGGATAATCTGTCCGCATGTATTATTGATCTGCCGGCGTGCCTGTGTTAGTACTGTTCAATATCAGTGTAATTACGCTCGAAGGCCTGTAGTTATTGTGAATATTTGATGCGCCTCGCGGGACGGCCTTCGTCGTCGGAAATCGTCTGTTTATCACCTCACTGATTAGTTATTTGCTTCACCATGGATTATAGTCGACTGCGTGCCTGTATCCGGAAAAGGAGGAAAGGAGAATATTGGGCACGTCCCCGTCATAGATGGGGGTTTTCAAAGCATAATCAGACTGACCAACACGGAATTTGTTGTGTTTTAATTTTTTTTCGTTTTAGTTCTGTTTTTCTATTCTGGTCTTTGTTACCACACAGGAGAATTGACGGCATAATTTTTTCGTTGTGTTGTATTTTTTATTCGCTTTGTCAGTCAAAAATGTATAAGCTTATTTAGCATGTGTCTTTATCATATCCCCGCCGGAACTGGACCTTGTTGGGGGTCTTTCGTTTCCCACACCTGTTTTCTGCCTTCCCCGACTTGTGCGTGTTTCTTGAAGTCTTTCGCTTGCAAAATTTGCCAATAGAAGAGGAAATATAATCTGCAAACTAAAAACTGCACAGTGTCAGTATCAGCGATGACAGCATTAATGTAAAAGTTCGTTAGTTTTAAAATTCAGGATTGTCAGAAAAATAGTGACGAAACAATGGGTCACTTTTTGGCACACCTTGTACCAAACAAGCACCAGAACGTTGTACACAAAAGATGACGGCCGTGGATTTGGCATCGCGTGCAATGAAGTCTGTGAATAGCGACGCAGCTGAAAAACTGTGCTGTCTGTGGCATACAACAATACAAAGCTTTAGTTTATGTCGTAATATCTGTCTCGTCGGTGAAACGAGAATATTGATTAAAGGACCGTAATACCTATAAATGTCAACACTCACCATTCACTCGTAGACCGAGGTGAATAGAAGTTGGCACAGTGCGACACTAATCGTATTGCTGTTACAAATGACATCAACGCAGCATGACAAAATAATATTGTATTGTTATGTGATAAATAGCAAATATGGACCAAATGTCTTTGGTGGAAACAGCAAACACAGGTCGGCAAATACATGACCGGCAACGCTCGGTCTTGTAGCATAGGCCTATACGTTGTTCGTTCGTTTGGCTACGTTTGAATGCACCGTGTCGACCTATGCTGCTGCAGACACTATTAGACCTAGGGCCTATATGGTATGAGACGTAAGTTCTAGGAGTGCGGCCGTGCATGGAATGGGCATAGATGTAAAGAAAAACGTAATAACGTTTTTTACTCTTGCCGTGTTTTTGGCGTTTAAGCTTTATTATTTTGTGAACGTTTTTAATTAAGAAAACGTTTATTGAAAATGTTATCAAAAACTTCAAAATGCACTTTTGAAACCACAGAAAGGAATTAAATAAGTTATAGTTTTTAAAAATTATTTTACCAGTGACGTCATTTTCAGCGTTGTCTTTATGTTTAAAGTTCTGTCTTTTCTTTTAGGTCCAGCTATACTGCATCTGCAGTATTACTCATTGAGCAGGCGGTTGAACAAATTAAGGCTAACGTCTATAAACGTTTTTTAAAATTCTTTCCTCGTTTTGTAACGTTTGTTTTATATTTTTTTCTGGAACGTATTTTACATTTATGGGAATGAGTGTAGTAACTGTTTCGTCATGATGATGTCATGTGCATGCAGTCGCTCCAGTGGTAGGCAGGATGGACAAGTCACGGAACCTGGTGGAAGGCGATCGTCTGGAACTGGAGTGTTCCAGTTGGGGTTGGCCGACGCCGAACATCACGTGGTGGCGTCGTGACGCGTACAGCGACGTCGAGTCAGAGACGACCAATAAGACGATACTCGTCACTGACGCCGGACCGACTCACTCTGTGACTGTACGTCTGACCATTGAGCACGTCGCCTTGTCGGACTACAGCAAGTACGTCTGCGTCGCAGCTAACCCCTTGGGCACCACCAACTCCACCATTCTTGTACGGGTCAAAGGTCAGCGTCGTCCGATTGCTGCTGTTTGTTCAATGGTTACGTTTTTTCCCATTGTATTTAGAGCACCTATTAATTCTGCTGTTTGTCTGTCTGACTGTCTGTTTGTTTGTCCGTCTGTTTTTGTACGTCACAACCCGATACCGCACCAGACCCAGGTGTGGTAGCGACACCGATTTGGGTCCGCCATTCCGAAGGTTTACTAATCTCACTAACCCTAACCGTAACCCTAGCACTATGGCGCGTATCTGCACAGCGGACCTTTGGAATAGCGAGCCGGTACCACGACACCGGGTTTCATTTTGTTATAGCGTAGTCTTAAGTTTCTTGTGACTTAATTTCATGCCGCTGAATTAGGAGATTCCGCTCGAACAAGGGTGTAAGAGAGGGATATTCCTATAAGAAGTCGTCATTTTATATCTATTAACTCGTCTAGCGCGAAAACGATTGCAGCATCCCCGTTTAATTCAATCCTGTAAACTTAACTAGCTTGCGTAGTAATAGTAGTTGTGGTAGTAGTATGCTTGGTTACAGTTGTAGACAAAAATGCTATAAATTTATAATACAAAATGTAAAGTAGAACACGTAGTGATAGAAAAGAAGCTTATCAATGGCGTAGACAAGGACACCCAGAGCGCCCAGGCCCCAGTTTTATTATTTTGTTAAAAACAGATATCAGGGACTGGGACTCAGGAAAATAATTACATTGTTGTCACCAAATCTCATGTTTTTACGGGTATAATTGCACCAAATTCAGTTTCGGTTGTGGCTCCGCCCCAAACCCTGCTGCGGGAGCTTACAGCATTCTCCTACATACCCAACCTGCCTGGTATTTAAGGGGTTTTACTTTTAAACAAAGGGAAAGGGGCAGGAGAACGGGGAAAGAAAAAGGACAGGAAGAGAAGGGAAGAGAGGGAAAGAAAGAAAAGGGGACGATAGGGGAGGGAAAGGCGGAGTACTGTAGGGATGCATCTTGCAAGACCCCCTAATTCACATTTCTGGCTACGCCATCGAAGCTTATAGGCCTCATCCGCCAAGGCGATTCGAAAGCAGATCATATAGGCTACGGTATGATGACGTAATTGTTCGTATACTGTGTATATAGGTCGTCTGGCTCCACTCTGGCCGTTCATTGGCATATGCGTCGAGGTCATCGTTCTCGTTGTTATCATCGCCGTCTATGAGAAACGACGCTCGAAGCAACTCGCTGAAGAAGCTCGGAGGGAAGAGGCGCAGCGATTGTATGTCAGACCATCACTTCTTTTGCTCTGCATTAAAATGAAAAAGTGCATCGCCTCTTCTTATACAATGATTAGAATTAGACACACTTGCAATGCGTTAATTAATTATTTAAAGGTTAAAAGGTTAAAAGCGGTGTTATAGCTCTTAATGGAAGCCCATTCTAGAGCTACGGAGTATGATAATTAGTGGTAAGGTAAAGTTAAATGTTGTTTTATACTTGATTTAGTCACTTGTCAGTATAGGAATCGAAGCTGATCCTGATCTCCAGGCAGTCGTTCACGCACATTATCTAGAACTTACATTTGTAACTGTTATTTTTGTTTAGAATTAACTTTTTGACTTTTAGTTGGTGTCTTGAACTTAAAATCCTCTCGCTGTAGGCCTACTGGTACAAATGTACACCACTGTACTCTAATAATAATTATATGAGACAATGACACTTTCGAATATGCTATCATTCAGTTATTACTAACTTTTTGTGGAATTATACTGTTAGTGCAGTTGTGATTATTGTGAGTGGGTGAAATTCGTATGTGTCTGAAGGTAGAAGGTTGAAGGTGATTTATAGCTCTTTGTGGAAAACCCATCTAAAAGCTACAGAGCGTCACCTGCCATATGGGATTACACGTTGTTACCTGGCACCCGACACAGGTAAACGCGCCCTGCTTTAACCCCAGCCAGACAGGCCAATACTTAATTTACCCACCCCAGAGGGATGGAAGGCTGAGTTGACTTTGGTGTTGGTTTACCAATCCGCAGACAGTTACCCATTTAAGTACTAACCACTTAATAGCGACCCGACCTGGAGTCGAACTCATGACCTCTCGGTCATAAGTTCGACATCCTGTCATTACGCCACTAAACCAGTCGTAGTGCTATGCTACAGTCAAATTTAATGTGCTTTGTTATAGGACGAACTCGGCAGAGAGCAAAGGCAAAGACGACTTGCGACAGAGAAAGTCGTAGGCTTTGTTTAATTATTAATTTTTTGCTGATTCATTTAGCTTTAGCGCTAATTGCTCTGCAGCTGTCATATTTTGACAGTCGCTGTGTGCTGAAGCCAACGCCAAACAATATTTTCATAACTGCTAGAAATTGACAATGTGTCTTGTTGTCTGATGATCTGTAGTTATGATTGTGAAGAAAACATTCCGGTCTTCTATTCGGTAGAAAATGTAGTTTACCTTCGCCAAGAAGGTTGTGTTTTGGCGCCAGCTCGTTCCTTTGCCTGTGAGCGTCCACAATATTATTTTGTGAGTTTTTAGACAAATGTTCATATAATCATCGGACGTGTAACTCTTAGATAACAAACAGTCGATTAGAAAGAAGTGCTAATTTTGAGATGCATCCGGATTTAAGAATTCTGCTGCACTTTGCAGCAAAAGTCGATGATATATAAGAGTCAAGACACGTTTATCAGAAAAGGTTTGATGGATTAGCTGAACTAGTGAATAAGGATTAGGCCCTAAACTTTAATGTCAAACATTATTTTCATAACCAGACAAGAAATATTATTAGATTGTGATCAATCTAATGTACTCTTTGCGCGCATTATTTTTTCACGTATTCTTCTAAGTGCTTTTTCGTTTCTTTCAACTTGGATTAGTGACTCGGCGTCAATTTGAGACGGGTCTGATATTATACTAATAGCGACTGGCGTCGAGGTCATTATTGGAAATTGTCTCCCTGTCTATCTGGCACTGTTATCAGCTGTAAATATGGCGCCTCAAAGATAATGGAGTCGCGACCTTGACCTTTTGGGGTCACGTGACGTCATCGGTTACGTGACAATTCGACTCCCGGGGGTCGACTTCCTATGGGTGGTCCGTAGTGACCATGCGTCTATCTGGCACCGTTATGGAGATATGGCCATTTGAAGTTCTTCCAGGAAGGCTCTTCCAGGAATAGAGGTCGATCGTCGGTCGGTTTTCAATATTACACTAATCTCATATACTCCTCTTCGCTACGTTAGGAACGTAGCGCGCGAGGAGTAAAAATCAAAGTATGTTTGGCTGCTTATTGACCGAGAATAAGCAAACATTCCAGGCTTCTGTTAAGTAGACCTAGGCCTATAATGTGCTTCTGACCGTGCAGTTAAACGTTTTTTGTATCAGTCTGAGTTATGTGAGCTACATGGTACGCGTATTTCACTTTATGATGACGCAAAGCCTATATATATATATATATAGCGAGATCAATATTCGGACTGTTGAAAGATTGTTGCATTGGGTGGGGTCATATCAGCCTATACGCTGGAAAAGAATGTATAGGATAAGTGACCTACAAATTAAGTTATTCGTTTTGCTATTATTTTACTTTTGTATATTAAACTGTGTTTTTGTCATGCTTTTAACAAATTGTTGTGTTCTAAGGTTTGTGTCAGTGATTTCTATGCACTTAGGCGTAAAAAGTTTTGTGCTTTCGGTCGCCGCCCATCCCTAGAAAACATCCGTGCTAGAAATTTTCATATTGGCCTCTCAAGATACTGGTGCATTTTTGATTTGTTTTCAACCTAGTTCATATTGTTGTTTTTTTTAATAAATTGTGTAATATTACAATGCATATCACGAGAAAATAATTTAAAAATGTAAAAAATACTTTTACCCCATCTTTAATTTTCGCCATATTGCAACTGAAAGCATAGGAATTTTTAAGGCTTGTGACAGCGCACTGTATATACAACTGATATGACGTATAAAACTGTACCGTAGTTATATTCCACACTTGCGATTCTTCATTGTTGTAAATGACTTAATGTGTGTATAAACTGTGTAGTATTTAATAATAAATAAATAAATAATATTGGCATTGTTGTCCACTGTGTGCGTGTACTAAATCGCACAACGACAGCATTGTTTTTATAGTAACCGAAAGTTCTATAGCAATCTGGTTAATTGTTGGAATATGTTAATTTATGTTTAATTTGTTTAGATCTCTCAAAAAATAATATTTTTTATACTGAAAAAGTAGCAGTTGTTTAAGGTATATACTTCTCAGCAGGCGTTACTGAACACTCGACAATTCTGTACAGAATTAACGTTGTCGAAACAAGTAAATTTTCCAGTTTTGTGACTTGCATTTATTTTATAAACAAGACTACTTAGTGTATAGACCCTAACTGTTAATTTACACTGTTCGCTATAGTTTGTATACACAGCGTGGCCCAAAAAACGGGGCCACTCTGTTATATAGCTTCTAACTTCAGAAATACTGCTTAGATCTACATGATTTTTTGCAGAAATCAAGGTCGTTTCATTCTCAACACGAAAACATAAGTTATTGAAATTAATTATGTGCAACAGTGGCGCCACCTGGCGAATACGAGT
>Ga0209367_1007289_pt1 | contig 15247 bp, 6 predicted proteins | sample WorMetLIZISLAND2_FD_187412 | JGI IMG/M metagenome (GOLD analysis project Ga0209367, IMG submission 187412) | Marine gutless worms symbiont microbial communities from Max Planck institute for Marine Microbiology, Germany - Olavius geniculatus... ... | reverse complement strand
CCATGACGCTGCGTCATTTGAAATAGTAACTCGTATTTGCCAGGTGGCGCCACTGTTGCACATAATTAATTTCAATAACTTATGTTTTCGTGTTGAGAATGAAACGACCTTGAGTTCTGCAAAAAATCGTGTAGATCTAAGCAGTATTTCTGAAGTTAGAAGCTATATAACAGAGTGGCCCCTTTTTTGGGCCACCCTGTATATCACCTGGCAAACACAATGAAAACAAGAGCGAAAATACTTTTGTATAAAACGAACTCGCTGATCAATGCTACTTCTGGCAAGTACAAGTTATGGCCAAAAGCGTTTATCTATTCTAAATTTCCCATTCAGAAATCCAGAAACTCTCATGTAACAGAATGTGTAATTGAATTCCGAAAGTTACTATACATGTCATGTAAATGCGTCGAACGGTTTAAGCAGGGTGCACGTTTGTGACAGACGACAGACCACGCTACGGAGAAATGAGTAGGTATAGGCGAAATAGCTTGCGTTAGAGCGTTTTTATTCAAAATTAACATACTAATAGCATTGGCGGAGGCTTGCGCTTTCTGTGTGCTTTTCTGGTTATAATAATAGCAATAATCTGTCGTGCAGTGTGATGACTCGGAGCTTGACATGTTGCGTTGATGATAGCCGGCGAAAATAACACGTAGGCCAACGACGGATGTATCACGGCAACCGCTCGTCTTAAACAAACTAATTACTTACTCTATCGCCTCGGCTTAGTGCGTACTTTACAGCTTAGCGGTTACGTTACTATACGCTTTCGTCGAGTCGACTGAACGTACATGTATTTGTACTGGAGATTACACTCTCAGAATCGCTTCTCGGTATTCGGAATTGAGTAATTCCGCGATCCCGGATGATAGGTAGGTCGTTATCTCGCCATATCCCTATTAGGTTTATTTTATGGAGACGGCGCTAAACAGCAAGTTCCATCAAAGTAATAGGTAACCCGTTGTCTGACAATACGTTGCTGTTGCTATTTGATAGTTGAAAATTATTATTTAACAAACAGTTTTTTGGCATTTCTGATTGGAAAATGATCGATATAAAATGGCCAGAATTCCAGTATTTCGGGGACCCGGTATTCGGGGTCCGTGATCCCGAAATTGCAGTTTTTAATCTGCACTACACTTTGGTAAGCAATAATAAGCATGAACGGATTAGTGTATCAAAACTCTAAATGCATCATTCTGTAGCTTCTAGCCCAATCTACCGCCTGCATACTACTTTCAATCATTCATATTCAAAGACGTAACTAGAAAATGCCCAAGAGAAACAAATATGAATGTGACAAGCGAAGATGTTGAGAACGGTGTCAAGCAATAGGTCCATATGGGTGTTGGGATCTGAGTGTTAGCAGACGCAAACTAAACGTCGATGCCTCCAAACAGTATTTCTTTCGCCTCACTTCTTCTTGTTTTTCTTTTATATTCTTTGCATTTTCCCTTCCTTTCTGTTTTTTAAACCGCGGAGCGCCACCTTAAAGCCGGCTAAGGGGCCTGGTAAGTGGTGTAGACCAGACTACTTCGATTTTTGTGCATTTTGAGAACAGATAATTCACACAAATGTCGACGTCGCATTGACACTGTTGGTAGACAGGGTTGGACGCCCCTGAAACTGTTTCTTGAAACAGTTTTGAGAATTTATAATGTAAGCTTACAGGGTGATATTATTTAGGGGCTCTCTCTTTTTGCCAAAAGTTTTTTCTTGCATGCTTACTGTTTGAAAATGTTTTTTATCAACCGGGATCAGTAGGCCCATTTTTACGCGCGAAAGAAGGTACGTACTGCTATAACGCGTCTTAGCCATCGCAATTCTGTCCGTCTATCTGTCCGTCCGTCCGTCTGACACACGGGTGGATGAATCAAAAACGGTGCAAACTAGGATTACCAAATCTTTAGGATCCGTAAAGCTTTTACATAAATTTCAAAAGGGTTACACTGAGCGAGGGCGATAAATGAGCAAGCGGTACGAAAAACTTGCGATTTTTAGCCAATAAGTCGCTGTATCTCAAAAACGGTGCGAGATAAAGCATAGGTTACTATTAATTACTAATAAAAAATCAAACACGGTTTTTTGATTGGCAACGAAAGCAATGACTTTGGATGACCTTGAACATCAAAATAGACGTTTTTAATGAATATTTTGGCAATTTTGGGCTGCGAAACAATTCAAGAGCTAATTGCGCCGAAATCAATAGAGATAGACAAGAACAAGGTGAGTATAAAATTTTCAGCATTGAACGTAAATTTCGACGGTTTAAGTCTCGATTTTCTAGGTTCAAGAAAACCTGCCCACGAGGGCATCAAAGAGCGGTACACCCGTAAAAATCGTCATTTTACCGCTGTTGGCCAGTCTTTCGTGAAAACGGTTGCAGATAGGCATGGGCATGCTGTCTATCATAACAAGCACAAGTGACGAGCTTTCTGGTCGTATCAACATCGATGACAGTGAAAGACCTTGAACTTCCAAAATAGAAGGTTTTATTGATTTTTGCGACCTTCGGCTGCAGCGCACACTTCAAGAGTGAATTCCAACGAAATGGCTGGAGATATTTATTTGCGAACAAAAACTGCTGTAGGCTTTCGCGCGTCTCGTGAGCATTAGCTCAAATTTTTTGTCTTCATACTGGACACAGAGTGTTTGTGTGACCGGACGTCTACAGCCAGGTTTGCAGCAACAGACCTGACCGCTTTTCGGCCTGGTTAATTATAACAAATAATAAGTTTGCGTTATTTGGCAACGACCGACCGCCGAATACTACGTTCGTGAGTAGGACTATAGACTGTAGACCTAGGTGACTATAGGCGACTGGCCACGCTGACACTGGCTGGCTAGGCAAACTGCTTGTCCCGAAGGCAGTTGGCAACTCGAGTTGTAATTGTTCTGAAACGTTACTGCATTAATTTATTTGCCGCCTTGAAGTCGATCAGAAAGACAACTTGCACGTATGTCATGCAAACATCTTTTTCACTAACTCTACCTTGACATAACTCACCTAATAATTAGGAAAAAATAATATCACGGTTTAATATCAGGTACGAGTACTACCCGAAAAACGTGTTCATAAACGATCATTATATTCTAATAATAACATTAACGAGCACTAAAGTAACTTGGTAAAAAGCGGAATCGCTGGCCGATGCTTTACCCAGCAGCATCCGGTAAATTATGAATTTTTTTGTAAGTAGTAAGCAATTGCATTTGCATGTTTTGGCTCAACGCCCAAATCTTTTCTCCCTCTGGGGGTCAGGGATAGCCATGTAACATAGTATGTCACTGGACCTCTCATCTGAATTTGTCGAACAGTTTAAGCAAAGGGCATAAATGTAATATAGCAACAGACAGACGACAGATAAACCACGCTACGGAAAAATGTGTCGCAATAGGCGGAAACGCTTACACCAATGCCACCTAATAATTCCGACGATCTTGACGAATCACCAGACATCTAGTCCCTCCAGTCTTTGTTTTTTGACTTTTGTTTCTACTCACCGATATCTTTACTACAAGCGGTACAAATTGAAAAAGATAATAATAATTTATTTGCCTTCTCGCATTGGTGGTCATTTTATTTCACTTTTAATAGTTATTTTCACACATTTTTGGATTTTTACGAGGGTTGATATAATAGCCTAAACCTGTATTTTAAAAGGCACCAATTTCAGAACAAACTGTTTTTGTTTGGATTACGGTAACATTGTGAGAAAGCATTTTAGATATTCTATGCAGCTGATCCAAGCGCTCGTCATTGTCGGCATCTGGCAGCATCAATTTTCTGGAGTCAGCCGAGAGTACAGTACTGTTGTGAACGGACCGTGACTGCTGCAAGCGACGATAGAGCCTTGTTGTAGATACGATACAGCTAGCGCTAGATCATGCACACACATATTATGTCAACAGACGCAGTTTACAACAACAATAACTCAAAAGTCTACACTAGTATTTAGTACAAAACTTTTCAAAACAAATTTTGCAAAGCAAAAAAATATTATTTTAAACATATGAATCGGTGACTGCAATACGTAAGTAGGCCCTAAGTCTGTTAAATTGTGATTGACGAAAAAATCACTGAAAGAAAATCACAAACTCAAAACGGTGTCGGACAATCGTGCAAGAACTTGTTGCTGGAACGATGTTTGTTAGCGAGCGACCTACCGATACAAAGTTTATTTTAGCATTTTAATAAGCAACATTGTTGACATTTTTTTCGTGCCACTAAACCCACTGCAGGACAGTGCCGGTGCAGACGCAGGCTGCGGCGAAAATTTAATCGTATTTAATTTTGTCTGATGAAGGATGTTCTCATTGTCGTACCGTACTCATTCTGCATCATCATGGCTGTGTTTCAGCGATATAGCTTTGCGACTACACGGAGGGAGCAGCGGCTAGTGATGAGGTCGCTGATTGGCTACCTGGTCGGGTACCTGCTAACGCCTCGGGTCTTCGTTAGCCACGTCATCTCGTTCTGCTTCTTCTGTAGTCTGGCGAGACGGCTGGATGACGTCGGTCAGTTAGTGAGAACAGTCATTAAGCATGAGGTGGTCCATCTGGTACTGTGGTTGGTCTTGCCAGCAGAGGGACTGGCGATAGCTTTGTCACTGCTCTTCTGTCTGCGACTATGTGACTCCGCTACAGGCATCGGTAGAGAAGTTCAACCATCTCGTGTGTCATATGTATCACAACGATAGAAATAGCGTTGTATAAGTGCAAATTACAAAAAAAACACGCTACAATAAAGATTACCTTACGGTTAAAATACATCAAAAACTACAGGCTCGTACAGAGCGACGTAACTGAACTGAACTGAATTTAACTGACATGTTTTAGTTTTTGACGAACTGACCAATGGAAAAGCAGTAACGGCGTCCTTGGCTTACGTGACTACGCTTATGTACGCGTCAGCCGAAGACCAATTGGCTCGCTTGCTTGCCTATTGGTCAGTTCGTAAAAACCTAAACCGTGTCGTTCAGTTCAGTTCAGTTACGTTGCTCTGTACGCACCTTAAAAATAAAAGCAAAAAAGAAACAAAATAAAAGAAAATCAGATTGTCTAGATAGCGATAATGACTAGTTGTGTCGCAGTCGTGTTAGTTGTTTACTGGTTAGTACAACTGTTTCAAAACGACGTGTCACGTTTACGAAAAAAATCCAACGAGATTTGTGCTTACGAATAGGCATAACAACTGGTAATAGAAAATATTTAAATTATTGGCCTAACTGCACTGTTTTTTGTGACTAATGTAATTGGTTTTGTTCTTTGCATCTGACATTATCTGTACTTATCTGTCGTCTGTCCTGTTAGGCATATTTAGCGCACTAGTATTAGCTTCTGTTGTTTCATATATGTGCTTTGACGTATAGACATGGCGCTATGAATAACATTTTATAAACCATAAGCAATCAAGACACAAATTAGCATGTAAAAGCAAGATTTACAAAATGATGTCTGCATTTTTGTATACAGGTTTTTTGAATTATATAATAGCGGAAGAAAATTCAATTTTCAACCCCAACCATAGAGTCGTTTATCAGGATATGCGGCAACCATTGTGTCATTATTTCATTGCAACATCTCATAACACGTATGCCACTAATAATGTTTTACGTAACAGATTTCAGTTAGGCGTGTTTTTCGAATTCTTATGTCTTACATTTTTGTATTGATAATGATCATATAGTTTTGTACGTATGTCTCTACTTCTGTCTACACAATGTCTGTGTTAAGACTATCATATTTACATTGTGTCATTACAAAATAATAATTTGATGACATTAAATGTTTGACTTGTTACCGTGGAAAGTGACTTTTCGTGCTACGTCTAATGTTAGCTTTATGGGTAGGCTATTGTCAAAGTGATATTGCATCATGCCAGATTACTGTAGTCATTGTTGTCTTTTAGGCATCAACTTTTTGTTTGGTTTTACACGGTAAACTAGCCTGACACTCGTGAGTTTTCAAAAGTAAATAAAAGAGTATTGTGAGTTTTCGTACTAATGTTGCTATCTTACACGTGCTGATAATTATTTATGTCCAGTTAATTCACGTTTTCCGTGCAGTGTCATGTTTCTGCATGTGTCACAATTCGAGATACACTGATAAAGCATTGGTCGGTTGCCTTTTATTGTACCAAGTTTCAAACGATACTTTAATATATGTCGCTGAACCGACAACTAATGGCTTGTTGGATCCGCTGAAATGTGTGGACTGAGAGCAGAATGCTAAACAGTTTTGTGCCCTGCCCACCGTCAACTTTTGTGCTGTACTTTGTAAAACAGTACAAAATCGGCAGGTAGTTTAATTATGCCAATTACATCAGAAACACATCACTACTGTACGTAAATTAACAGTCGGCCAGTACCGATTATCTGCCATCTGTAGTCAAAATACGATCTTTTACTGTGATAAATAGTTGAAGAAGACGTGACGTCTGCAGGTACCTGACAAAAGATCAGCTGAAGAGCAAGTCGAGTGTTGAGGCGTACGTTAGTGCGCTGAAGCGCGGCTGCAAATGCGTCGAACGTATGTAGCTCTCTTGATCTGTGCGGTGATGATGATACTTACGTCACCGTTGTTTCTGAAACAATTTGCAACACTGATAGTTCTGTTCCTCTTAAATATATTGTACAGTGATGGCAAATGAAAATTTTTATTAGTTTACTTGTTTACTTTACGAAGTCTAAAAAAAGTTCTTAAAAATACAAATGGCTCGTCGATTTCTTGAAAACTGTAAAAAAATTTTTTTTAGATTTTAATTTTTTGTTAAATAAAAAAATAAAATTCTTTGAGAATTGACAAAGTTGTCGATTGAGTTTAGTGCACCAATTTTTTGAGACACAGTGTAGAGTGTTATGTCTTGCAGAATTGCTGTGTTTCTGAGAAAATTATGAATAAATCAAACATATTTGTTTTGGTTGCAGCCGATCGAAACGTGTGATGAAACTTCATGAACGCTGTTTTTGCTGTTAAGATTATATACGAATTGCTATAGTGTAAATTATATTTTTTTATAAAATGACATGATAGTTTGTGCATTTTCATTTACAATATGAGGTGTTATTCAATTTTGTCCGTTTAGAAAATGATTTGATTGCACAAAATGTTTCACTTTGTCCATATATTTGACAATTTTATGATGTCTACACCGTGTTTGAATAAAAACGCGCCACTAATATTTCTTTGAATAACGCCGTGAAACATTGGCCGATTTTGGTAATTTTTGGCACTCAACATCACAAAGAAACTCGACGTAAATGACTATAGTTTAGCCCACCTCACCATATAACTGTTTCTACACTACCTTGTGAAATGTAAAAGTCGTAGGTTGGCCGTTTACAACAATGAATTCACACTGGAAAACGCATGTTATGTCAATTGTCATCAACTGTCTGATTTGCTGATAATTAACTTATATGGTATATGATGTGTATATATAATATGTGTAATGATAATAATAATGCAACGTGTTTGTATTTGTAACAGTTGACTGCTGGGACGGGCCAAACAATGAACCAGTCATTTATCACGGTCACACATTAACATCGAAGATTCTCTTCAAAGATGTCATCCAAGTCATTAAAGAGTTTGCATTTTGTGCTTCCAAGTACGAGCATAACGTTTCATCACATTTAGTGTATAATGTAAAAATAATTAATTTCATCTTTGTCGTGTTTTGAGATTTTATTTTCATTGTAATTATAATTGTTTATAATAGTACATTAGTTAGTTATTTTTGCAGAAATCATCATAAGTTTTTACATAAATGATTGTGAAATTAGTTAATTATTAGCTGTTATTTAGTTTTTAAAGCAGCAGAATTAACTGACTTTCAAGTTTTCGTTAGCATTCGTTAGTTTTCATAAGTTATTGGTATGACGCCGCCGCAGATATCCGGTAATACTGTCGTTTGAAAACCACTGCTCGGTGGAACAACAGAGAGTTATGGCTTTGCATCTGAAGAATATTCTTGGAGGTATCGTTATTGATAATTCACAATTGGCTGCTGTTTTCTGCCAGATGAATATATTTCTTGCAGTGGCTTATTGTTACAAGCTGCTCATGTTTGGCATTTAACATCAATTACCATTTAAGACTTATGCTAAATTTTTTTGTGACTTGCCAACAGCTGGTTCTCTGTTTTATCGCGTATCACAAGGTGTCGGTAGGTGAAGATTAAATGATGGCGATTCTTTGTATTATGAATTATTATTATTTGACAGAATTGCTCTAGTGCAAGCGATTCCGCACATTTCCCCCTAGCATGCATCTGTCTGTCTGTCTGTCTGTCCGTTGTCTCAGCTTGTTTGTCGTTTGTTACATTTGTGCACTTTACCTACTTAAATCGTTTGACGGACTTAGATGTCATTTAGTATAGGAACACTTGTGGGGTCCAGTAGCACATTGTGCTAGATAAGCGTTCCTGGTCCCCCTCCAGTGAAGAACAGATTTTCAACGGTTAAGCCCACGGCCAAACATGGAATCGTAAATTGCTGCTGTCGTCACTGGCAAATGCAAACGAAAAGCGATTTCGCGTTTTACCAAATTACTTTCGTGCTTGTTTTTATAATTATAACAACGTAAAAAGTCGTTAATGGTGGTAGATATACTACATACCGAAGACATTCCTGAAGATCAAACTGTTCTTCCGTCACCAGAAGATTTGAGTGGATTCGTACTTGTTAAGGTCAGCTTGACTTTGATTGATAGAAACTTTTATCATTTTAGCCAGCTTTCTAGCCATAACGTCTTATTTGTGTTTCAGTGCCGTTGGTTGGATGCAAGAACTAAGTACTGTAAGTTGTTTGGTATTGTCTTGTATATTTTTCTTTTTACATGATCTTACCAACAATTGACACTATATGCCTCGATATTAAAAATTGTGAAAGAGGTTTATAGATCTTCGTGGAAACCCGAGTAGCGAACTGGTGCGTTAGTGGCGAAATGTGTTCAATGTGCACGTGACCGGCACAGATGTGGCGTTCGTGCCGGCGACATCCGATCCTCAATCATGAGTAAGGACCAAGGCAAGGAAAGGTGACGCAAGGAAATCCATCGCACGGATACGGAGCCTGATAGAATCATATACCTGCCACTCGACACAAGTGAACGCTCCCAGCCTTAACCCCGGAGAGACGGGTCGGTGGTCGATCAACCTACCCCCAGGAGATAGAAGGATGAAAGGCTGAGTCGGCATGGTTGGTTGATTATATAGTTTGTCTGGAATGGTATAAGTTCGTACTGCGTACTCAGTTATCTACTCCAGACCGTGGTCTAACCTATTCTCAACACCGCGGTTTGATGGCGTAACGACAGAGCATTAGAATGATTAGATAGTCGAGGAGTTCTGGGTTCGACTTCCAGTCAGATCTTTATTAGTTGGTTACTACTTGGATGGGTGACTGTTTGCGGACAGGTAATAACCACCTCGGTAACCAGTGGTCTAACTTACTTAGACAGTTATACTGCGATCAGATCGAACAGACTACATCGTCGTTTGCTTTGTGAGTATCAGTGCGAGGTGATCCTGCTCTTAATATAACAAGATCACGTGCTTTGAAACAAAGTGTGCGTGAGCAGGCGAAGAAGCGTCGTGAGTCGTCAGACGAGTTCGACGACTTTGACGATGATTTCAGTGACGACGAGACCGCCGAGGACGACGACGAGCAGACAGCAGCCGTGATGAACAGACCGAAGAACAACACTGATGACATTGCGGACGTGGTCCCAGCGAGATCTTCGAGCAGCACAGGCCAGCGTGACGGACGAAGGACTTTCGGTCTCAAGATTATGACACACGCAAAGGAAATGTTCGGTCGTCGTCGTGTGTCGGCACCGGTTGTGCCGCAAATAAACAAACCAAAGGTGTGTTGCAAAAGATGCTTATCAACAATCTTGTGATCACTGATCACGTTTGTTAATAAGTGGCGGTGACTTAGTATTGCATTTTGGAATTATAATTTTATTACTTTTTCTACTATTTTTAGAAATTCGTGGAAGCAAATTTTTGTTTCGGCAGACCCACTAAGAGCCACTTTGTTAAGTGATTTTTTAAAATAAAAATCAGAAGTAGCAGTAGTGTAGAAGTAAAGTAAAAAAGTAAAGTGTGAAGTAAAGTGTGAAGTATAACAGTATTGTAGAAAAGTAGTAGTAGTGTAGTCTTTTTGCGCTGGTAATTCAAACGTATTTCAAAATGGCAACATTTACTGCTAACGTGATTAAACGTTTACTTGTAGTTTTGCTACCATTTGTTTTGTTATTCATAATTATGACGATAACGGGGACTAAAATTACTTTTACGTTTTATAATTTGTTGATAATATATTTTGCTGTTAGTACGTGGCAGTGTGGTCTGGCAGGTGCAAAAAGTAGCTCAGGAGTTATCAGATCTTGTTACTTACTGCCAGGCAACCAGTTTCAGATCGTTCGACTATTCACGTCAGAACAGTAAGTGCTATTCATATAATTAGTTGAATTGTTGGCATTACTGACCATTGATGTGCTTATTACTGTCACTTTTTAACTATGCTAAAATCCTAAACGTTTCGTCAAGGTTTTGTCGTGTAAAAGTTCGTAGATGTGTTAAGTTGTTAGCATCTACGAACTTTTATCTACGAACTTATGGTAGATTGCAGTCATTGTAAAAACCAAATCAACCTGTGGAATATTGCAATTTTGCATAAATATGTAAAGATGTCGGCAGATGGTCTAGCATGAAGTCGCCAGCAACAGAATGATTTGTCACTTAGCAGCTTTCACTTTACGGTATAACAAACATGTTAACAAGGCAGGTGAGTTATGTCTCCAAAAGATAAGATAGTCTTAAGATACATTTTAGAGAAACATAAGTCAAATCGACGGTTTTTCCAGCTTATACCTTATTCAATTCAAATCCAGTGCAGTTTTATCCTTGTGGCTAACAAGTCTGCAGTAGTAGGTGTTGCTTGAATATCGTAATTATCCAGCTTTATTCTGATTATTCCGTTTGCCGTGAGTATGATGCCAAGATAGTGTGGGCTTTGTTCACAGAAGTGGAGTAGCAATAACCAGGTTTACCGAAGCTCTTACCGCTTTTTTTCTTTTAGATACAAACTATAGCCAGACATTCATATCACAGCTCTCACGGTTGGTGTTGTTATTTCATCGCAGTGGCGGATCCAGAAATTTGGAATGGGAGCGAAAGGGTAGGGGTGGGGTCTGGTAAAAGGCTCTGCCCCTTTTCGAGAAAATGTTTGAATATTCGATGCAAAAATAATGCATTTTTCGTGCAAAATGTTTACTTGTTTTTAAATGCATTTAGTCAATGGGGGGCGGCGGTCGCCCTCCCCCTTTTGAATCCGCTACTGCTTTATCGCAAACTTTGTTTATTGGGAATTTACAAGAGACATTTTTGCGCCAGTAATGCTGTAATTTTTAACAACATCATCGACACTGAATTGTAGGCAAGCATTACGAGATGTCGTCACTTGGAGAGAAGAAAGCTCTGAAGTTAGCTCGCGAGGATCCGAAATGTTTCTTGAAGCACAGTCAACGTCAGCTGTGCCGTATCTACCCATCGGGAGGTCGCGTTGACTCTAGCAATTATGACCCAATGACATTCTGGACTGTCGGATCTCAGCTTGGTATATATGTGCTGCTTATTTTTTTGCTAGTTTTCACTTATAGTTGCCAATTTAGTTGGTGTCAAACGTTAGCTATTTGCAGAAAAGTGTTATGGATAATGCAAGAAGGCAGTTTATGGGAAATCTGACGCTACTACTGCAATGTGTTGATGTATAGGCTTACAGTTTTCATGACAGCTTGAAATCAGTTAGCTTAGTGGTCAAAACAATAGCTTGTATCAATTTATTAGCCAATTACATTTAATTTATTCAAAAACGCAATACATTATATATTACGAGGAGATCAGAAAAACGCAGTTTGGTCCAAGGATGTATGATGATGAACATCGATGGAACGTGCTTGCTCTCTTGGATTACTGGGAAAATAATTAAAATTAAAATCACATGGGCCTATATGTGTGGCAATTGCAAGTAACATGGTGCCTAACGTAGCTGCGTCATGTTCTCTGACAGCCAGTTTAAAACATTCTGTTGTTTATCGTAATAAAGTGTTGATATTTCCTTAGAAAAATTAACACAAATATTTAGTGGAAATATATTATTCGTCTTTTGTTGTTAGGTAGCAAAAGTAACACTATAAATTAAAAAGTAATTGTCAAAAATAAATTTAACAAGTTTTAACTGAGTTATTTTGCAAATAGGTAAACATTAATTAGTTACTGTAGTATTTTAGCAGAAATGTGTGTCATTGTTTAAGTGGCGCTGAACTATCAGACAGCGTGTCATGAGATGCAGTTGCATCAGGGCTTTTTTCAGGATAACGGAGGCTGCGGATACATTCTCAAGCCGGAATTCATGCGATCTGGTATTGCAGACGATACATACGTGTTATTCGAGATGTATCATTAAATAGTAGTAACGGAAAATAAGTACTTCTATTTCTAAAAACTTTTATTGAATAACATCAGCTGGCCTGCAATAAAAGCAATAAAACGAGTTTTATCACGTTATCGTTGTTGTTGTTGTTGCTGCTGTTGTTAATATTATTGAATAAAATACGTTTATTTGCAGCAAACCGGAGCAATTAGAGCACAGTGTACAAAAGAAAAGACAAAAACAGAAAATACGAGTACAAAAAATAACACACCACTAATGCAACACGTGAGCAATATAACACACTTTAACGAATAAACTGAGTGAATCATACAATTGACGAATGAATTGCGCCTTCTCGTTTCAAACATAGTTTTCAGATCATCTCTATTACACAAGCTTTGCAACTCTCACACGGACTCTCACTTCTTCTTTCTAAAGATTTTTTTACAAGTACTATTATTATTGTATTTACTGTAATTTTTTCCATTGGTTACTGTTTGCAGATTCTGTTGAATTTGATCCTCAAGGACCTTTTACTGAAGTTTACATTCTGCAGATACGTGTGTGTACCTGTACTGATGCTGTTTTCTCTAGATGACTTTTAGCATTGAATAACGTACATGCATTAACCAGCACATAAATAATTGCACCGAGTAGATTGTTATAATAAAAGCAATAAAGGCAGTAAAACGTACGCTGCCGATTTAAATGAAGCTTTGTCAGCAAAATCTGATTCAACCATCTTCATTTATCTATCTGCATTCTTTTAGCACAGGCAAAAACTGGTGAAACATTTCGCTGCCTTGGTCTAACCAGTTTATTAGTCTTTGTCGACGATGTTCACGTCGTAATGCAGTCAGCATCGCGCACTATGACAGTGTTCAACTGTTCATTCACTGAAAATTCACTATCATGTTGGTCGTACTGTCCTAACTGTAGTTTTGTTAATATGATGATCAATGGTCAATAGAAATTAGTATTATTAATGTTTTGTTGCAAAAAGCGCTCATAATATAACAAAAAACCCAGCTGTCGCTAAAATAGCCGACCGTACTAGTTGTCAGTGACCTTTATGGTCATACAGCGTCAATGATTTCCATTTTATTTGACAGGGCGTATGGCACTTTGTAATAGTGATTAATAGTAACCTTGGCCGTATCTCTTACCGTTTCCGATATATGGCCATTTTTTCGTTGAATTTTCACCCCCTCATCTTTATTCAACTTTTAATTTGAAAATGTTTCTTTTGCACTAGATGGCTGAAATTTTGCATACCCATGTTTAACACACATGGCTAATTATTCGTGTAAAAAAAATTTTTAGAACCTAAAGATTAGCTACATTACATCCGTTACAAACAGACAAACGGACGACAACCATGCCAATAGCTCGACCGTTACTTAATTACGGTCGGCAAAAAGCTATAGATATGTCTGCGAGACATCATTTATGTTGCTTCGGGGAGTGCAAACTTATGAATCACTCACTATATTGGCGTCACATATTATACAGCATAACTAACAAGTTATCTTGGCACTAATTTCGATTTCTTTTTTAACAAGACGGTAATTTCTTCGACTTAATCGAGGTTAAGCTGTGGTTACATTTATTTGATCTGCTGCCTTGCCTATGAGTGGAGGTCATAGAGATTGATTTTGATCGTATACAATGTTTTAATGCGTAGGATCTGAGCGGACATCAGATTCCGTACAAGCCGGACAAAATGACAAAGTTTGAGCGCAGTTTGTTGGTTCAGGTTCGCGTGTCTGGCGTGGAAGCCGACAACCAGGTGCTGAGAACTAAGACTGTTAAGAACAACGGTCAGTAACTGATGCATATACAATACTGTTATTTACTAGTGTTGTAAAATCACTTTTCAACTAAATTTTGATTAAAAAAATGCGTTAAACATTGTATTTTAATTTAGTTAACTAGCAAGCTATGGCTCAACTGTATGGTACAAAATATTAAATGTTTTATCAAGTGACTAGAATTCAGAAAATGTGTTTGTGTAATATACATCTTTATTTCGTCATACCGACAGCAGCAACACAATATGCAGATGAAAAAGAAATAAAAGAAATAAACACAAAGAGAACACACACAAGCCTAAAACCTAAATAAAAACAGAAATACACAAACTCAGAAGATGCGATTATACAACAGAGGCATTAACGATCTAAACAGAGTCGACTGATGTAATTTACGAAAAAATCTTGAACGTCTTTCAGCAACCAACACACGGAGACTGGTTAACCCAGTCATCTGCCGAATGACATCAACATTGTTAAGCAATAATTTAAATATTTTAGCTACTGCTATATTTATGCAGTTATTTAAACTGTTAATATCACAAACACGAGGAAGCAATGACTCTATTGCATATAACAAAACTGGTAAGCAACAGCTACGCAACAATTCTGTGGTAATCAATTCTGAATTTCCCGTAAAACTTTTTGCATAAATACAGTTGAACGTTCTATAAAATTTAGCTTTGACATGGTCAAAATCACATGCAAACTTCCTACTTGCTTTTATACAAACTCCAAGATATTTTAAAGACTGCACATATTGTATAATACCACTAGATAAAATCAAATCAGCACAAGCAACATCAAATCTTGGACCAATTCTCATAGCAACAGACTTCATTGTGTTAAACCTGACGTCAAGATCAACAGAAAACTTATCACACAAATCGAGCATTTTCTGCATCACAGTCACAAAGTGTGAAATTAAAATAATATCATCAGCATAACACAAGCATCCAATATAAGTATCATTGTATCTACAACCAAGACCAG
>Ga0209367_1007288_pt1 | contig 15248 bp, 6 predicted proteins | sample WorMetLIZISLAND2_FD_187412 | JGI IMG/M metagenome (GOLD analysis project Ga0209367, IMG submission 187412) | Marine gutless worms symbiont microbial communities from Max Planck institute for Marine Microbiology, Germany - Olavius geniculatus... ... | reverse complement strand
TGTTGGTAGGCGTCCATGACGTAATCACGCCATTAAAATTTGGTGACGATCGGTTCAGGGGTTTTTGGTTGGCTGAGGGTCAAAGTTTGCATTTTCCCATATACTTTGAAGGTCGTCCTTACAACATTCACACTACCGTGTGAGTGTGATGTGGCAGTAAAACATTGCAGACAGCCAAACACACACACACACACCATTCAAACAAAAAATTAACTGTAAACGTTGTATACGGGCGTCAAATTTAAGTACCCATTCAAACGCATTATTTTATTACACGATGTACACTGATTCCCCAGGTGGCAGCAACGATGTTGTCGCGCTTCGTGTGAGCCTTGCTCAGATTACTTGTATTCCACGGTTGCGCTCACGATGCCTATCTCCAGCACTACGTTAGCAGTGATATAGCATCAGTTTACTCCCATGTAAAGTCAACAGATTCAAAACCTTAATCTTAAGGTTCCCGTTTGGCAGGACGCTAATGCGTCGATCGTGTAGCTCGGTGACGTCAGTAAGCGCTTGTCCTTTCTGCCATATTAAAGTCGGTTTCGGCGCGCCGTCGACGTTGCAAGTGAACATTGCAGACTGGCCCTCGGCTAGAGTTAGCGTTGTCTCCGGCGCCTCGACAAAACTTGGAGCCTCCGCTGTAACCATGCACAGAATTAACAACAATGACCTCTACCCCCTCCTTTGATCCCTTGGAGAAAGTTTGTCTACCACTCCTTTTTCCTTCCTTTTTCCTCATTTTTTCTCCCTTTTCTGATTTATCCTGTTTTTGTACCGTGACAATGTGCTAACTAATCGTGTAAGCCTAGTAAAATTCGAGACAGCCAAACCTATATGATCAGCGTACATACACGTTATAGCAAACAAACGGACGGACAGATAGACATCATACGACGCCAATACCGCCCGCGGTAAAAAAAGTAGGCGGCCAGAAAGTTGTAATTTTCGAAAAACACTGCAAATTTCTGACAGAAGAGATTATCAGTGTTCAAAATTCCATTTTTTGCTCCTTTCCGCAAAAAATCCAAGAATAAGGAGTTTTAGCCCCAAGCGTTTGCATCTTTGACCAAACAGTTTTCGACGAAAAAATTTTTCGACAATTTTTCGACAGCTTAAAATTCAAGAGGGGGAACATTACGTCCCCTGCCCTCCCCCTGTAATGACGCAACCGCGGTGCAATGTAAGCTAAATACCATGGACGATGAGGTAGACGTTAACGAAGACGTATCCGTGCGGATTGCTGGCGTTGCACTGCAGGACGCCAGCGTCAGACTCAGTCACGTTGAGTAAACGCAGAGATGAACGACTGCCTGACAGAATCACTCGCCGACGCCAGCTCATGACTACGTACGCACACAGCGTCCGCTCATCACACAGCCACAACAGACTGATCTTTTTTATCATGCGCGATGTTTATAGCGTTTAAATGGTCAAATGATATAGCTCTTCGTGTAAAACCAATCTCACGGCTACAAAGCGTCACCTGCCATATAGAATCACACAGTGTTAGCTGCCACCCGACACAGGTGAACGCGCGATCCGCCTTAATCCAGCCAGACAAACTGGTACTCGCTTTACCTATCCCAGAAAGACGGAAGGCTGAGTTGACCTTGGTGGCTGGATATACCGAAATGGTTTATCTGTCTACAGATAGTCATCCATCCAATTCCAAATACTAACCACTTGATAGCTACGCGACCGGGAGTTGAACTGTACCCATCAGCACTGATGCGTTTGTGACAAGTCAACTTGTCAGCGAGTCTTCATAAGTCAAATGTAAAAAAATAGCACACAATCGGATAAATTTCTTTACGGACACCTCGCAGTGTTAAGCGCGGCGAATATCTTGACGGCCAAAGAGGCGGAAAGGCCAGGGCTCCAGTTAGCCCGATACGCTGCCAGTGCCCGATACTGTACGGCGTGTGTCAGACAGACCTCGGTCGAGTGGCTGTGCGTTGTACGTCCAAGACACGCTCGGCTTTGGACGTCCGATGACATTGCATTCAAACACGACATCATCGTCTTCTACGGCAGCTACGTCCCGCGGTCTCTGACCGTTACGCCACATGGGTGGCGCTGCACAATGACACCCACACATACACGGCAACTGCATGATTGTGCGTTTAGTCCTACCCTCAGGGACACGTGATCAGTAGCAGTGAAGAATTGCCCCTCCCCTACATTTTTGGTTGTCGGAAAATTGTCGCTCAAACGTGCTAAATTTGGGGGATAAAATGCCTCATTTTGGGAAAATTTAAGGGTAATGTCGAAAGTCTGAGCACACAATCTCCTCTATCGAAAATTTTCAGTGTCTGTCGGAAAATTGCAGCTTCTCGCCCCGCTGACTTGTTTGATGCACGACGCCACTGCACGTGGTCAGGACTCTAGACATGCTATGCAGTACTACACGGTGCTTCAGTTGCTGAAAAAATTGTCAGCATAATTCCCACGATTGCGTTGTACACAGTACAGCTCGTAAGCGTAAACGAATAATCGTTCCCAAACCACAAGGTTCACGGTCCGGCGGTGATCACTGTTTCCTCAGCCCGCAGTCAGGCACCAACATACACTGCGAGACCATGGCTACGAGGTAGTGCCTCTTTAAACCTCAGCTTTGGCTGATATTCATTGCGCCAATCCACGGAGGGATGGCAGGGCTGTATACTAGTAAACTACGAACTGAATCTCGCCGTACTTACACTCGACAGTAAGCGCGAAGTCGACGACGGCGTTTGGTCGGCCCGACGCCGTGTTGACGGCCGTGCACTGATAACGGCCTGAGTCGGAGAACCTTGCCACGTCTATCACCAGTTCCTGGCCAAAACTGGCGTTCAAATTTTTTGCCGGCATAGGCGTGTCTAGTCTAGACCACGTGACCTTCGGCGTCGGACTAAACGCACAGACAATAACAAATATAAATGTTACAAAACACTCGTAAACTAGTTTTACATGTTTTATATAAAACAAGTGCGATATTCTCACACATATTTTATTTGCTGTTACTAAATCGTATTTGGTGTTGTTTTAATTATTTGTTAAGTATTCTTACGTTAAGACTACTTTCAAAGTAACCCAGTCATAGATATATCAACGTTACGGACGTATAGACAACCTACGGGACCACACGGCACTTTGCACGACGTTAATCTTGCAGCAAAACAAACGTTAATGCAATTTTGTAATGTCGTCATAAACATAACTTATTATCATCATCACTTAGTAAATACTTTAATTAAAATGGTCTAAATTATGCTAAACAATTAATGTAACGAATGCTGATACTTTACCTTAAGAAAACAAATAGGCCTACTAGGCTGCACATCGTCATGCCCATTCGCCTATCGTCATTCTCAGTAGTTCTCTGTTTTCTTTTCCTAAAGATTAAAATATGTTGATTTTGAAGACGGATATTTGGTAGGCTGCAAAAGTATAGTATAGTATTAAGCAAAAGTGTCTATCGCCATGGAAACATGATTTAAATGAATTGGGCAGTTATAGGCCGAGGCCATCGGTAAGAAAGTTAGTCACTTTTTTAAAACACAGTGCATAACTTTTGTTACGGGTATCAAAAGTATATTTAGAGACGAATTGTACGTACTATCCAGAAAAAATGCATTTCATCGTCTTGCGCAGTCCTTCGATGGCAATGTCGCGAGTCGGCGAAGACCACATTATTGCAGGCGCTTCGTACTTTGGAACATCTGCAAAGTATTAACTCTAAAAATACGCTTTAACGACAGCATAACAAAGAATCCGGCAAAAGACAGCTAATTACGAGGTCGTCATAATAGACCGCATTACTGGCCCTGCGCGTCCGTCCGTCCGTACGGACTCCTAACCCAAACATACATATGCGTAAACTCAAAATTGGCGTGAACGTTCCGCAAGGTAAGAGTGCCAACTTTTAGCTCAAAGAGTCACCGGAAGTAAAAAATCTTCCGCAAATGACTGATATGTCTCGCGCATCTGTTTGCTTATACCATAGATGTGAAAAACATTGATTTGCAAATAAAAAAAACATAAAAGCATGTTTTTTCACTTTTATAAAAAAAACATTATAAAAACATGCATAAAAAACAATAAACTGCAGATGTTTCCAATCGCTACTGTTTTCGCCATTAGACACGCAAAGAATATCTAACTCACATAATTAAAAACAAAAACCTACCATATGTACAGACTAAAAGTAAAAACCGGAATGTACTAAATGTACAGATCAAAAACAGCTGAACGCAATTTGCCAATGAGAAATAAATCATATTTGTGATTTTGTACGTTTATGTTTTAACACAAATAAAAAACACGACATTAAAAAAAACAAAAACATTTATAAACATTTTTTAAAAACATAATATAAAAAACACAAAAAATGTTTAAAAAATGTTAAAAACGTAAAAACATGTTTTTGAACTTTTATAAAAAACATAAAAGTTGTTTTTTTCACAGGCTGAACGGTAGTTCAAGCCCTGTGTTAACGGCGACTTCCCTTTACTATGGGTAAGCCAAAAATTCGACCCCCACAGAATCAAAACCCCTGAACCGATTGAAATAAAATTTGGCGTGGTTGATTAGGTCGGCAAGAGGATCCGTCACGCAAAATTTTATGCAAATCCCTCCAGGGGGGGCTTCACGGCAAATGGGTAAAATATACGCAAAATTTTTATTTATATATGCCTTTTTTTCTTCAACGCACCCACAGGTCAAACCTCTTAAGGGATTTTTACGCTTAATACGTCAAACGACGCGGTTCTGCACAAGAAAGTGCCCTTTTCGGGTTAGAAAATTAAAATTTAATATTTAACGTATTTATTCGCAAAAATCAAGAAAATTACAATGGCGCCTATGGGGAAAATTAAACAATTCTTTAAACGGTCATAACTGATTCTATAATATAGTTTTCGAGGATGGCCAATCTAACGGTGTCATTCAATTCTACCCCGGACCCTCCCTAGCTGACATGGCAACGAAATTTGGGATAAAATTGGCTATAACTCGGCTTGTGTAAGAGATATCTGCGAGATTTTTTCGGAGCTGAGCCGTTGAATGCTGCTAATCGCATTTTTCACGACCGACCCCCGTTGCCATGGCAACGAAATTTGGGACAAGATGGGCTATAACTCGGTCCGTGTAAGAGATATCTGCGAGATTTTTGCGTCCATAGGGGTTTTTAGGAATGGGCCATTGAATGCTGCCAATCGAATTTTACCCCGACTGACTTCCTGCAATGGGAATTTTATGCAACGGTCCAATACTGCAATAATACGATTAGTTAAATTAGCATTATTGAAGTATTTTCCGGGCCTATATTAAGCGGGTGATGCGTGCAATATTAGTTTGTTTATTTATATGGCCATTTTGTCGATATAAAAGGAATTTTGTTCAATATTGTCTCGGTTCAGTCAAAGTAATAAATTCTTATGTTATCTGTGCGGTCTTGCTGCATTTTGAGTACTGATGGACATTACATTACATCTTTAAGTCTTAGTTAAGCTTTAGTTAAGTTTTATTATTTCTTTGCTGTTCCATTTCTTGTCTACCGTATTACGGTGAATAAAGATGTGTGTGTGTGTGCAATGCAGGCCAGCGGTGACGTCATGCCGGACGCGTGTCGTCTGCTTTGTTCAGTCACGCCATTAGGTAGTAAGTAACAGTCATAAACTACTGTAAAAATATCTAAAATGCAATATTTTTCTAACTGATTACCAGTAGGAAAACAGTATTTTAGTAATAAAACCGCAAATATAAATGTACAAAATATCAGTTTATACACTTGTTAACGGCAACATTAAAGAACTTGCACATCGAAAACAGCAAAAATCACAAAAGATGATATCATTTAGCAGCACATTGACAGTTAAAACACACAGTCAGTGAATGCGGGCAATATTACCTTTTGTGATTTTTGCTGTTTTCGATGTGCAAGTTCTCTAATGTTGCCGTTAACAAGTGTATAATCGCGAGCGTCGGCTCATCATGGCACACCACGCACAGTGCAGTGGACGGGTACACTAGTGTGCAGTGGGCACTGGACGGACGGCGGCATACATGTTGGCACATGGCGTGGCGACAACTTTACTTTTTTATAAGCGTTTATGGCCCTGAACAAAAGCTAACCACCAACTAGCTGAAGAGGCTTATTGGAATTGCCACGGCGTAGACATGTCAAGTGTGTGAACGAATGGCGGACCTGTGACGAAGCGTGGTCGGATGATCTGGTCATCTCCCTGGACAAGGTTTCTCAGTACTGTGTTATGTACCACGCAGACGTAATGCAGTCCTCCACGCTCGTCTTCCATCACCACGTTCGCGAAGTGCAGACCTCCTATATATATTGCACAGTATTAATAATTAATATTAATAGCCTGATACATAGCAGTAATTAATTCTACTCCAGCGCTTCAACGCACCATTCTTCTGCATGACAGTTTCATCGCAAGCGACACATCAGACCTCTGGTCATTCCAGTAGTTTTACGTTAACATAACACTTACCTTTCTTTTTTAACCCCCGGGATGTGTACTGTCTTACTGCTAGTAATAATAGCAATAATCTGTATGGACATTGAATTGACGGTGCTGTCAAACCTGTCACCATAGCATAGCCGTTGGTGCCAAAATCTCATCAAATACATTTAAATATACAGGGCACATAAAAAGTGAATCATACGTGCTTTACGCAGATCGATCAGTAGGACACTTCGAAAACAAATTAGCGTCGATCACTGCAGTGAGGGTGGTCATCGTGGTCAACTACCCTCTACAGCACTGATCGAAGCGAATCGTTTCCGAAACTTTCTGACTGCTCGACTTACATAAACCACTACGTTCTACTTCTTATGTACCGATTCGTATAGTTATTATTACACTGATGCGCGTTTACCGTCGTAGTCGAGAGATATTCGTTCCGTGGTTTCGACTAGTCGAAGTTTCGGTCCGTTGCGGTTCTCTCCCCAGTAGACGTTGCCGGGCGGATAGCAGGCGGGGACGGAACAATACAGTGACAGAGAGCTTCCCACTGCTGGGTGATGCACAGTCGCTTCAAGGACCGTCGGGAACGGGTCCAACACTGACCACACACGCAGCAAATTTACTACAAATTTGAAACGGAAACTTGAGTATCACAAAAGTCATAGAGCTGACAGCAAAGACTTCGTGATCCTAGCTTGCACTATTTTGACAGGATCGTCGAAGTCAGTGTGACGAACAGACAGCTTTGCTATAACAGGGCATCTGCATAGCAACCTCGCTGATGCGCTGAAAAAATGTAACAAAATAAAAATTAGCTCCGGCGAAAAATAAAAGTGTATACGTAACATGTGACATTGTGTGAGCTATTAAAAACAATGAGTTTTTTGGAAATCGGTTAAGTGGTTTCGGAGTTTCAAGACCTCCAAACGTCATTTCCTATACTTAACGCTCATCGCCCTTACAACAGTGTCAGCACCATCGTGTGTGCTGGCTGCACTGTGATGAGAATTCTGGAATCGCACACAGCTGAGGCTAGTCGAATTCTGCGTCTCTGCCGGTGCTGTGTGGAACGGTCAGTGCCTGTAACTACACTCGATCACGCCAGTATCTAGTATACAGTAGCCTCGCCCAGCGTCCCACCATCGTGACATCGTGACTTCCTGATGCATCCTCTAGCCAGTGCGTTCGTAAATCATCTCTCGCTAAAGCCGCTTAACCAGCATCCAGTCGGCGGGCGGCCGGTGTCACATTAAAATGTCTCCCGCATGAAAAAATTTGCCCTGGAAAAGATAATCACGGAATTGATATGTTTCTCCTTTAATAAAATATCGCCGGCCCCATAACAAGTCTCTCTCCCATTATCATCGTTTATTACGCCAAAAGGCAGCAGCACACAATAAAATACACTAAAAACACTAAAAACTCAAACTACGGATCGTCTCTCAGAAAAGTCTTCCCCCGGCCGACAATTTACCGGTAAAAATTCGCCCCGCCCGTGTGGCTGCCGAGCGGGACGGATTTGTGTAGGTAAATTGTCGGCCGAGGGGAGACTTTTCCGGGGGGATCTTATATTGGGGCACCGGCACAGCTGGTTTCTGTGAGATATGGCCTCCGCACCGTACGGCATATACCGTCGAGACGCTTATAGCAAGACTACGTTGTATAAATCGACGCATGAAATATTTATACCGCGTTCACGCCCGCCAGCCGTGTGTATCCGGCAACGATTCAACGTCGTTCCTAATAAACTTTTCCTTTCAAAATTTTTACCTGAAACGTCGCCTCGCCGTATCTTTGCGTTTCATCGAGCGACTCCATTGCAAAGCGACGGGTTCTGTCTGTCACACTATAGCAATACGCTGATGAAATGCTTATTGGATATTTTCGCCACCTGCCCGTACCGATACTCTGACCTATAGCCATGCCTTAGACCACTGCGCAGTGAAAGATTCAGAGACCTGCTCAGTTACAGGAGCGTCTTAAGGTCTTATATATACATGTACCTAGCCTAGAACTGCGACGTTATCAACGTGCTAAAAATCTCAACTTTTTAACTTTTTATAACTTGTTAACTTTTTTATCGTTACGAACTTTAACTAGATAAGACGAATTCATGCATCAACCGAATTTTGCGAAAAATTAATATACAAAATACCGTTTCAATTTTTTTTATATAAGGGACAATACGGCACGAAGTGTGAATAAAATATTCGATATTTTAACCGAATCTGAATAAGGTTCGGGGTAATTTGTTGCATTTTTCTTGTGCACATTAGCATTTATTTACTTTATCGTATTCGCTACTTTGTTATTATCTTCTGTTAGTATTTTTAGGGCGTTAAACAGTATCGGATTGACTGAACGACTGACTGACTTGCTCTGCGGAGGTGTATCGTGTCGGCTACGGCGGTGCCGTGACTGTTACTGGCGAAACATTGGTAGATGCCGTTGTGCTGATGGCCTGTCGGCTCGTCGTCAGTCAATATCAAAGTACCTCGTCCAACAATCTGCTGAACCCCGAGCCCGTTCACCACCAACGCCGCACCGTTCTTCGTCCACTGGTAGCTGCAGCAGCACGCGCCAAAGCACACGCGTTGATATTTTGTCTCCGACTATACCAGCTCGCGAGTGCAGTCATGCGTGATCAAACAAACGACAGCATAGTCTATGCGAGCTCAGCGTGAATATTAAACCACCGTCTAGAGTGAGATTAGTTCGTTCTGTGGCGCTGCTTAGTGCCTACTCACTTAACCACTCCAACATTGATTTACAGGCTTGCCGTGGATATGAAATTTGCCATCCATATCCATATCCACAGATTTTTTGTGGATATCCATGGATATATCCGTATCCACAGACGCCTATCGTGCGTCTATATATCCACTAAATTTTCGCAAAATGCAGCAGTGCCAAAGCGTCCATTCCCCCAGGCATTTTTTTGTGAAACTGTTGAAAATAAATAAAAGTAAAAAATAAAAACATTTGCATTGAAATATGATTTTAGAAAAGTATTTCCCGGCTGTCATAAAAACCTACCGTAATTATTTTATTGCCCTAGCGATATTTTATTGCCCTTCCGACCGTTGAGCCTTGAGTACCATATGTCGTCTCTCAGTCGTCTTTTTAACCGTAACAAATGTATTGTGGTAGACCTGTAAGCGAGAGCGAGAGCGAGCGGTAGCGAGCGAAAAACGTGACGAGCGGGAGCGAGCGAGATTTTTCCCGTGAGCGAGCGAAAATGCATACGAGCGAGTCGAAGCGAGCGAAATTTAAAACGGCACATGATTTTTCACGTGCGACAGTATGTAATGCTTCACGCATCTTAGCTATCGTCAAGGCGTCTGTCTGTCTGTCTGTCCGTCAGTTACACTGTACGATTGTATCAAAACGCTGCAAGCTAGGATTACGAAATCTTCATCGTCGGCTGCCACAAATTAGCCTCATAGATCTACTTCCAGAATCCGTAAAGCTTTTCCAGAAATTTCACAGGGGTCATCCCGATCGAATGTGTTAAATGAGTACTTGAATAGGGTGCGAAATATTGGCGATTTTGAGCCAAATATAAGTGACCGTATCTCATAAATGGTGCAACAACAACAATATTTATTTGGGAAAAAGAAACCAGGCTGCCAGAAAAGGCACAGGCCCATCAAAGCTGGCCACCCAAAAGTCAAATAAGAAAAATGCAATACATGCACAGAAAAATATACAGAACAGAAAATAATATGCTGAGTATATCCACCTAAAATGTCTATATCATATCACATACAATACGTCAAAACCAATTAAACCAATAAAACATGCACATTTATAAACTGCTGATCATATTGTCATTTAGTATATAATTTATTATATAAGTAAACTTTGATCCTGGATTTAAATAAACTTTCAGATTTAATTTCTTTGACCTCATTAGGGAGTTGGTTCAAAAGTTGACTTGCTTTAAATTTTATAATTTTTTTACCAACAGTTGTCTGCAAGTTTTGGAGATGCAAATCATGATTTTTTCTTGTGTTGTAACTATGGACATTACGATTAAACATAAAATAATTGGCAAATGCTGGAGGTAGTTTATCATTATGATATACAAATTTATGAACTAACATAAGCAACTGATATTTATGTAATTCAGGGACTGGTAGTGTATTATAATTTTTGTATAACTCGACAGTATGTACAAGATGGTCGAGTTAAATATTGATCAGTAATAGGAAGTCTCATAAGCCCTTTCGATTTACACAAAAATCAATGACTACGAACGACCTTGAAATTCCAAAATAGAGGGTTTGAGGTTGATTGTTTCATGTCTACCTTAACTCACGAGTTTGCTAACGAGAAATTAACTTAAACTCTCGGGTTAATTTTGCGCACATTGTTCCACGCCAAATTTTAGTGTGAAATAATTCCCCGAGTTCCGAGTTAATCTCGTGGTCAACCGTAACCTGTGCATGGAACGGTCGACACTTGATTTTTTGCGTCTTTAGACATCTATAGGCTCCGGCGCACATATCGAAAGTAAATTGCGCCGAAAGCAACATGCGTAAGTTATTAAATTTTTAGCATTAAATAAAGTTTTGGCAGTTTAAGTATCGATCCCTAGGTTTAATGAGACTTCCACCACTTTCACCTTGGGTATCACACATTCAAATATGAAGTACGCCAACTATGGAATCGACTTCGACGTGATTTAATGGAAATCACATATCCTGCAAAAAATTATAAAATAAAAAACTACTTGATCCACAAGGTGAGACAAAATAGTAATGAACTGTTGTATTCTGCAAAATTTTAAGCAACCGCATATAAATTTTCCGACAGAACTTAACAATTTCTTGCTTGTCTCGCTGAGCGAGAAAAGCGAGCGAAATTTACCTACGAGCGAGCGAGAAAACGATTGGTGAGTCGCTTACAGGTCTATATTGTGGCTAACTTAAAACAAACTATAGACCTATATCAACAAGAAAATCCCTGCTAACGCAAAGGGGAACGCGCAACAGCGGTGCATGTTTGAAAGCCCAGCAAAACGAAATCTAAGTCAGTCGCCAGAGGGCGCCAGACGACTATCTATAGTGTCTTACTCGTACTCACCAGAGGGCGTGACCTGTGTCGCTCAGCCAACGCCGTATCGGCTAGAAATAGCAAATTTTCCCTACCCCTCTCATTTAGCGCCCTCGTTCAGATTGACTCCTTTCGAATTTATGGAAAAGCTTTACGGTTCCTGAAACTAGCGTCTTCCAGGCAGCCGATGGTGAGAATTTGGTAATTCTGGCTTGCACCGTTTTTGACTGATCCACCCGTGTGACGGACGGACGGACAAAATTGCGATGGCTAAGACGCGCTACAGCAGTAGCTGCTGTTGCGCGTAAAAAGCATCCGACTGTACCATATATAGCTCAATGAATCATTGTAACGATTATTTTCGTTAACGGTTTCGTTATCATCAAAGATTTAATATTTCTACATTGCTATCTACAATGACAAAAATCAAGGCAGTAATAATCAAGTGGGCTAAAAATAATGAGATAAGACGTGCCTATGTATACGTGCAATAAAACTAAAAAATACTAAAACTACAGTAAAACGCAAAACCTTAAACAATAACGCTTACGTCTGCGAAAGGCTAAAACCCCCAAAAGACTAAAACAAAACCTTACCCAGAAAGTTTTCGGCTACTTATTGTCGTAGTCATTTTCTGGGAAAACTAGCTGTCGCACACGTACGCTGATTTACGCGTTTGGTTTATCGCATGCTAGCCTACTTCGTTTTATTTTCGATTTACTTTTTGCCGTATAAACGACAAAGCGAGTGCGTAGTGTACAGTACGTACGAAGGAAGCGGGTCTCCGCTGGCGACGCAGACGAGCTCCACTTTCTCGGAGACCTTGTACGACATTTCACGGCCCGACTGATCGATGATCGTTGGAGGCCTTCCAGAGCCTGTCGCACGGTGCACGCCACTCGTCAGTCATCTCACGTTATAAATCTCAATACATCACTATGACCGATAGCTGCAGCGGCCTCGCACAGATTGGTGCACGTACTAGAGGAACGGTTATTAGCTCACCGAACACTGTCTCATAGTCGAAACTGCGCACACCGCTCCGTTTGACTTTATTATCACGAGAACATTTAGCAAGCTGATTTCTCGTTCTCGCCTTTCTGATTTGTACAAAATACAGCAAATAATGGACCCACTATCTTTTTTCGTTACGGTACTGTTGCAACAGGCAGGCTGATGCTATATTGACGGATAGTGGTAGTAATGCCAACGCGTTGTCGGTCTTGAAAGAATAATACTAGAAAAAAATACGTCAGAAGTTCGAAAATGCACGAAAAGTTAATTTATTAAAACGGGAATAGATCACGTTATAAGCTTAGACGGCCCTGCACTCTTAAGCCTGGTTTACATGTAACTTGACGCACGCAACGAACGCAAAAAGTACGCAACAAACGCAAATGACGCAGCTGACGCAAGGATATTCTATTCTTGCAGTGCGTCCGTTGCGTTTGTTGCGTACGTTGCGTGTGTTGCCTTGAGTGGTAACCAGGCCTTAGCCACACATCTCATCTTGACCAGTAATTTCATCATCTGTGCGTAATCTGTAGTCTCTGTCACAATTCAATCCGGACGATAGATCGACAGACAAGCAGGCATGCGAAAAACGGAAAATAACGGATTGGCGATCAGTGAATACGGCGATTATAGAAACAAAACAAAAAACATTTTTGCATCGCTCGGTCAATGTGACGAAATCGCTTAGTGTTATACTGAAGTTGATTAACGCCGAGTGAGGTCAGTATTAAATTGGGAAACCATTTCGCATTCAATATGTTATCAACTTATTAGCGACACAGGCCAACTCAAGCCTGATCATTCACCCACGAGTAGACAAAAATTAAGTTCCATAAAGTATTCAAAACCGTAGTGTATCCATCCAGCCTATTTCGGCCGCATCGAAGAAGAAAGACGCAGTTTATTCGAAACATATCGGGTAGGTGCCCTTTCATTGCGACAGAAAAAAATTCGACGCCGAGTTGCAAGTGAAAGAATTGTTTTAGTGCTGCGTAATACAAGCTGATGTTATCAACGACACTCGGCTTCGTGCCTTGTTATGAATGCGAAACGAGATGACCAGCGATCGACGAAGGCACGGGTGCAGAAGACCGATATTGCGTGTTATTGGATCGAAGCTAAAGGACATGACACCAGATCGTTGGGGTCGGTCAGCTGAAAAGCGCGCGACAAATCACTGATTCGGCTGCCGATACAGCTGCTGCGGGATATGTAGCTATATATGTCATCTTCGTCTCGCTTGGTCGGCCACGTCGCCATCAATAGGACGCATGAACGGTTAACGCTGCACTAGAGCGCGTCCAACTCATTGTGGTAGCCTACCGCACAGTGGGACACAGGTCGTAACCGGCAGCGGCAACGCTTGGTACGTTTCTTCTAAGTCGGTACGGAGACTAAGAGGAGGCAGAGTTTATAAATACTGCCAAGGAACGAAACTGAATTCCAATACATCAATCAATTAAGCAGTCAAGCAGTCATTCATTTATTTGTCATAAAACATATTACACGTGACATTGCTATACGGTATTACGCTGAAATAGCTAAAATAAACATAAGTTCGAACGCCGTGCAGTCTGGTTTAGGGGCGTATATCGCTATTTCGGAGAACGAAAATGCAAAGGTGCTGTTCCAGTTCGTCGACGTAGGACTGTCCAGAGACGAAGTATCGACATCAGTAAACGTCACAGTGACCTATTGTAATGTAGATAGGTTTCTGTCAGTCATCTTCAACGGCTGTCGGATCCCGCTTACTAAGGCCAGACTTTTCAGCAATCAAAAGTATGGCGACATGCGGTTTAAGTCTAACGCAATAAGACTTATAACTGCACGCACTGGATGTGCTGGGAAGCACAGTTGAATGAGGAGGGCCCACGGCATCGAGGTGAACCTAAAAGACAATGAATAGATGTCAAGCAGCAGACTAGAGGGTTACCTACATCTGAAAGAAAAATGACAAAGTACTGTGGAGACTTGTGAAGACACAACAGAAGAAAGTGGTCGTCAGCTGTCATTTGATAAAATTCAATACCTTGGTATGCATATTGTAAGCGGTAAATCACTTAAAGTTGATGTTTCAATTTGGATTCGTAATTTTTATGCTTCGGCTAATGCAATATTCTGTAGTTCGAAATATGTCAGTGAGTTACCACGTCTCTGTTTATGCGAGTCATTTGTGTTACCAATTTTGACCTATGGATGCGAGGGGGTTGATTTGTCTACAGATAACATAAATCGATCGAATATTTGTTGGAATGATGTATATCGAAAAATTTTTAAATCTCATCATTGGGAATCGGTTAAATTTGTCCAGTTACATTGTGAGCGGTTAGATTTGGTGAGATTTGTTCAGATGCATAAGTTAAAGTTTTTAAATAGACTTTTTAACAGTAGGAATCAAGTTATTTATCAGTGTTTGTCATGGTGTCGGCGGAGCAATGAGTATAGCAAATTGTGCAACAAATATGACATTTTAGGTTGTAGTCCATTGCGTTTTGATGTATTTGCTAAGTTTAGGTATGTGTGTGAAGGTCGATAAATTTGCTTTTATTCTATTTTAAATTTCATTGGTTAGTTTATTTTATTTTATGTGCATGTATATCTTTATTGACTTAAACATTTATCTGTCAGTCTATCTGTATGTCTGCCTGCCTGTCTATTTGTCTGTCATTTTATTTGTACTACCTGAGTGGTGAATAAGCGTATATA
>Ga0209367_1007286_pt1 | contig 15250 bp, 10 predicted proteins | sample WorMetLIZISLAND2_FD_187412 | JGI IMG/M metagenome (GOLD analysis project Ga0209367, IMG submission 187412) | Marine gutless worms symbiont microbial communities from Max Planck institute for Marine Microbiology, Germany - Olavius geniculatus... ... | reverse complement strand
GCTGTTAACTGTTACTTTCCAGAGGACCTGAGAACCACACAAACTCTGACAAACCTTTTTCCATAATTTGAATTTGTGTGTACTGGTCGTTTAGCAGTCTTCAGTTTCTGAACTTTGACTGCGTGATTTTTGTACTGCATTATTTCCATTAGGTTTTGGATTTTGCTCTAGCTTGCAGAATTAGCAAGCAGTAGTTAAATTCACCAGTTTTAGTTGTCATTCTAGTTGACTGCAAAATTAAACCTATTTAATCAAGAAATTTGAGCAAAGCTCAAGAAACGCGCGAAAGCCTATAGCAGTTCTTGTTCGCAGGTAATCTTGGTCTACATGTATCTCTATCCATTTCGTCGTAATTCACTCTTTCGCAGCCAAAATCGCCCAGAAATCACGTTAAATCAATATTTTTAGGGTTCAAGGTCATTCAAGGTTATCGATGTTGACATTCGTAAGAAGCTCCTCATCAGTGCTTGTTATGATAAGCAGCATGGCTGTGCGTATCTGCAACCATTTACAAGCTAGACAAGCACAGAGTATAAATCACCACTTTTTACACGGGTACCTCTCGTTGACACCCACGTGCGCAGGCCTGCTTGAATCTAGAGCGTCCGGACTCGGACTGCTAAAATCTACATTCCATGCTGAAAATTTCATCCGCAGGTTGTCTTGGTCTATCTTCAGCCATTTTGGCGCAATTCACTCTTGAAATGCGTGTCGCAGCTCAAAATTGTGCAAAAAAATTCATTAAAAACCCCTTTTGAGGGGTTCAAGGTCATCGATGTTGATAAATTCAAAAAGCCTGACACCAGTGCTTGTCTGCAACCGTTTTCACATTATTCGAGCCAATAACGGCAGAATGACGTCTTTTAAGGGGGATACCCCTCTTTGACGCCTTCGTTCGAAGGAAACCCCTGCACCCAGTGGCACGAAATTTTGTCACGATAAACTAGAGACCTTGGGGCAGCCCACAGTGAAGATTTCGTGATCCTAGCTTGCACCGTTTTGATACAGATCACGAATGTGACAGACGGACGGACGGACAGACGCCCAGACGATGGCAAAGACGCTTCGCTCATTCTGCTTTCGCGCGTAATAAAACGTACGTATATCAAGTATAGGCAAAATAAACAAAAACGCGTCTGAAATTCGCCATGCAGCCAGTTTCTTCAGTGTGATATTCTCTCTCTGCAGATAAAAGTGTTGTAGAACAGTCACAATTCAGTGTTGCAAACTGATAATTTGTTGCTAGGCGCTAGTGAATGTTGGTTGACTTGTCGATATGTTCAGGGAACACACACGGGTGGTCTGCAGAACCCGATCATACCGTTCGGAACAGCATTGGTTAATAGCAACTGGACGCATCATTGGGTCAGTTCTTGCACGTTTATAACACAAACTTCTCTCATTTCTGTTTGTTGTCGGGGATGCACAGGAAACTGTCAGGAATCCACAGAAACTGGAAAGCTTACAACTAACTCAAGACTTAATGGCCCGTCTACGACAAAACGAAGCAGTAGCTAGCTACAATTTTGGCTTAAGCTCTGGGTCATTTTTATGTATTGAGTAAGGTCTATTAACAAAAATTGCTACTTTCTTGCTAGAAACTGTGCAGTGGTGTATTTAGAATTTATTTTAAAGACCGGGGGCCGAAAGAAACTGAAGCCCTTTGTGAATTGATAAGTTCTAATTAGGGAATGCAAACCCGGGGGGGAATTTTCAAACCCGGGTTTGACGGCCTCCGAACCCGGCTATCCGGGTTTGGAGGCCAGGTACTCGTCAAGCGGCCGGTTTACCGTAGTGTAGGCCCACAGTTAGTGGTCAAATGTCAGGCAGACTCGCGAGTCGTGAGCCGAGGAATGTAAGCGGTTAGATGTATGGAAGTGAGTTACAACAATGCGAGCTCTATCAGTCTATAAGCTTACTGACACTACTGCCCCGGTGCCGTTATATTAGAGTTATAAACTACATGAGACTATGAGAATGAGCATAAAACTACAAGGTAAACTGTACAAAGAAATAATGAGATACGGCCAGTTTTTCCGTTAAAAAAGCGCACACTTTTCCTACCCCTCAAATCCAAATTTGAAAATGTTCCCTTTGCACTGCATCGCCCAAATTTTGCATGCCTTTCAACAATGCTAATTATTCGTGTAGGCCTAAAAAACTTTCCCGTAAGACCTACCAGGCAGCCACAATACATCCGTTACAGACAGATTACAGACGACAACTCGCACCAGACACCAAAAATTAAACCCGTAAACCCGGGTGCAGCCGGGTTTTTATCCGCTCTCAAACCCAAGTTTACGGGTTTGAAAACGGCCGGGTTTACCTGGGTTTTCGGGTACCCGGGTTGCATTCCCTAATTCTGATGTTTCAGCAAGTCGTCAGGTGAATAGGCATGGCAGGTTGCCCCCGCGCTGTTGAATACGCCACTCAAACTGGGACTGTGTATGACAGGTATACTGGCTTGGACCTTACATTGGATCTACCGTCGGTTCCGTCATCTACCAGCTGTCCGAGTATATCAAAGACAACTCTGAAAATCATCGCCCTAGACAGGATAAAAACACAGAATTACGTATGCACTGCTATTCTTTTCACGCCACACACATTGACAACAGCCCAATGCTGCTTCATTGTTTCGGTCTACTTCATTCAAATGCTCTGACCAATTTTCACTACCGCAGGTCTAAACGATAAAAAGATGCAAAACATTAAATGCCGATCAAAAATCAACCAACAATGATAAAAGTGAAACGGTGATTAAAATCTGTTTAGATTTGCCAAAATTATTGTGTGAATAAAAGTTGCATCTTGTTGTAGATGGTGTAGTAAACAGTCATTTCTGCAAGTTAATAGTGTATCATCATACCTGCTGTCAGGCAAAATGAAAAACAGTGTAGCAAGAAATGGTCACTTTTCAATTTTGAATCATTTAGGCCCTAAGTTAACAGTCCGAAGCGATGACTATAGTATAATTTACTGTCAATAATGAAATGACAGTGTGTGTTTTGCAATGTGCTAGTTGCTGTGAGACAGACAGAAGACGAGAACAATGAACTTCAGTCAGCACAACTGTAGGTCTAAAGGCTTAACAGTAAATCGATAACAAAAAAAAACAATATCGATAACAAAATATCTCTGTTACCAATATGGTGTTACATAAGTAAACCCCTGTGTACATTCGTGCAACTTAACAAACAACATCTGATTCTGGCACAATTTTACATCAACAATGCATCATCCATTGGCAATCAAAGTGCCAAATTTCAGTTAAATCTATCTACGCAAATAATAGTAACAGCGGCTTTTGTGAGGTCACCTCAAAACGTGAAGTGTCCAGTATTAGGCAACTGTTTGTTTAATCCTAACAGTATCTACGGTTTCTGGGAAATTCTGTGATAAACTTTTAGCACCATACACTTTCTTGTCTACGCAATTTAAATTAAAACATGACTGAGTGCAGAAAACACTATTTTGTTATCGTTTACGTTATTTTGATTGCGTCAACAAACGTCACTTCCGCTTGAGCGACTGAAGTATGTAATGCTATATTGGTAACAAAGATATTTTGTTATCGATATTCAACATTTAATAATTTTGGTAAGAAATAATATTTTTCAACGAAATATGACAATTGCTTCAGGAATTTATATAAGATTAACTGTACGAAACTTTATTCAGATTCGTTCTGATTTGACATTTCTATTGCACGATGTCTACTGTCTAGGGAGTCAGTTTTTTACCGGACACAGTGTACATCATTGTTTCTCCATCCGATGGATAATTAAAATTTTATGCAAGTTGAGTACTGACTGTATTTTGCAAATATTGTGAAGTGGCCATCGTTTGAACTTTGTCACTGTTCATTTGAAAGGATCCATCACAAAAATCAATGAGCGAGACCTTAACGAAATGGAATAAAATACATGAAATAAAGACAGCAAACAGAACATGATGTAACAAGTTAAATACTTTACTTTTTGCAAATCATCACAACACACCAGTTCCGTTAACAGACAAGATATTCATAATTCTACTCATGAAATTCATATCCAAAACGCACTAATTACTGTAAGTTTGAAGAAATCTGATGTACGTCCCGCAGCCTTGCAAGTGGGATGCCACAATCTATCTACGTCAAAATAATATTGGCATATCTGGCGAACTGTAAAAATGAATATTGTATTAAATAGTGAAAACAACCAGTCAGAAATACACTGCAGTCAGCAGTTGCTGCAAGTTTACTGTCCAGTGATATAGAGTACACACACTATAGCTCGGTATTCAGTATTGGTGCATGAAAGTACACGCGAAGACGAAACACATGGGTAAAGGGATCAGTCTTCCTCATCCGATTCTGAAACAAACAACAACAATGTTATTTCCACTACGCTGGCAAACTGCAGAACCCACACCAAACTCGTGCGCAAAAACGTAAAGTCCTTCCCGAGCCTTACGGCCCATAGGGCGGCGCTGATCTCCGTTTCCTAAGGCCCTCAGCCAGACACCAGTTTTTACACTGCGAGACCACGGATACGGGGGCCAGTGTATCGCGTGGTGTGCCTGTTTACATCCCAGCGGTGAAGCCGGTACCAAATTATACTGCTTGGTGACAGAGGCACATGTGTGTGAACAACTTGCCTAAGGTCGTTACCCGGCAGTGTCCCGGCGTGGAGGCGAACCTGCGCCTCTGAGTTACCTCAGGATTACAAGTCCGACACGTTAACGTTAGACTACCGAGCCACACCAAACTCAGCTTCAGCAGAACTGAACGGACAACTACTGGTCGAGGCATGTCTGCATTAGCCAAGAAACTTTGGAAATGACCAGCTGGGTATTTTTAAAGACCAGATGACCTTGCTAAAATCCCAGAGAGCAGCAACAAAATTGCCTCGCTAAGACTGCTAAAAAAATTCGTCACTGAATGCGAAAAGTGCGAAGATTCTGCTGACTGAGAAAACTCCTTCTGAGAAGCCGTCAGCCAGCAGTCCAGTAAAAAAAATATCGCACGCTAGGTCCTATCTGTTGCCAGTGTAAAAACCACAAAAATACGCTTACCAAATCTGTGCTGTTTAACAAAGCAAGATAAAAAACAAACACTGAATAAGACACTGACCTTCTTCAGCATGCTTCAGCCATTCAACGAAGGGCTTGAGCTGTTCAAGAAGCACGCCTTTCCCTTTACCATCGCTGTACCACTTCAAGATTGCATCTTCACTCAGCACGTCCGCTGCACACACACGCAATGGCCATTATCACGGTAAATGTGGCTAGCTAGTTCCCCTCCCCCACAATGATCAGTTTTCCTATCCTTAGTATCCTCACAGAACAAAACAAAACCCCAACAGATCTTCCTTGGACATCCCCTCTGCAGAGCTCCGTCATTTGGATGCTGTGGGACCCCAAAAATCAACGGCTATGAAATCATCAAATGACAAAGAAGTGTTTTTACAATTTACATTTGTAAGGCGAACTGGATAAACGGTTTTATGTTAAACAAGATAAAGAGTCTAGTATCATGTACGACTGATGTTACGTAGGAGAAGACAAGATACTTCTGTAGAAGAGCTGGATGATCTTCGAGAAGACTTTGAGGAAGTTCATGTTGTCGTAGCAGTAGTCCTGGATCTTGTTGATGAGTATGAGCTGTGAACGGCCAGAGCTCGTGACGGCTGCCAGTAGGCTGGTGTACGGCTGCAGGTGCTTCATGGCCTGGTCAGCCACAAGCTCCTCCTTCTTACTCCACTCCGTCGCATTCATCACCGTATTCCACACCTGCCGGCACAGCGCACGGCTATCACTGGCACGTAATCCAATGAAACAAGCGGCGGTTTGGTATTTTAGTTGGAACATCACTGGTCACACAAGTCAAGTTAATTGACACTGGGACTGGTTGGTTACCTCCGCCAAGGAGGTAATGTTTTTGCCAGACTTTGTTTGTGTGTCAGCAAGATAACTCAAAAAGTTATGGACATATCTTTCATGAAATTTTCTTGGGAATGGCAAAAACTACCAGTGATTCAATTTTGGGGATGATCCGGAAGGAATCCTGGATTCTGGATCACTTTGAAATTTTCGCTAACATTGCTTTCAATGGTGCATACGGGAAACCGCTGCCAAAGCGAATATGGTGACACCACCTGGTGAACAACATGGCCTTGGCGGAGGTCTGCGGTCTCTGACTGCGTTATCTAGTTTAGTACTTGGATGGGTGACTGCAGATGGGCAAACTATGCCTGTATATAACCAGCCACCCAGGTCAGCTCAGCCTGGCCATCCATCCACAGGCAGACAGTGACACAATGAGTACCAGAGAAAGCCAAGGCATAAACAGGTATACAGCACGAGGCAGTGGCCAGTTTTGCAGTGTAAACTGGTGCCTAGCTGAGGGCTTAAGAAACAGAGATCACCACTACCAGCCTATGGTCTTTATGGCTTGAGAAAACTTTTTTACAATTAAATGAATGAGCACTGGTTAATAAATTAAGCCGTAAAAAGTGATCGGTGTTGACAAGTAAAGACTGTAGACTGCATTAACAATGCTGCGCAAATGTTTACAACATAAGATTACATGTCTGCAATCAGAAATTTGTTTTATCCATTATAAAATCTTAAGTCATGAAAAACAGACATGTTGTAGAAATGTTTCGGCCACAGGTTTCTGGCTGAAAAAAACGATGACTAAAACATTTGTGCAACATTCTTATTTTTGCATAAAGCCAGTAGCGACAGAATTACGCACAAAGTTTGCTAAAACATGTTCACAGCATATGACTTGAGACCTTCTGCACATATCATTATGCTCAACTAAGAATTAGATCAACAATAAAAAAGAGAGTACTGCTTATTACCAGAACAACTATCTCATGATCTTGCATGTTTGTCTTCGCCATTCGCTCTTTCACAAATGCTACGATCTGCCAGACACCAGAGTGACAACATTGCCGTCAATAAATGAGGCTGTATTACAGCAGATTAACAACATGCTAATGGCTATGCCTTGACTTGAAGCCAATAAGATTCACTGTAAAGGTTAATGCTCTATACTCCAATGTCAAAAAGACCCAGAAAATGATCTGGGACCCACAAAAGAATTAAGATTCTCTCCGAAAGCTACGCAATTTGTCGTTAACATATAAGCATTCTTTTCCGACAACAGTAAAATACTATTGCAACTTTCCTAAATAAACACACACACTCAAACCACTAGGAAAACATAACATCTTTTGCAGAGGCTAAAATTACATAATTGGTGAGCTGACTAAGTGCGCATAATTTTCATGCAAAAACCAACTGCAGATAGTTAGAGACTAAGCCTATTCACCGTTAGCCATCGAAACAATGACTGATGCTGCAATACCTCCTTCACAGGTTCCTCATTCCCGATCATCTCCTCTAGCTTGGACTGCAAAGCTTTCCTCACTTCGGCTGTTGCCTTCATACGCTGCACCAACATACACTATCACAGCTCAATACAGCCAGATCAGGGGTTTTGTGGTTTCATTGGTTTATTTGGACAAACAATGCAGGATGATGTCAAATGCATATGGATCAAAAAAGAAAAAAATGACCAACAAATGATTTTTATGCCTTTAAAGAACAACAATCTAACTATTTTCACATAATGCTCTAGCTGCAATTTAGTATTGAAATGATTAAACTGAAATAACAATTTCTGTTGTAATTAAATCCAGCAGAACAGTGCATTGGGACACTAGATCAAATCAAACTTTTGATCTATAATCAGCCCATTTTTTGCGCAAATATTCCAAATTAGGAAGTAAAACTTTACGAACTGTCAATAGGTTAGATTTGCTTTCTGTTGCCGTACCCAACAGTGACAAACACAGAATGGTGCAATACTGCTGACAACTGTTGACAACAATTAACAGTAGAATCATCATTTGGATATATGAACCTGAAAGTCGACAATTGGCTGCAACTCTGGTCCTTCGAACGCAGCAGTGAAGTTCTCCATCGTACGCTTGTTGATCGGCAGCAGTTCCTACAGACAACGGCATACAACAGATTACATAACTAAAACTTTCAACACTTTTTCGCAGAATGTTGACGACAAAATGTATTCAGCACATTAGAGATTTTCTTAAGTATGCGCTACATAAATTTACATTTTACTTACATGCTTACTGATCCGACACACAAATGATGCTCACTGTATCAAATAACTGGCTCTCTGGCAAATGAATTTGTATAATGGCAGTACTAACAGCAACAAAACTACTTCCAAACACTTTTGCAACCCAGTCGACATAATGAGCATAATTAACATTATATAACAATTCACCCAGTTCATTTAACGATGCAGAACATCGCCACAAAAAGTCAAGGTTTTCACAAACAGACCAAGTCTACCTACTAATTAAGACGATAAATCTGTCAGTGTACTGTAATTGCCTACACACATAACTACACTGCAATGGCTTTCATGATATACGCAGACAACTGAACGTCTCAAGACTCACACGATTGTTGTACATTGCCATTAGAAAAGTGTGACAGTAAATACAAAAAGTAAGTAAATAAGAATATGTCTATAGTGCAGACGACGTCAAAATACAGAGCAAAATGTCGGTTTGTTGTACGCACCATCAGCTTGGACTCGAGTCCAGCACGTTTCAAGGCGGCCGCAACGTTCTGCACGTCCTTCTCCTGCAGCCAGATGCGGAACAGTGCTCTCGCAAACTCCACCGATAGACCTACGAACACACACAACACATCATACCACCACTATATAACAACACACCATAACTAGGTGGGTGCGTATTGGACTTCTATTTTATAAATCCAACCATGTCCGGATGTTGCCAGATTTGTGGATGCAAATCTGCCCCAAACCGAATTTGTTAGTTTGCCACCATAGATTAGAAGTCTGAAATTTAGTTAACACGTGTACATACATCATGGCTGTGACTGACCAGCAATCATTTACTGATAAATTCAGACAATAAACACAATAGCTACACAGTTTCTGACTTATTTATACCAAGCTCATTGTGATCAAAGTTCACTTAGTTTAGGTAATCAATTACTACTAATCACAAGTAATCAAATCAATAAATCAATACATCATGCAAAATTGATATCATGTCCAATGCAAATCTACCAAAATGTCACTCAAGCTGGATTTGTAAAAATAGTCAAATTCTGTCTGGTACAGTCCTGATCCTTACAGAGTGAAATAAGTTCACCCTCACTACAACAGACACTACAAAGCATCGCAAAAATTCCAGCCCAACTGTGTTTTGTGACTATCACGATAATAACCAGAAATTCTGGGGCCTAAGTGGCTTCTGCTTTGCTGTGCCTACCAGTTGGAACAGTTTTCCAGACCACCCAGATCATATCACTGGCAATCATCTGTTTAAACACAGTCTCAAAACAGGTCCAAGAATCTTTGTGTTGCAGACTTTATTCCCATTTTGTTACCACCCATGCTGCAATAGTGCATGGTGTGTGACAGCATGTGTCATTACTTTATTAACCGTGAAAAATACTGGAGTCAAATTCACACCAAGTAAAGAGAATCTACGATCGTTGTTTCTACTAACTAAGAACACGATCAACACATTGTGCAAATGCGAGGACTGAGGGGGGCAGATACCATCTTTGACGAGATGTTCCTCAAACAAAGAAGCGATGCAAGACGAAGTGCCAAGACCGTTGGCGAGGCAGTAGCCGAAGACTTTTGCAAGCTTAACACGCTCCTCTCCATTGAAGCCTTTCAGGAACTTTATCAGCTGCAAGACACAGAAACTTCAAACTGCTGACAACAGTATGCTTATCAAGTAACCAAGCACACCCAACGTCATCTCATAAAATGTCCAAATACATGGATGTTGCAGTTGGAGTGAAATTCTGTACAATCTCAATGCGACTATTATATATGACTTAAATGTACTTAAATGCCAAATGTCTACAAAAGTTGCCTGCCTAAATGCACAAAAATGTATTAATTTGTTAAGCAAGTTAGGTTACTGGTGAGTGGTAATAAGACCATCGACTCATTTGACACAGTGTAAACAGTAGATAAATAATTGTTTGGTACAAAGTTTGACTGTGCATCTACAACTGCTTGGCTGTGAAGATTGCGTAAAGCAGGACGGTATTGCTCAACTTCAGAGATGCCGTCATCACGGAGTGGTACAACGTCCCCATCAAATTTACTAAACGTGCCCTTCATATTTCTAGCTGAAGCTGGCTGAGATGTTAAATGGTGACTAGGATGGTGTGACTGATAACAGGATAACCAATATTGTTTAGCTAGTAATTCAGAATGTGATTTGACCGGAAGTATCTTAGTCTCCTGGTGTAAGTGGTCCAAATGTGCCATCTTGTGACAACCTGTTGCGATTCGCAAAGCCTCATTTTGAGCAGTCTGAAGACACTTCCATGAAGACTCTTTAATTACTGGTGCCATACAGGTGCAGCATAGTTGATCACAGATCTGCCAATAGCTTGATATGTGAGAATAATGGTCTCCTTCTTCTGTTGTCCCCATGTTGTGCCTGTTAAGGCTTTTAAGGACGTTGATAACCAACAAATCACACAATGTACACCGATGAGGCATGGGTTGGTGGCTTGGCGTTGCGGTAACATGTTTCATCTGATCAACGAAGTTACTCTACGCCGGGCCGAGTTGATACTATGATGGGTGATTGCCTGTGGGCAGGTAAACCATCTTGGTATGTAACCAGCTGCCTAGGTCAACTCAGCCTTCCATCCCTCTGCGGTAGAAAAAATCGAGTACCAGCTTATCTGTCTGGGATTAAGGTTAAAGGTGCATATATAAAGGTGCACATATAGCTCTTAATGATCCCATCTCAGAGCTACGGAGCGTCACTTGTCATATGGGATCACACAGTGTTACCCGCCACCCGACAGAGGTGAATGCGCCCCGCCTTAACCCCAGCCAAATAGGCCGGTACTCGATTTACCTACCCCGGAGGGATGGAAGGCTAGGCGGTTGGTTACATCCCGAGGTGGTCTACCTGCCCACAGGCAGTCACCCATCGCAGTATTAACCGGGCCCGGTGTACAGTAACTTCGCTGATTGGATCAGACGCGTTACCACTACACCCCGCCGACCGATGACATTGGGTCATTAAGCAGTGGGATGGAAAATTGATGTTTTTTTTTTCTTCATTGGCATCGCGGTGATCAGGAAGTAGCAATTTTCTGATAGACATAGCTAATATCTGACGAAGAAGATCGCAGGTGCGCAAAATTTTAATTTGTCTTTATGTTTCATTAAAATGTGGGGTTTTTAGCCTCAGATTTTGCATTTTTGGATGAAAATGGTCTAACAGGCGCATTTTCCGACAGATCAACAATGCCACTGTTTGTCTACAATGCTGCTGGTCTGGTGTGGTGTAGGGCGCTGATCGCGGGTGGAGGGGCTCCAGAGATAGAGCTGGCAATCCGTCTTTTAGAACACTCACAGACGCTGACCGGCATGGAGCAATACTGTCTGCGTGCATTTGCCGAGGCTCTCGACGTGATTCCATTCACGCTGGCTGAGAACGCCGGCCTCAACCCGATAGCCACGGTGACTGAACTTCGCAACCATCATGCACAGGGACAACGCACCTTCGGCATCAACGTCCGCAAGGTGACGCACATTATCGTGTGACTTAGTAGTTTAGTGATTGGGAGGCCAGGCTTGTGATCAACAGATCACAGGTTTAAATCCCAGTCACATTGCTACCGGGCAGTGAACCGGGATGAGTTTTTCCCATGCTTCTGTTACCAAACAGTATAATTTGGTAGCTGTTTAAAGTTGATGACACATTGGCCAGAAACAGGCGCCTGTTGTCTGGTGCCAGAAACCATGACACACTTAGCCGGCAAATGATACCGGCAGAAAAAAACACCGATGAATTTCGATTTTACAGAAATTCGTTTTTTCGTATTGTTCTATGAGTTGAAAAATGCTTTCATCACTCCACTTTATCTTTTATTTCTGTTTACACACAAACGAGCAGTGCTATCGTCTGCTCAGACTGACCAATCACAGTTCAGCTTTCCAACTGGTTTCCAGCACACAATTGAACATGCTCCTGAAACTGGCCAGTGTGTCATCACTTTAACGAATGATAATGAACATATGCATGGTGATGCATGAATGCATATGGTTTCATATGATCACCAAGTTGGCTTTATTTAATATTACATGTGGTCAAGTCGTCATTCACTGCTTTCACAGTATTTGTTCCAGCGTAGGAAATTCAGTCATTCAAATGTTGAAACTTTTTGAGTGCTTCATAGTAGCAGCAACGTGTCACATTCAATTAATAGTTATTATGCGAATAACTTTGCAATCATAGTGTATTCATAAATGTCCACCTGGTGGTTTTTATGTGTTTTTGTGTTGAATGTACTTACTTTGTTAGTTTTTGTCCCATGGAAAAAAAAGGAACAGAAGCATTTTGGCAGCTTGAATTGAGCTGGTCTTAAAACTGTTGCAGAAGTGATATCTATGATGTTATGTGATGTTGCTGTTGTTAGGGTGCAATCACTAACATCCTGGAGGAGAATGTTGTTCAACCTCTACTTGTCTCACTGAGTGCTGTTCACCTCGCTGCCGAAACTGTTCGTAGTATCCTCAAAATTGATGATATTGTGAGTATCGGATAGAACTTCTTGCTATTTATATTTTCAAAAAATATCTGCTACGTAGAATCGTTCTTGCTGCACAAGCAATTCTACCTATTCCTACACATTTCTCTGTTGCGTGGTCTGTCGTCTGTCACACTCGTGCACCCGCCTTAACCATTCAGTGGATCTAGATGCAGTTTGCGAGGTACACTTGTGGGGTCCAGTGACACATTGTAACAGCATGAGGTCCAAGGGAAGGGGAAATTCGGGGGTTAAACCACCCAGCCCGGATTTGCACTTGCCTACTTCTTATTCCGCAGGGCAGCACTGCTCAGCAATTTCGCATTTTACCGAAAATTGCTTTGGTCACTTGTTGAAATTAGACTTTAGTATTGTTATTCGTAGTGTTGTTTGTTAGAATCCATTGCATCACTGCTGCTGGGCCAATTCTCTCTCAGCTTGTTGTCTGGTGTCTCACTGAGTAACAATGGATATTTCTTTGATTTTTCTAGTCATTTTGAAATTATTAGTATATTTACAGTGCAGAAAAATGCACTTTTGAAATACTCTGTCTTGCACTGTTGGAAGTTTTGTATGTGGTTTCTGCCAGTCGACCCTTAGGGTTAGGCTTACGGTTAACCATACCGGACGTCCCGCGTGGTCTGGTCCAGTGTTTCGTCAGACCCGTTCCTGCTGACAAGGGAAAAATGGAACGGTTGAGGAATTGGACTGTCAGTAAAAATTCAGTCAAATTAATTTGACGACAAATCAGTATGAATGATTTTATCATGTTTGTAACTGCATTGTTTTATTTGTGTGTAGGTAAACTGCATGGGTCGACACTGAGGAAACAGTTCAAGTCTAGCAGTTGATTTATTGTTAGGAACTGAATTGACTGTGTGTCGTTGTCATCACTGTGTCTTGTCTGCCTGTCCACTAAATGTTTGTCCTTTTTACATTTGTGTTTTGTTGCTGAATAAAATTGTTGCTTCAAGATCTGGCAGACTTCATTTTCTTACATTTACAGTTTGCTAGTTCAGAAGTACAGGGTGTGCCAAAAAATGTCCCAACTTGTTTTTGTCAGAACTTCGTCAAGTCTCTACCAAATTTGATAATTTTTGGCACAAACATAGCCAAGATGATAGAATTATGTAAGATGCACTTATTCTTTCACTTTATTTATGTCAATGCACTACCATGTAAAAACGACAAAGTTCTGACAAAAACAAGTTTGGACATTTTTTGGCAGACCCTGTACTTATCGTAGATATCTGCCCCACGATGTTAGTTATTACTCAGGGTGACCATTAACCTGGAAAACCTAGAAAAGTCTGAATTCTAAAGTGATCAGGGAAAACTCGGGGTAAACTGAAAAGAAGATTATTGAAACTCTACACATTAGGCATATTTCAATATACATTCTTAATTTCACATTTTCATTCAAAATTTTGTGGGCTATGCTTGCATGTCATTTTGTAGCCATAATTCATTAAGTGATGAATCCTGAAAGCAGAGTGGCTACTTAAGCTGTTTTCAATTAGTGTGAAGCAACGACTGTCGGCCGTAAAGTTGTACAATGTATTGATTAAGTTTGCCTGCCCTACTTGAAAATTCGTCAATTTTGTGTAATCTGAAAAGCGGTCACCCTGCACTCTGATATAATACTGCTGTTTGACATTGAATACGCCAATACCCGTGCACGCTGAATATGTATATTAGATATTAGCACACAGCACGTTATAACATTATGTTCACAAGCACAGTTTGTCGACTCGCGAAAAAAATCCATGCATAAATCTACTTGGAACTGCATCGTAAACAGAAATAACGTAGGATGGCCATTTAAGATCATATTTTGGCTTCATGGGAAAATTGGCTGTTTTCAGGAGAAAATACAGTAACTTATGTCTGAAACGGTGCAAGACGGAACCAACGTCGTCGTTGTTCATTAGGCATTGTGTTGCATACATGCTTTTGATTGGTACCAATAGCAACGACTTTGAATGACCTTGAACAATAAACGACCACTACGCACTGTACTTTACAAAACTTGCATCTATCGATGACTGTGTTAGTTGAATGAAGATGAACTCGGGGCACCAGATTCGCTCGGATCGCTAAAGTCCAGCCCAGCCATGTGACCTAATGTTACAGCCCAGGGCCAGAATTCTGGAGTATGGGAAATGCCTGGATTATGCAATAAGTTTGAAAAAGCTGTTTTAACTACCCTACTGTAGTTATAATTATACTGTTAACCAGACTTGTAACAAGTCCAGCAACAGCCAAGTCCAAGTCCCCTATCCTCAAGTCCAAGTCCACCTTAAACGGGCAAGTCCAAGTCCTCTTCAAAAAAGGCAAGTCCAAGTCCAGTAGGAAAAAACGAACCTGCAAGCAGTTTTATCTCATTCCAATATTATTTCTTTTGCTGTTATTGAGTAAAACACTTTATCGTACACAAAAAAAAACTAATCCTTAAATATTGTTAGCAATTTTAATTGATGACATTAATTTGGCTGTCACTGATAATTTTACACAGTCCAACATCTAAACTTGTTCACACAATGTTGCATTTCAAAAACACCAGTTCAGACAGAAGTTTGTCGGACATTCTTGCTCTGTTCGGGCGTAGCACAAT
>Ga0209367_1007285_pt1 | contig 15250 bp, 10 predicted proteins | sample WorMetLIZISLAND2_FD_187412 | JGI IMG/M metagenome (GOLD analysis project Ga0209367, IMG submission 187412) | Marine gutless worms symbiont microbial communities from Max Planck institute for Marine Microbiology, Germany - Olavius geniculatus... ... | reverse complement strand
AAAGTCACGTGGCCCGAACTCAAATGCATTGGCATACGCTGAACGTGCTTCGTCGACTTAGGGTAGGTCAACATTAGCGCTTATAACTTGGTTCGTAGTGGACGGAATTTCACAAAAATTTTTTTGTTCAATGCAGAAAAAATAGCTCTCGTCAACGCCGTTTAGATTATGTCGTTATCTTCATCGGTTCCAGAGATATTTGCGCTCAAACTCGAAAGCTGTCGTAAATCGCACTGATTTTTGAACGTTTTTTGCCCTCCCAAATTTTAAGGGGGGCAGTGCCCCCAAAATTTGTGCTTGCGTTAACACCCCAATATAGAGACATGTCAAGTGCCAAAGTTTCGTTGGGCTACAAACCCTAAATCCGAAGTTATAAGTGCTCATTTATTACATTTGAAGCCAATTTTTGACCCCCCTTTGAAAAAGTTGTAAGGGGGGCCACGTTCCTGGTGGGGGGTGCGCTAGTAAGACTTGGTCATTCTCTAGCGCGTGTAAAAATTTGGGGGCGCAGCACCCCCTAGGGGCCGAAACATGGTCTTCCGAAAAATGCGACTTAGGGTAGGTCAACATTAACGCTTACAACTTGGTTCGTAGTGAACGGAATTTCATAAATTTTTTTTTGTTCAACGCGGAATTAACCGTATTTGATAACGCCGTTTAGGTTATGTCGATATCTCTATCCAGTTTAGAGATATTCGCGGTCAAACTCAAAAGTTGTCCTAAAACGTACTAAATTTTGGACGTTTTTTGCCCTCCCAAATTTTAAGGGGGGCGGTGCCCCCAAATTTCGTACCTGCGTTAACACCCCAACCTAAAGCCGCGTCAAGTGCCAAAGTTTCGTCGAGCTACACCCCTTAACTCCGAAGTTATAAGTGCTAATTTATTGCATTTTAAGCCAATTTTTGACCCCCTTTGAAAAAAGTTGTAAGGGGGGCTTCCGTCCCCGGTGGGGAGTGCGCTAGTAAGACTTGGTCATTCTCTAGCGCGCATAAAAATCTGGGGGCGCAGCACCCCCTAGAGGCCGAAATACAGTCTTCCAAAAATTGCGCTTTAGGAGGTACGATTTCACATCTAAATCTCCAAGGTCACTGGACCGAACTTCACCATACTTGTTTCGCCTAACGCAGGAGGAATCGCCATACATGGAATGACTATCCGATTTTGAATACCTTCATCCGTTTTGGAGATATTTGCCGCCGAACTTCGAAGTCATCCGAAATTGGGCCAAATTTTGCATGTTTTTCGCCCCCGAAATTTTTTTGGGGTGCACCCCCCAAAATTTTGGACCGGCATTATAAAATTCGGCCCAGTACTGACCATCGTGCAAAATTTCGCGCTGGTTGGCCCACGCATCTCGGAGATCTCGCGTTGCAATAAAAAAAAACAACATCATGCGTAAAACATAAGTCCTTCCGAAAACTATCGTTTTCAAGCGGACTAATAAAAAATACAGAGCTGCTGCATACATCAACTGGGTTATCATTATGAAGGGTGAAGTTCATCGTTCGTTTTTCGCCCATCGCTAGCGTCCCGAAGTCAAGCTGACCTTTGAATATTTCTGGACGATGATGTATCACCTACATAGACAAAATCATTAAATTCTAGTCTTGTGAAAATGTGCCACAACTGTTTAATATATAGCAGCTACAGGTCAAGCTCCAAACACATTCTTCAACACTGTCAGAATCCATCACTTCTTTCATCAACGCTTCATGTTTACTTTCTGTCATAAACATTTTCCCCATCACAAGCAGCAGTGTTGGCACCCTAGCAACTAATCTCAAACAGAAGACTGTTTATCAAACTTTTCAAGCTCAACTTTCTGCTTTGCTTGAGATGTTTAGTACAATTTTTCTACTTTGTTAAGCCGATATTCATCACATAAGAGCAATTATCATAAGCTCTGCACGATGAAAAAAATATGAACAAATTCAGATACATTATATAGACAATTTCTCTACGGAACCGGTGAATCCACTCACTTTCAAACGGCCGTGGTAGACGTAAAGGGGAATCTTGTAAACGGACGTGTTTGTATGGAGGTAGATATCCGTGGTGAAATGAGGCATCGTAACGGTGGAGTGAAACGTGATGTTGAACAGAGACACGGTCTGCTGCGGCTGCAGCATGCACGGACGACTGAAATTGGCTATCTGAATAACATACAATCACAAACATGAGCAAAATAAACAACTGCTGCTTACAGTCTCCAAAATGCATTCCTGTTAGATATTACTGTTAGATATTACAGTCACAGCACTTGCTGCAAAAGACATATAACATACGCAAAACAACAGAACTGTAAGCCAAAATATCATAAACTCTGTCGTCATAACTACAGCATATGAAAATCATAACATTCAGTTGTCTGACAATTGGCAAATTTTCTACGCTAAATGGCTAGCCATTAGACCTGGTTGCAAGGTTACAAGGCAGCTTATACAATTTTTTCTTCTGTGAAATTGCTAGAACATAATTTTCACTGGCTGGGGTTATTCCAGCCATTCGACAAACACAGTCACAACACTTGCAGACATCACCAGAAATCCTAAATTACATAAATTAACACAACTGGAAAAGCAATATATAATATAATAATATTCCTGCAACGAAATACTATTCTGTGGCAAATTTCAAACACCCCTTATAATTATTTGGCAACTCCACATCAGCAGATGCAGAAGAATAAATGCTAAACACTAAATGGCGGTTATGACTCCGTCAACTATTATGCCTCCGTCAACATGTCACAACTACAAGGCCAAAAAGTGACCTTGACCCTTGACCTTTTAACCCCAAAATTTGACGCATTCATCTCTGTCCCGAAGTCCGTTAGTGGTGAAAGTTTGGTCAAATTCCGTCAGCAAATACCCAAGACTTTGCTAACGACGTTTGTTCCACACTCAAGCATACATGCATGCATGGACACATGAACACTCAGGAAAAATAATGCCTCAGGCCATTACGTTGGCGGACGCAGAAAAAACCAAAAGCATATGATTAAGCCAAATACTAGATAACCACAAAACTACACCAAAGCCATTTATGACTGATTTACAATGACATATATACCAAATTGTTTTCGGATTCACACTGTCAGTGGCCCTATACCAAACTGCTTCTAGATGTAGAATTAGATATTACTTTACTTCAACATATGCAGCAAACGATACTCACTGTAAACATATCTCGGGCCGTGGACGACAGCGTAATGTTGTAGACGACCACGGTGACGTTGAAGGTATTTGTGATGGAAATGGCATGCGTTGTGTTGCTGGCTGCTGGCCCTCCCCCCCCCTTCATCACATTTCCCGTATAGAACAGCATTTGACTCCCATCGTATACCAATGACCTGGAACCCAACAAAACAACAACATTCACTGACACTGGATACAAAGTGGTGATATGAAAGTTACAATTTGCATGCTTACAGTTAGTTAGTTAACTGCAATTATGAGCTCAGCTTGATAATCCGTAGCTTCGATAGTCCGAAAGTTTTAGGATTCCGTCCTATATATATAGTGCCTACACTTCTATAGACATTGGCTCAATCTCCACATTTCCTTTCAACCAACAGTAAGTCTAAGTTTAGGGTTAGGGTTAGAGTTAGTGGAAATGCATGTTGCAGCATACATCTTCGGGCTATCAAACCTTCGCATTATGAACACACAATCGCAACTATAACCATACTTCACAACGTGTCTCTCTATATGAAATCTTTCTCTTCTTCTTTTAAGATATCTCCCCAGCAGATAATCCTATCCTGATGCTGGTAATCAATTTTAAGATTGGAACAAAGGTGAACAATAACTGATGACAAAGATGAAAAGTGAAACTGCCTAAACCATAAGAGCAACAAAACATTTAAGCTCGTGTGCTGACAGCTATTAAATGTTTCTGCGATAAGCAAATCCACATCACCTAAGTGAGTCAACTGCCTTAAATGAGCTACTTCAGACTACCGAAAAATTGAAATCCCCGAACAGGTGCTTATTCTAACAATAAAGCTTGTTAACATCCTTCACAGTGGATATTTTTAAAATTCCTAAACATCACCACATCACCAGATATCCTACTTGTAAGTATTTAATAACTCAAAAGTCATCTAATACCCACAACAGTCCTTATATACCACAAACTTTCCAACCTCCAAAAACACATGGTAAGCTAACCATTTAAACAAGAAATCTGAGCTAATGCTCATGAGACATGCGAGAGCCTATAGCAGTTCCTGTTCACGAATAATCTTGGTCCATCTCCATCCATTCTGTCGCAATTCACTCTTTTGCAGCCAAAAATCAACAAAAAATCACTAAAACCCCTATTTTTAGGGTTCAAGGTCATTCAAGGTTATCGATGTTCACAATCCTAAGAAGCTCGTCGCCAGTGCTTGTTATGATAAGCAGCATGTCTGTGCCTATCTGCAACCATTTTCAAGCTAGACAAGCCAACAATGGATAAATAACCACTTTCTAAAAGGGTACCCCTCTTTGATACCTGCTTGTGCAACCCTCCTTGAATTTAGAGGGTTCAGACTTGGACTGCTAAAATCTACATTCAATGCTGAAAATTTCATATGCAGGTTGTTTTGGTCTATCTCCAATCATTTTGGCGAAATTCACTCTTGAAATGCGTGTTGCAGCCCGAAATCGTGAAAAAATTCACTAAAACCCCATAATTTGGGAGTTCAAGGTCATTTATGGTCATCGATTTTGACATTCCTAAGTAGCTCATCACCAGTGCTTGTTAAGATAAGCAGCATGTCTGTGCCTATCTGCAACCACTTTCATGCTAGACGAGCCAATACCGGTAAAATAACGTCTTTTTAGACGGGGGTGCCCCTCTTTTGCCCCCTTGTTCATGGAAAGCCCCTTGACCCAGCAGCATAAAATTTTGTCATGAATACTAGAAACTCTAGGCTATCAGATGGTGAAAACCAGAACTCTCTATCTCACCTGGGCTCTAATTGGTACCGAATCATAACGAACAGACAAACGAACAGAATTACGATAGCTAATACATGTTATAGCTATGAAATAAAATGAATAAAGATGCAACACAACTCTAATGACATAGGCATAAACAACATCATAGTATATATAGTCATCAGAAATCACATACTAAGAAAGAGTAACTGATAATCTGACTAACCCATGCAGTACTGAAGCCTGATATGGTACTATCAATTTGTACAGCGAGTTCTTGGATTTGATGACAATTTTTCCACTGCACTGCTTCATCGTTACAACTTTGGACGCTACACCAACAACAGAACATGCTCTATCGTGTCATACACATACACAATTGGCGAATAATCATAAAACTAAAGAATGCACCAACATAAAAACAGCATAAAAATGGTGGGACAAAAACAGGTTTTAAACTTTCATCAGAAGGTGTTCAGTGACAAGAAAACCGTTACATTTCAATATCATCATCAACATGTAAAAATTCATACTGCATCTATCTATATCAACAATCATCGATGCATTGCGCATCAAAAATCAGGCCAAAAATAAATGAGGGCCAGAGAAAACAAAATTTCTCTGATCAATCTCTTTAAGTAAAAAAAGTGTGTGATTGATGTCTGATTTCAGGGTGTTCTGGTAGGCAGTTCCTACAGCTGGACAGGTACACAGGACTCACTTGCCAAGCTTTTTCGCGTCGTCGGCGTTGGTTGCCTTGCCCAGTCCAGTCAGGGCGTTGGCGATCATGTTGCGCCATGTTTCTCTCGAAACACTTGCTTGGATGATGACGTTCTCGTTGGCTGTAGGATCCAGCCACTTCTTCAATCTAGTGAGATAACTTGTTCTCCGTCTACCTGGCCCTTTCTTGCCATCGAACTTGCCAGTCATGACTAGCTTTTCCAGTTCTGACTTCCTCATGACTGGCCCCAAAAGCTCTGCTTGTCTCTTCCTAATTGTTATTATTATTATTATTATTATGAACGAAAAGATTAGCGTGGCATTTAGCCCAAAATAGACTACAAGAACACGTAACACAATTACAATAGTTAACATGTTTGGCAAACAGAAAACCAGTAGACAGTTGAAATCAGTGTCGCTAATACGATATTGCGAAGGGATACGTCTTCAAATGACGCTTGAAAGTCAACAGTGACGACGATGACGTAACAAACGACGGTAGGCTGTTCCATGCACGGGCAGCAGCAACCGGGAAAGCTCGATCTCCGATCGTGCTGCAGTGAGTCACTGGAACAACGACCGCCGTTGATGAGCTGGAACGCAGACTCCGTCTTTAACAGATGTCTCTTAGTTGAGAACGTTGATGTTGGTCTCATGATCTGTGCAAGATATGCGCAGCATCCGTTGCAGGAACCACATTTTGGCTGCTTCCAGACGAGCCTCGTCTCCTGTAGTGTACTTGTTGTCCACGTCTCGCTGCAGTACGTTAGGACTGACAGTATATAACTGTTCAGGATCCTGAGTCTTGTTTCCAATGGTAACTTCCTATTTCGAAAATGGCGCACACTTTCTCGAATGTGGTCTTCTAGAGTCATTAAATCACAAAGCCGGTACAATTTACATGGCAGCTTACCACTGAGCTAGACTAGTCAGAATTACAATGAAATTGACAGCTGATCATCATCATCATATATTCGTTTAATGCAAAGTTGACAAGCGCAACTTTCAACAACGCAAGCACAAGATACATAATAAATCCAAAAGCATGCAAGGGGAAGCGTCTCATAGTTTGTCCAAAAGCTAAAAACAATTTTAATGAAACTTACTTTCAAAAACTATCATTACAGACAGAACAAATGGGTGGATTTATGGCTAAAAACACTAAAAACAGACAAACAAATCGAGTATCATAATAGGTAAGTAAGTAAGTAAGTAAATGATTTATAAAGCGCCAAAGTCTCAGAAAGAATCAGGGCGCAGGTTTGTCAGCTAATGACCATAGATTAAAAGAAAGTTCATGATGACAAATGAGATGGGACCACAAAATGTAAGACTCCACACATACTGCAGATGGATGCCTGGGCACCATACACAAATGCATTTCAATGCAGTACTGTAATTAAAACTAAACAATAAGAAAGCATATTAACCACAATATACACAACGCTCTTACCAGTAAAAGAGATAGTGGCAATTGCGATCGGATGATAAATATCATTCTTGACTTGCATGGGTCTGAAGTCAATATGAACAGCGGGATTCGGCGGTTGTAACATAATATTCTGTGACAATGACACAAACACAAATGTCTGCTTTCACAACGTTGCCAAACTGACGATAATTAACTGGTAAAAAAACATTAACAGACAGCCAACATGAAGCAAAAACTACACATAACATTTAATTAATGATACTTTGCAAAAAAACTTACAGTTTATCATGGCTTTGAGGCAAGCTGAAATTATATAACTCTTAAATCAAACAAGCCAGGCATCAAGCATACTTACTGTAAAACATATTCCTGAAATGGCTGTTGTTGCTTTGCTTTGCTATACCAAAGTTTGCTACTTATCTTACAACAGGGGTGCACAACTTCTCTGGGCATCTAGGCCACATGGGAGATAGATTCTAAGCTGGCGAGCCGCACGACCCCAGGCCATCATGAATACTTCACAAATGTTATCAGTTATCTGGCTGTATTGTAGGGCCTTGTAGGTCACAATGTCACTTTTTGGCTCAATCCACAAATAATGCCGAAAATTAACAAAGACATGCATTCGAATGAAAATGAGAATTATGACAACCACGACTGGTGATCAAAAAGCAGTCACATCATGCAACAATATACTCTAGTAAACTAAAATAATTCGTGCTTCTCAAGTTTTTCATCGCAATAACGTTACATGTAGTGCACTCACTTAGTGAGAAATATTGCATTTCTTGTCTGAAGCCAGTTGTTCAATGTTCGGAAACAAGCGGGAGCAAGCAACACGCATAATGGCACGCAAATTGTCATCTGTTAAACGTGATCTGAGCTTCGACTTGTTTATATTCATGACAGAGAACGAACTTCAGAATTCCTTTTGCATGAAATACAGCACGCAGTGCAGCTGAACACAAAAAATATCAATAGAGTACGGGGTAATTTTCCTTATTGTACAGCAGGCAAGGTAGGCCGTATGTTGTGCACCCCTGTCTTACAACTACAATCAATGTCATTATATTCCGATGGAAGAAAACCAACTCCGAAATCACTATTTTTGTAGAACAGTGACCACTAACAATGCTATCTAGGAAATCACAACTATGACACATCATCACATTTCATAAAACATCTATAGAAACACAAAACTTACAACTATCTGTATTGGCTTCAGGCCGGAATTGATGACATTGAGCCTAAGAACTGCAGGGTCGTCCATCGTGCGCAACAAGCCAAAATCTAACATCTCCAGCAGAGAAAAAATACCAGGCGCTGCACAAACACACATATCATTCACACGTATTCACTGCAAGTCATTAACTATAACACCAGCCACCAGATGCAAAAAAGTGTTGTTTTTTTATTGTAGAACTTGAAACACTCGACAGCATAACTTGCTAACATATTTACGTGCAATTTCCCAAGTGTAATATACAAAGTTTTAACCCAAACTCAGCCATTTTTTGGTACAGATTAAGTCCTGCTCCAACAATTGAAAATGGAGTGGATCTAACTTAACCGAGATACTCTCGGTTAAGTTAGATCCAAAAATCAAGAAGTATAAGCAACAGTAACAGTAGTAATAAAATACACATTATACCATGAAAAACATCAAACAATTTTGGAATTATGAAACAATGCGTACTAGTCATAATCAATTATCAATAAAATAATGTTGCAATATAGATCCCAGAAGTGGCTAACTGTGCATCACATCACAGGAATAAGCAAAGTCACCGACCCGATGTGACTTCAACTTCCACTGGAACAATCAACATCTGCCGTTTATTCTCTTTGTTCGTTCGAATGCGAATAAATGCCGTGTGGTTGCTTTCCACTCGACCAATAAAGCTCGCCCTCATGATGGGTTTTGTTTCAAAAGGTGGAATTTCCTGTCATCACAAGCACAGAAATCAGCTAAATATATTGTGATTATTACCTTTATTTTTTTAAAATGACGACACACTTAAGGGGATGTCAGATGAACGACAAAATCGACCGATTTTATCTGCCAACAAAATCGCCCGATAAAAATCTGTCGTGTGTCATGCAAAAATCGCCCGATTTTGTCGGCCGACAAAATCGCCCGATTTTGTTGCCCAAGATAGAGCATGTTCGATCTTTGATGACTTTGTCGACCAACTTTTTGTATATCGGACAACAAATTTTGTTTATGTTGCCATGGTGATTGTTATTTATTTTCGTTCATTAGATGCAGAAAAAAAGTGATGCAAGTATTATTTTGCGATCTGCATTCGGCTGTTGTGCTAGCTGATATCATACGAAGTAGCAGACGAAAATATCGGCCGTGTGTCATGGTTCTCCGATTTTGTCGGGCAACTAAACCACGCCCACAAAAGTCGGCCGACTTTGTCAATTGTCTGACATCCCCTTAACTTTTACCTTAGACAAACAAATAACAAATTACATGAAGGATAAAAAATGCAGAGTTAAAATCTAAAACATCACATTACACTCAAAATAACTCTTAACTAAAACTATAAACATCTGATTTCAGTAACAGAAAGTGATAAATTGCAATTACGTGCAACTAAATAAGTAAGTGTTTTTTTTCACAAGTAACATAAATCAATAAAATATGGCAATACATTTAAAGGTAAGTAAAACAGCAAGGTATTAACCCATAATTCTCGTGACGCTTCCCTTTCTCCAGTCGGCAATTCCAGATGGAGATCACCCCCACTGGTGTAAATTTCTTCCACCTACACGCCATGACAACAAGCTGGTTAGATGAAGCACTGAATAATAATCAAAAATTATGCACTGATGCCAGCAGTTAACACATGCACACTGCACATACACTGCGTTTCATAAAAAACCGGACCCTGAAACTTCTTGTTATAACTTCAAGAAAACAGCTTGAATATCGAAAAACGTTGGTACAAGCAATCTACACGTACAACTAAAGTTATAGTAAATGTTCAAAATGTTGTCCTTTGGCCTTGACACAGGCTTTGAGTCATTTCCTCCACTGGCCAATGGCCTCGTCCACAACCGTCTGTTCCAAGTCAGCCCAGACCTTAACAAGTCGCTGCTCTTGTTGCCATGGAAACCGTGCAGCTGGTACTCGGCCCATACCAAACATTTTAAGCACAATGAATCTGCAACTGAATGGCAGTGCACTGTGTGAAAAATCATTTTAGGCAAACTTATTTTGATAAATTTATGCCGACTTGCCTTAGGGGTCCATTTTTTTATTAAACACAGTGTACATTATTCAACCTGCAAATGTACCTACCTATGTACCAGTCTATCCAGTGTCCAAGTAATTCTCATGTAAGCCAATTTCAGACTATTTGAAGCTATGCACAGTCTGTATGGCTAACGAATTTGCAAGGCCGGTGTTTGAAAACCAGCAATACAGAAACCACACTTCTCCAACCCATCTTCTGTTTTCTCATTTGACATCAACACACATGGTTGCTGTAAGAGTAGCCACAAACCACTCACACCACACTTTCAGCTTACGAGGCACGTTCAAAAAGTTTTGCAAGTCGATACGTTAAAGTGAAAAAATTTTCAAAATCTATACACCAATAAAATGCACATTTCTCCCGAACTCATGTGAGCTGAAAGTGGAAAAAACGTCATTGTAACTTATGATGTCATAAAGCGTTTTATATCGGTCCCTCCAGCCAAGTTTCTATCACAGACTTGAGTCATTCATCGTTTGGATAGCAGACACCATAGAGAAAATTTTTCAAATTTAGAATAAGAAAAAAAAGAAAAAGGAAAAAAGTTACTATAAGTCAGGTCTCTGCTGTATGTAGAGTGGTCTTATTGTACAAAGCCAGAGTTGCGAACAGCTTGCTGGGTAATTTTAACTTTGGGATTGGGCTGCGGTGACGGGCACTGCCGGACTTAGAGGGCATCTTCGGGGCTCTCTCCAAGGCCCCCAAACATCAGGGCTCCCCAGTTCGTACATTGTAAAAATTTCTTTATCTTTCACAAAGACGACGGATATCACTAACTGTTAACTTTTCAATAAAATTCAACTGATCACGTCAAAACCTGATGTGACATCATGATTGACATAAGCATTTTTATTTATGGCCGGTGCAGATTTTGGCTGCTGTGTGTTCATATTCCAAATAAGAAATTCATGAACGTATTTGTCCAGGCTTCCACAAAATCACATATCCCGAGGTCTCACGATTGTAAATCAGGCTGCAGACTGGCGAATTTTTTGTGCACATATTTGTGCTGTTTGTGTTAGCACTCTAAATCGTATCTCTTTAACGCTTTATGATGTCATAAATTACAATGCCCTCACATCCGCTTTAAATCTAACTTTTACTGGTGTATAAATTTTTTTTGAAAATTCAGTCTAATATACGGGAGCCTATCGAGTTGCAAATTTTATCTAATTTTCCTCGTATGTATGGATTTTTTTACAGCTGGCACAGCTTTTGGCCATTGAACATTTATAATCGCAAATGAGAAATCACGAACATACTTGTCAGGGCTCTCATAAAATCACATGTCCAATGGACTCATGTTGGAAAATCCAACGGTAGACTAAAGAAATGTCATGCAACAACGATCCCAATTTTACGCTGATTGCGCTGGCACTCAAAATCGTTCCTATTTAACGCTCTATGACATCATGCATTACAATGACGTCATATACGCTTTAGACTCATATGTGTTTAGGAGTAAAATGCGTTTTATTGGTGTATAAACCATGAACAGTTTTTAGTCTAACATATCGACTTGCAAAACTTTTTGAACGACCCTCGTATTAACTAAAAGTTATATGTACTGGGCTTGGGCAAGCCATAGAACCTGCCTCAATAGCTAGGGACAGAGCAGATTACTACACATTCTGAATTGTCAATGTCGGGCACAACATTCAAGCCTTCAGCACCTGCATGCCATTGGACAGGCAACATGAAGACCACCTGGCTTGTAAATGATACGGCTCTACCAATCGGAAAAGTTCATTTCTCTGGGACACAGGCTTACCTGAAGTAGCTTAGAAAAAAACCACAAACCAAAATCAGTAGAAACAGTGCACTATCTTAGACGCAGTACTAACAATGTCAATCAACGATTCCCAATCATTTTAGCCAACAAAAACCATAGTTCAACTCCTTTTCTTGACACATGCCATTAAGTAACAGCAAATACGGCGAACCTGTAAGACAGTACGATGCGGATTGTACATGCTTATCACAGGCGAAAAACTGCTGTTGACTGGAACTTTAGCACCAAGGAACGGCCGGATCCTGTATGGATTTTGGACGCCGACACCCGATACCTGATGCAAGCGATACAATCAAGCGAAGTCACAATCAAACAAATACAGTGAGAATAACACATGCAAAAACACAAAACATGAAACTATGCTTCCTCAGCTCATTTTTGGAGATGCACCACTAAGAACTTGACTCTAAAAAATCACCAACACAAATATAATGGTACGAACATTGTACACAGCAGAAAGAAATTCACGACATGAAAAAATATGTTCGGTACCACCTAACGACAGTGAAGGCATGACAATTTAGAAACAAAAAATAATCTTCAATATGTTAACCTCACAAAATCCAGGAAACACTTGGGCTGCAGTAAAAAAAGCAGCAGTTAAGATGTGATTATAACAGAAAAACCAGAATTAGCAGAAAACTTACAACTTAAGACTGCTATAATTATTATCATTAAGGCCCGTACAGAATGATTTAACGGAACTGAATTGACACGGTTTAGTTTTTGACAAACTGACCAATGGGCAAAAAGTAATGCACTACAGTAAGCACTAAGCATCATCTAACAAAGGACAAATGGGCTTGCCGCCCTGCTCTCCCATTGGTCAGTTCATCAAAACAAACAATGTCAGTTCAGTTCAGTTACATTGATCTGAATGTGACTTTAGCATTCACCGAACTGAATAATGAATACACTGCAGCACAGCAGCAATGCGTGACAAACCTGGTATTTAAAAGAACCTCTGGACGAGTGAATGTACAGCGTGTTCTCAATGCTGCCAACCTGCCTTGCAAGGAACACCACCTCGAACGTTGTGTTCTGCAGCGGCTGCACCAGCTACATCAAACACAGACAGCCAGCCGCATGTGACAAAGTTCATCGACCAAAGCACACAGTTCAAAAAGATTAAAGGTCATCCATAGGCTAGCTCTCAATGGTAGCTCATCACAGAGCGTCACCTGCCATATGGGATCACATGGTGTTACCTGCCACCCAACACAGGTGGTAAACTTGCTCCATCTTAACTCCAGCGAAGCAGGCTGGTCCTCTCGACCTACCTATCTAACAGAGATCGAAGGCTGAGGTGACCTCGGTGTTGGTTATATACCCAGATGGTCGAGATACATGTTCATTGTTCGCAGTCACCCATCAAAACAGTAACCACTTGATAGTGAGCCGATCAGAAGTTCAACTCATGAGCTCTCAATCACAAATCAAACATCCTTATTCCGATAAATTTTACTACTTTTATTAGACCAGCCAAACTCAAATAATATCCAGAAAAATGACCAGTCCGACAAAAACAAGTCAAAAGCTTGACATCAATGCTATTTACGAGTCTTAGCACTACAGAATATGATGTATACAGTAATTAAAAAATGAACATTCCAAGAAATACAATTTTCAGCATTTTTCAAATGTTCTACTGGCCTACTTAACCCAGAGATATTTCAGGCTGTCACTTCCTGAAAAGAGTACATGTGACCACAACATAAGACAGAACTACCACAGTACAGCACTAAAGACAGATGCTCTACTCATCAAAGACTTAACGTTAAAATTTCATAATTCTGACACCAAATATATACAGCTGACTGAGGCGCAGTCTGTTCCCAGGGTAGTCATCTTTTACTTAGTCAGTCACCTCAGGAAAAAAAACGCTCTAGGGTGTCGTGACATAACTGCAGCAGAAACATATTATATAAGAGAACAGAGGCTGGATCGGACTGGACGCCGCTACAACGCTAATACGCTTCTAGGCTGGCGGGCTATTAATAGTCGCAGCACACGCCACACGGTCTCTAACATAAACATGAGAGAGAGTGAACACGCAGGGCAGGCAGGTGCGACTATACACGCGCTATCCACCTGAGAACTAACTGCCTGATTGTAAAGTCTAATGCGTCTGAAACAAACCGGACTCGACCACCTTGGACCAGTCCGTCCACTTTACATAAACCAAATCACTAACGCTGATGTCTGCAGGGTGCCCCAAACAACAGTTCAGACTGTTACATAGGAGGCTATTTCGGTGTGTATTATTACACAATTTGTTCACCAATTAACTTGTTTCATACAGCATTAAATCGGTTCCAATGTACCATCAAAAAGTCGCGCTGATATTCACAGACCACAATATGTCAAAAACTAACATACTTTATTACCAGATGCGTTCTTTCAAGCTCAAAATCCATCATAACCTGTTTTCAGCCAGGGCTCTGTCTCGAACCCCACCGAGGCAACTTACGCCAACTTACCCCTCTGTATGGCGTCTTCATATAGACGCCTGTGGCGCATCCAATACCTATCATGCAAGACACTAGATAGTTACCTTCATGTGTTTCAAAAATTGCTCAGAACAGCCTATGGACTGTTTATTAAGCCAGGTACACGAGGTATGCTACTACTGACTGATCAAAAGCGGCAGTTAGCTGATAAGCTGATCCAAGCAATCGGACCGGCATCCGAGCCCCGCCAATGCAATGCACCTACCGGTATGCATCATCCACGTGTATAAACACATCTAAGACGATAGGCAAGTGCCTATCTCCTATCACTAAACGTACGAGAATTATTCAGCAAGCAACAGTGCTTTCCCGTGTACTGCAGACAGTGTTATGACTAGCCCTTCGTACAGACTGCAGAGCCTACACGGATAGCATGACTTCCTGAGGTGTGTCTGGAAACACAGTGTGTCTACCGAAATGACCATAGATGTGATAAACGTCAAAAAATTATAATAAACGTTAATAAACGCGTTTATTAGGAAAAAGATTGTAAACGTTTAAAAACTAAAAGTAAACGTACACAGAGCGTAAGTTTGAATATTAGGCCTATTATTTGGATAATTCCAAATTCCAATAAAAGTTTTTTCATTGTCAAAGAATGTCTT
>Ga0209367_1007283_pt1 | contig 15253 bp, 10 predicted proteins | sample WorMetLIZISLAND2_FD_187412 | JGI IMG/M metagenome (GOLD analysis project Ga0209367, IMG submission 187412) | Marine gutless worms symbiont microbial communities from Max Planck institute for Marine Microbiology, Germany - Olavius geniculatus... ... | reverse complement strand
CTAACTATGTTGCACATTTTCTACAGCGACGGCTTTCCATAACTTTGAGGTTCCCCCGTTTTCCGGTCCCGCGTTTTCCACCCCTGTGATTTGGTGCCGGGTTTTCCAGTTCCGCGTTTTCCAGTCTCGCGTTTTCAGCGCCCCCATTCTGACACGACGCGTAGCCTAATGGTGATGCTATCTATAGACCTACGACAGGTATTCATTACTTGCGTCAGCAGCCATTTTCACATCACGGGCGGCAGGCAAACGTATTTTCTGTGATGTTCGGATAGCGAAAACCTCATTACTTTGTCGGTTATCATAGGCTACAAAATGGTTGAAGATCGTGTATTTACGGCAAAACCCATCGTATAACAACTCAGCCTTCCATCCCTTCAGAGTAGGTAAATCGAGTAAACTAGGTTAAAACGGGGCGCGTTCACCTGTGTCGGTTGACAGTAAAACTGTCTGATTTCATATGGCAGGTGACGCTCCGTAGCTCAGCGACAGGCTGCCATTGCTATCGACAACCTTTGACCTGTTAAACCTTTAGCTGCGTTTCTGATGCTGAAAACGTTCGTGTTTGGTCATAGATAAGTAAATTAACAAAAAATATTATTTAACTGTGACCAATCTAATCTGTACTCTTCGCGCGCATCATTTTCTTTTGTATTCTTTTAAAAGTTTTTTCGTTCCTTTCGGCTTGTATTAAAACCCGGCGTCTAATTGAGACCCGTTTAATATTCTACTAATAGTGACTGGCGTCGCGGTCGTTATTGGAAATTGTCTACCCGAAGTTCATAAAATATAGCCCGATTTTAGGAACTGAAAAGAAAAAAATTTCAATAATGGTCGATGATGCTAGTTGCCATTTGTCATGCGTCTATCTGGCACCGTTACGGAGATATAGCGCCCCAAAGATATTGGGGTCACGACCTTGACCTTTTGGGGTTACGTGACGTCATCGGTCACGTGGCCATTCGATTCCCAGGGGTCGACTTCCTATGGGTGGTCCATAGTGACTATGCGCCTATCTGGCATCGTTATGGAGATATGGCCGTTTGAAGTTCTTCCAGGAAGGTTCTTCTTGAAACAGAGGTCGGTCGTCGGTAGGTCCTCAATATTACACTGATCTTATACTTTCTACCAGTGACGGTGAATAAATATTTTCAATCGTTGACCTGTAAGCGATGTCGACAAAGCGTCGCGTGTATTCGTTGGGGTTGTCAAGCCTGGTGGACGGCAGGCGCCAGCGCGGCATCAGACCCGACTCGCCGGCATCGAACTTGAACGAATCGACATTATAGTTAGCGCGTAGAGCGGCCAGCTTGCCGAGGAACCAGCTTGCCGCCGCCTGATTGGTCACATCCAGCACGGCGCCCAAACCTTCCCACCACAGCACGAACGCCGGCCAGCCGTCCGGCCACACCATATCCTGCAATTCCACACATCTTAATGGATAAACAAACTCACAGCCTATATGTTAATTTGTTAAAATCCAGTGCTGTCGCGGCAAGAAACATTATTTTTGTGTGAACATTTTTTCTTGTAGTCTGAAAATCCCATTTGTGACAAATTCGGAAAAAAAATTAAAATCTGAGTAACCGTAATCCCCTTCGTCGGAAATTTGCAGATGTCTGTCGAAAAGTTGCAACTTCTCGCCCGCTAGTTTATTTTAATCCACGACGCTAACACAGCAACTAATAAATTTATTATAAATTACAAATATAAAATTATAAATGACTATAGTAAAGAAAGCACCCGAAACGTCAACGAAGAGACCAATAATTACTCCATGTTCCATGTTTCAAAGTCGGCAGGGCAGCTAGTGACGCCCCGTATGCTTAGGCCGCCATGTGGGCCTATCAGCCATCCCCAGAAAGTTCCCAGCAACTATACTTGGTACTGAAAAATAGGCCTAAAGGCAGGAATAGCAAAGAGCACAGCTACCCCCGCATACGACTACTCCGTATACTGTGGGGCTAACCAAAGATTTTCACAGTCCCCACAGGAAACCATCTAGCAGGCGGCCCAACGCATCAGAAGACTAGCCACATGAACAGTGCAGCCACACCACCCCTGCCACGCCCCAGAGCCAAACGGGGCAAGGAAGAGCCCCCGCGGGATTTCCAGGCCTGACAGGAAAACCGTAGTCCCGAACTGCAGTGCGTTCGGTATCTGCTGGAAATCCTAATCTGACCCATCATCGCGCAAGAGTCTCTATCGCTCCGACCGACTCCAAGACACGACAGAAACAGTGAAGCCACCCAGCGCACATGACCAGACCACAGACCAGGCGGGCATCAACCGAGCATATGGGTATTTGTGCGATCCCAATGAGCTCTAGCAGCTACATGTACAGGCATGATCTCAAATCAGCACTCTTAGCTGGCTGAGATATCAGACCTCCTTGAACTATGACTGTTCCACGGTATAACCTCAAATCAGCACCTTAGGCTGTCTGAGGTTCAGCCTTTTTGCGCTACTTCACAGAAGTAGCTATCGGGTACTGTTGGTCCACGGTGCATGCCTTATTTCGCATTGTTTGGCATAACCCTTCAGAGTCACATCACGAAGGGCTTTCTCCATCGACCAGACGGAGGACGCGCCCCAATACGCCGTATACGATAGGCCTACGGCGTATTGGGGTGCGACCTTAAGCTGGCCGATGGAGGAAGCCCTTCGTGATGTGACTCTGAAGGGTTGTGCCGAATAATATGCGGGACAACGAATTACTCAAGGTTGTAATGTAATGAATTTTTACGCTTTAATACCTTCAACCACAAACTAGACCCATCGTCAGCCGTCATCCAGGCAGCCGTCGAGAACGGACTGGCAAAGGGGTGAACCCACAGGGTGACTCGGAAATCCAGCTCGCTTTTCAAAACCCGAATCATCTCACGCGCATCCGGAAATCTACATACGATGTGCAAAACAACTGAATGTGTACGCCGACCAAAAATAACTGTAAGCTAAACGAAAAGTGTAACGAAGTTAACAATACCACTAGAAAGCAGTCAGAACCCGCACACCTCCGCCAAGGCAATGTTGTTCGCTAGGTGGCAGCATCATCTTCGGTTTTGCAGCGGTTTCTCTTATGCCATATTGAAAGCAATGATAACGAAAATTTCAAAGTGATCCAGAATCCAGGATTCCTAACGGATCACTCCCAAAATTGAATCACTGGTAGTTTGTGCCACTCCTGACATATCCTCAAAATTTTGGAAAGATCCGTTCATAACTTTTCGAGTTATCTTGCTAACACACAGACAAACAGACAAAGTCTGGCAAAAACCTCCTTGACGGAGGTAATTATGATAATATCAAAAAATTGTCGTCCAAATAATGATAACTATATTAACTAATGATTATAATATGAATAGTTTTTTTACCATCGGTACTCCGTTCCCGAGGCAGCCTAAAAATTAATAGTTATTTAGATTGAGATTAACATTGGTAGTTAGATACTATGTACAATTACTGATAGTATAAGTAATAAAAATCGCGGTCACTATACATCCGGCAGACGGATAAATAACCTGTGGCTCTCGGATAAATAGCCGATAACCGGATTAATATCCGTTAGGCTAGTCATCCGGTTGTCGGATAAATATTTAGTGCCAATAAAATATTAAATATTAATATTAACATTAACGTCATAATAAGCATTGAGATCAATAGTTATTACGTAGAACTCTGATATCGATGTTAATGCGTAACGTTGAATTTTATTGACTATGCATATTTCATATTGTGAAAGACTATTTTGTTGACTTTATTGATTCCTTATGCTAAGATATAAGCCCATCGTCTTTTTGCCATACGCGAATACTATAATGGGCGATAATAAACGTTAACTTCAAAATTTGTTTTTTTTGACTTTGCATGTGTTCGTACTTAAAAAGTGTACAAGGCGACTAAACTGAACTGAATTAGCTCAGTTCAGTTACGTCGCCTGTCGCGACAGTGAAAGGCAAAAAAGGCGTCGTGGCGAGGGAAAGGGTGGTAGCCTAATTACCCCATACGTAAATTTTAGCTCCTCAGAAATTCTCTACCTGAAATCAAATACATGGGCTTGAAAATCCCTCATTTCAGTGGAATATGGAAACAAGATTGAAATTTCGATCGTCCATAATCTTCTCTGTCCGAAATTTTCAGCCGCCGTTGTCGAAAAAATTGAAACTTTCTGTCTCTTCCCCGGAATTTCTTAACGCACGATGTCGCAAGGGGGGCTAGTACTTGTCCGTGTTGAACTCAAAGTCTCCGTAGTGGGTCGACCATCCGTCGTCGATCTGCAGATGCGAGTATCGAAAACCTTTTTCTCTGATCTCCCTCGCTAACTTCAACACTCTGGTCTCATTGATGGCTCTCTTGTACATGGCCCACGTCGACCAGACCGGGTAGCGGAAGGCCTGGCGATCAGGGATGTCGGTCGGTCGGCGCCAGAATCGGTCGACGGAGGACAGGAAGGCGGACTTGGGGTCTCCGCCGGTTGTACAGACGGTGTAGTTGAGAACCAGCGCACGACCTCGATAGTTGTCGTACGGCGCCGCGAATCTACGTAACATCACACAATACATAGATCTAAATTTTATACAAGCTGCAGTTAAATATTAAATGTAAATGATGTAAAGCTCAGCAGCCACAATAAAAACAAATTTTTCATGCCACGTAAGCCTAATGTAAATAACCAAACGGTTAGGTCCGGTTTTTCCATCGCCAATCAAATTAAATTTAGGTCCCGTTTTCCATGCACATTTGATGGCCGATTAAACTGATCTCCGATCAACTTTGGGACTTGATGGGAGATCATCTCAATGATCGTGTTTCCATCGCCAATTAGCGACTAATCGTCGATCAAATCTCCCATCAAGTTGATAGCCGAATATTGGCCGAACAAGTCAGATAATTGACGATTAAACGTGGCGATCTGCAGTTCGTTGCTTATTCGCACCAGAAACATCGCTTCACTTCGCCGGTCAGAACGGCAATTCACGCATTAAAATAAAGTTTCAAGCATGGCGATCGATCACTAGGCCCAAGGCAATTTATGCTATGGCTTTTATTCCACAATCACACTGTAGCAGAGACCTTGCTTCGATGTCGAGGTTTCGGTCGTCGTTGCTGTTAACGGAGACAAACAGCGGCACGTCGTAGTCAACGTGGACGACTGCTCCCTCCGACGATATCCAGAATCTCTCCACGACGCCTCCGTAATAGTCCCTGTACACGTCCCCCGTCACCAGGGCTTCCATTCCGGACCGCCGCAGATCCGACATCGGCCACCGCGGCTCCAGGACCGTCGGACCTCCGTACCAGTGCGCCCCGGACAGCCGGATCGAGTCCCGCAGGTGTCCAGAACACGACGTTTGCCATGCGATCCGGTAGCAGGAATCGTACAGCCAGCGGACGGTTAACCGGACTCCGGTTTCCAGAAAAACCAGCCCGAGCTGATCCGGTGGCTCGGTCGTCAGTCGGTAGGGGGCGTGCGCCGGCAGAGTTCGACCAATCACGGCGCTCAGTTTCACCGAATTATGACCAACGGAAGCGTTCGGCGACTGATCGAAAACACCGGCAAATAGCCGGAGACGAATACCTCGGCCGAAGTCTATAGCAAGATGCCCGAATGTCACGTGACCGGCACCGGAGTGTGACTCATCATCGTCAGCGACACTCAGAAGCTGACATGGCGCGTAGATAGAACCGTAACCAACAGGACTATAGACGAATAAGAACAGAAGAACGAAAGAGATCGTCAGTAGGACGGTAGCACGATGGTATCGTCTGAAGAATTTCACAGCGGCCTTGCAGTATGAGACGAGATCCACACAGCAGCCAACCATTGAGACGCCTTACTTGTCACACGCTACCTTCACACCACATCCAGTAGGCCTACTAGTTACACGCTTACAGCGCTGCTGGAGTGGGTAAGCGAGTACGCAATATGAGCTTATACCACTTCAGACAGTGCGGTATCGTACTTAAACCATGCACGCTCAGCTGCGACGATGAAAAAGATGTCGGGACAGAAAGTTGCAATATTCCGACATATACTACAAATTGCTGTCGGAATTCCAACAGATATCTGCAAATTTCCAACGGAAAAAATTACGGGTGCTCGAAGTTTTAAGTTTGCCTCAAATTTTTCCAAAATGGGGGGTTGCTGCGAAAACGAGCGACGTCATTCGGCTGATCAGTAGTTAACTGATGTTGCACATGAGCAAATTCTTACCCAGCAGTAAGCCTAAGTTATTATTATGCGTCAAGTCTTTTGGGGTGTTTACACGATCCAGCAAATGTCTAGCAAACTTCCAGCAATATTTGCTAGACGTTTGCTAGATCGTGTAAACACCCTATCTACTACGCTGCTTAACCGTGCTCTAGCACATCTCTTGGTCTGCAGGTCTGGTGCCGCGTTGTCAGGTCTCGCGATTTCAGCGTCCTCTCCCCCCTTCAAAAATTTTGGATTTCAGTGATGGGCACAAACTTTTTATTTTTAGTTAAACTTTCTATTTACTAACTAAAAATAGTAGTTAAACTTTCAGTTAAAGTATTTTAACTACATTGAAAAAAGTTTAACTGAACTTTTTTTAAAAATAGTAAGGCCTAAATTTTTTCAAACTTTTAAAAGAATTGTTGACAAGATTGACTTTACGGATTTTATTGATTGTTCTGCGCATCTACAAAGAGTTATTAGTAAAGCAGTAAACATGCAAGAAAGTGCATGATGTTATATTTATCACCTCATCATCCAACACAGTTCCACACGTCATTGTATACTGTGTAGACAGTCACAATGTCATCATAGTCACTAATCACTTAAATTACTCTGTTGCTAACAGAATGTCACGTAACGGTATTGACTCAGGACTGAGTCTCGCAAACCGCCAGTGAATATTTCGAACTAAGATAATCTACAGTAGTTAAACTTTTAGTTAGTAACTTTTCATTTAACTGTTGCCCATCAATGGTGGACTTGAGAACAGCTCAGAGACAGTACCACCAATCGATATTACTACTCAAGAGACGTTGCAGTCTGTGAACAATTAATAGGCCTACACTGCAATGTATAAGTTTACGTATCGTAAGCAACGATACAGTCACTTGAGTCTATTACCCCGTTTACACGATGAAGCTGGATCAACGAGCTAGCTCGACGACGTGCTATGTTAGCTGGACGAGCCAGCTCGATGTTTGCTTGATGATTGTTTCGTGTAGGCTATGCTTTATACCCCGTTTACACGATCGAGCAAACATTGAGCAAACGTCGAGCAATTAGCCCGTGTATTTTGAATACATTTGCTCGACGTTTGCTCGATGTTTACTCGATCGTGTAAACGGGGTATATAGCAGCATCTCCAACATGTGAGCAGCACGGCGCAAGACTATCACCTACACGCCAAATCTCCACTGTTCTCCATCAGACATCTGGCACTTCATCGGACTGATTTCGCGGATATATCCGGACTGTCTTGTGGGTTTTTCGCTTTAGTTTTCCTGCAATTATCGACGTTATCGTCATTTCGTTTAGGGCCTACTATCGTTTTTTTTCTTTTTTTTTGTTTTTACTTTTTTTCTACCTCATGCTTTTTAGGCCTATCTTTCCCATAACTGTCTGTTGCTAGATTTTTTTTAGTTTTTCACATTTTCAGTTCCATTCAAAACATTGAATTTTTTTCAGTTTATGTGCAGGATTAAATCTGGCGGCTTGCCCTCCTGTTAACCAGTACAAAATCATGCGTCATAATAATATCATAATTATCACACGGCACAAGTAAGTATCAAATCAAAGGCCCACAACAAATCCACAACAGCCTGCGATGTCAAGATGTACAGCTTGTTGCACGACAAGATTGCTGCAGTGCATATCAAATTCACCACGACTAGTCGAAGAAGCGGAATTTCGGCCTTACGACCTCACTAGTACTGGGCACAGCGCTCGCGTCGCCACACTCAGGTAAAACTTACGTGTTAGGCTTAACCCAACGCGGTAAATTGATACTGAAGCAAACATGAAGCAAACTTATAGAGCGCTCGTCGTACACGTTTATATTGAATAGGTTTGCTCCATCGTGTAAACGGGGTATAACCGAATAATTACGATGTCGCTTCAGCACAGCTAATTAAGGCAATGGCGTAGCCAAGGATGGCTCAGGTGCCCAGCCTCCCTGCAGACAAGACATTAGCACATGTTTATATTGCATTAAATGTGCCAATCTGATTCTCAGGAAAATAATTCAAAATGTTGCCACCAGATGATATATTTACAGCTACAGTGCAGCGCTCCGTAGGGGATTTTAGAAGTCCTACTTTTAAAGAAAGAAAGGATAAGGGAAAAGGCAAAAAAGAAAGAAAAAGGAGAAGGGTAAAGAGGAGAGAAAAATACGGAAAGAAAAGTGAAAAGCAAAAAAAGAGGGAAGGGAAAGAAAGGCGAGGCTCCCAATCCACATTTCTGGCTACGCCAATGGCTAAACAGCACGGTCGTGCGCAAAGTGCGAATCTCATTAAGCCCAAATTCCATTACGCCGACTTTGCGACAATATCCGCGACTCGTTGCTGACTTTGTCGCCGACTTTCCCCGTGCATTGTAACGGACTAAATTCCATTAGAGCGACACAAACGGGTTTGTCACGGACTTTGTCGCAAAAATCTTGACATTTCGAGATGGTTTGTGTCTGCGACTTTCATGATTTGTGTCCACGACTTTCCCTGCGGGAAAATTTCGGTGAAAGTCGGCGTAATGGAATTAGGGCTTAGCTCGCCCGGGGACAGAGCAGTGCGTACAAAGCGGCAAAAGTGACTTGAAATGAAATGGGTTCAGCGACGTCGTGGGTAGGCAAGACAAAAGTTGCAATTTTTTTCGGCTCGAATTAATTTTGCCCCAAAATTGCAGCAAAATGAGGTTAAATAAGCCTCAAATTTTGCGTTTCTGCATTTTTCGACAAGAATCGGAATTACCGACAATTTTCCGACAGCTAAATTTTTTTTTGAGGGCGGCAGGTAATTGCTCGCTATACGAGGCCACTGACTGCGCGTTAACATAATTATTTCAGTTCAGTTATTTTGTCGCTCTGTAGCCTACACGCCTTCAGACTAACTGCCTAAGTATAGTGAGTGATACGGAGACAGGAATTCATGGATATCCAATATCGTCTCGCACCCACCAGGTATTTTCACGGGTGCTGGATGTCGGTCTAAAAAACGACGGGATGACGACGGGACGATCGAAGGGTCAAGCCTTGCTCATGATAGCTTGTAGCCTGCCTATTGTATGCGGGTAGACGCAGTAACATGCACTAAAAACGCACAAAAAATTAACTGACCTTGACCTTGACTTGTGACAATTTAATAAGCTTTTAAATTGTCCAGATACGTGCACATGTTCATGCATACGCGGGTAGCCGCAAACACATTGCACAGAAATGACCTTAACCGTTAGGTTTAGAGTTAAAAGTCGAAACTCGACTCGGAAGTAATTTGAAACTCATAGAACAAGAAGCCCAGCTGTCGCTAGGAAACAAGTGCTACAGCGTATAGCAATTTTTGCAGCAGTACTGACTTTCAAGGTCATCCAAGGTCGATGATTCTCATAATCTGAAAGTCAGTATGCGACTTCATATTAGTGATCAATAGGAACCGAGACCCTTCTTCTTCTTCTTCTTCTTCGGGATACGTGCCAACTTCAATATGGTGAAGTCTCCGGCACCGTTTAGCTACAATACATCCGGACGACAGACACATCGTAGGCCTATCACAGACGCGTTCTACAGCATGGCTGCAGCGCGCGTCAAAAACCCATAAACTCGTATAAAGTAACAGCACCAATAGGCTAGCTAGAACTAACATCCTATTTATACGTACCAGTGCACGGCACGACTAAGAAGCATATGGTGCGCGTAGGTCTACTGATCGTTGTGTGCACACCGCATTGTCGACAGCATTTTAATACGCTATCAAGTCAGTACAAGGGTGTGCGCAGCTTCAATTTGCGATCCGCTAGTGACATATGCCTAATAGCCTAATAAGCTGTCGTCGTCTTCTCCGTTAGCGCATGGTCGTCGAAGACCGTAGCGTCACCCCCGACTGTCCACGTGACAAGGCTCGTCTCCAGAGATCAGCATGCGGACGAAGTTGATCTGTTCCTGGGGCGGTCTGTAGAACTGTCGTCTCCAACTACGCTCATGGAACCACTTTGACAATATCTATTTCTGCTTAAAATTTATTTTCATCTTTGTCGTATATTTCTCAATTATTGTCACGTTCACATGCTGCCTTGAAGAGAAATCTGGTCGTATTGACTGCCTGTGACTGAAAAAAGGGGACACGGACGGATTGGTCCCTGGATCCGCTAGTACCACCTGTCTCCTGCAGCACTGGCTGAGTGAGCGGCGGATCAGAGTGCGTGCAGGAGATAGTCCGCACACTGCCGTCAACCGCCAGCAAGCGGTATAGATCGCGAATGGGGCTGGCGGGGAGACGTGCAGGGTGCGCAATAGGATAGACGACACTTCAGACCAGTAGGCCTACTGCAGCAAGCACGGAGGACGACAACTGATCACAGGTAGGTATGCCCAGAGAGCGCCGATCACGCCATACGCCACCTCGTCAGCCAACGAACGCACTATGCACAGGCTGGTAGACTGACCTCCAGCGTAATACACAAATTTCGTGCAAATATGTGCAACAGTAAACAAGTTATGAGCGATAGATGAAATTCAAAATGGCGGCCACCGCCATCTTGAATTTATTATTTTTGTTCATTTCGGTCAAATGGTCTATTTCCGGTGGCAGCCGTTTACATTTCAGCAAAATTTCATTCATCTACGTCAATCGGTGGCTGAGTAATTGCTGTTTGTGCAAAAATCCAAGATGGCGGCCGCCGCCATCTTGGATTTTATTTTTGTTCAATATTTTGGCACGCGTGTATGTAGGACCTCAAATGTTATATACGTGCCAAATTTCGTGCAAATATGTGCAATGGTAAACAAGTTATCAGCAACAAATTAAATTCAAAATGGCGGCCGCAGCCATCTTAAATTTATTATTTTTGTTCATTATGGTCAAACGTCCCATTTTCGGTAGCAGACCTGTAGATTGCTGCAAAATTTCATTCATCTACGTCAATCGGCGGCCGAGATATTGCCGTTTGTGCAAAAATTCAAGATGGCGGTCACTGCCATCTTTATTTAACTTTTGTTTAATATTTTGGCATACCTGCATGTAGGACCTCCAGCGTAATACACATGCCAAATTTTGTGCAAATTCGTGTAATAGTAAACGAGTTGCGAACGATAGATGAAATTCAAAATGGCGGCCGCCGCCATCTTAAATTTATTATTTTGTCCATTTTAGTCAAATGGTCTATTTCCGGTGGCAGCCGTCTACATTACTGCAAAATTTCATTCATCTACGTCAATCGGCGGCCGAGATATTGCTGTTTGTGCAAAAATCCACGATGGCGGCCGCCGCCATCTTGAAGTATAATTTTGTAATGCTGGACCACCCACGAAGTCCCTTTGTGCATCTGAAATTCCCCTTCAAATTTTGTGCTTATCGCGTGCATACTTTTCGAAATATTGCGATTCGAAAATGTAGCAAATTTGGCTTAAAATGCCTATTCAGGCCCCCAAAATCATGTTTTGAGGGAATTTTGACCGCCAAACATTACTTTTTATTATCAAGACCCCCAAAAGACCCTACATTACGCGGAAACACGCGCGTTTTGAGCTATAAATGGTCGTGATCGGTCTTCTGGTGTGACCTGTAGGCGTGAGCAAGAATACAAAAAAGGATAGAACACAAACAGAAAATACTCTCCCTACGTAGACCCCCTCTCTGTCGTCCCACATCAACCAAATTTTGCCTGTGGGGTCGTATCCAGGATATTTTTTTGATTTCAAGTTTCATTAAGATCGGTTGAAATATGTGGGCGCTGTGGGGGTCGAAATTTCGGCCTTCCCATTGACTTGGCACATCGCTTATACAACAGCTTGTTGCTATCGCATAAGCCGTGATACTACACGAGTACACGTACATGTAGATGGACACGTGTAGGTAGCACACTGAATGCACAGTGGTCTGGTGCACGTCTCGCAACACTGTACTGTCTTGTTGGAGGTACACTGGCGACATCGTCTTCTCACTCTGCTTGTTGACAGCGTTACTGCTGTAGACAATTCAGTTTTCTTTTTTGCCATGATGTTCCCAGACGCATCCAGTTCGCCTCCACATTCGCCTGTTTACTGAACGATGGTTCTATTCTTCCTAAGTGCGTAATACACTGGGGTTGCATGTTCATTGAACTCAAACACAGTTGAACCAGCGAGTCGCGGTACCTGTGTGAATTATCTGGGCAGCTCACGTCGGTTCCTTCGCACGGTTCCTATAAGACCCAAGTTGCGTTTGCGGAGCTCACATAACAGCTCCAAAGACGAAAAGAATTTGTCCGTGACTACAGTTCGTCTAGCATCTATAGCCGTTCAGTAAGACCACAGTTACCTGAATGATGGACGACAAGCACAAGTCATCAGACCCCGTTTACACGATGAAGCTAGCTCGTCGAAAAGTTGGCTCAATGAGCTAGATTCATCACGTAAACGAGGTATAAGTTACGACATATGCAGAAAAAAGTCGCGTACACTGAAGTCATGAACACCATGCACGATCTGACAGTTGTGAATCAAAATATAAATATTCTAGAGATAGGTCAACTCAATAGCGTGACACTGTATACCATTGTATTTTTGCTATTTGCAAACAAGGTCTATATGGCTGTATTTGAAAAAATAACTATTGCAGTTACAGTATCCCTTGACTGCACCGTGCTCAGTACCACGGTATGGCAAAGACAGCAGGCAGTGCTGGCGTCGCACAAGCAGCAAAACTTCAACCCATATTTAGCAGCTTTACTGGGAATATATTGCTTGAAGCTGCATCCACTTGATACAGTTTCAAGCAATATATGTAAATTTGTGAAAATGTACCAATGGATCGAATCGACCCGTTTTGTCGCGAACGTGATTTTTATCTAGCGGTATTTGACGGTTAACGGCAACATTGAAGAACTTGCACATCAAAAGCAGCAAAAATCACAAAAAATGATATTGCCTGCATCACACTGAGTGTGTGTCACTGTGCTGCTGAATATAATCATAATGTAATAATGTCCCAAAATTCGTTGCCATGGCAACAGGGGTTGGTATATTTTCCTGAGGCCTCAGCACAGGGTCCCCGGTCTTTAGGGGCCACCCAATTCATGCAGCAACGCAGCAATTGTCAGTGATTCTGAAACTGCTGCCCATCTCACAAGGCAACAAATTACCAACGTGTTTCACACAGAGCTTCGAAACTACTGCTACCTCTAGAAATGCACTTTCTTGCTCAAAATGCACCACAAACCATTTGCCAGCCAGAACCACTCAGGAACTTACAGCATTCACAAAGGCTTTAGCTGAATTTTAGGGGTAAGCCCCGTAAACCCTGGAAAAAGGGAAAGTGGAGATGAAGTGAGAGGGGAAAAGGAAATGGAAAGAAAAAAGAAAAATAAGAGCAAATCTTTCAATTCTATGCCTCTCAACTTCCCTCCCAAAAAACTTAATCCGAGACTGCAAACATTACAATGCAACAGTCAGTAATGCATCAAGCAGAACGTAACAATGGCGAAGGCATAAAAACCATCAAACATCATCACATAGTTACATCATCATCATCAACATCATTGTCATTGTCCGCAGTGTCTGCAGTTCTGGTTCTGCTTTTTGTCTTCTCCTGCTCCAAGAACCTCCGGAATGATTCGGCTTCTCTTCTCTCTTCCGCGTCTACAAATTCACATCGTATCGTTAAGCTCAATTTTCATCACGCCGACTTTCCCTATCACACCCGCTGACAAACCCGTGACATCCCTGTGGCAAGACATGGGGAAAGTCCACAACTTCAAAAGTCCGCGACATGACACACGGCATTGCGCTTGTTCCCAAATTGCATTAGAACGAGTTTGTTGCAAACTTGTCATATACTTTTTCAAACCGTCTTGACGTGCCGAGTAACATCACCACCATGACTGTTAACTACTACGACTACAATACCACAACAACAACAACAACTACTACTACTACTACTACTAGTACTACTAGCTCCAGTGGCGTTGTGGGTTAAAAAATGTAGACAGGGCAGAAAGGTGCGATTTTCCAACTGGCACTGCAAATTTCCGACAGAATTCTGACAGACAGTTGTGAATTTGCATCAGAGGAAATCTGAATGCCTAGAATTTTAACTGAGCTTGGAAATTTCTCAAAATAGGAGTTTTCAGCCCCAAATAAACACAAATTTTCTGACAAGAAGATTTTTGAACAATTTTTTTTACAATTACCCAAAATTTAGGGAGGGGGAACAATTCCCCCTGCCTGCCCTTGCCACAAACCACTGGAGCTTCCATGTATACCTTCTTCCTCGGAGTGTTTCTCCACATCCATCTGATCATCAGGTTCATCATCAACATCACCAGGGTTCAAATACACCTCATCACCTCTCGATACAAGCCGCAGGTCTACACCAGACACAAACCACAACTACTACTACAACTACTACTACTACTACTGAGGGTTGGCAGAGATCGTGATTTTTTGGATGAAAAAGTCAAAAACATTGATTTTTAAAAAAATGTAATCAGTTTTTTATTTAAATCATTTTAAAAAAATTTAAATTGCTCATTTGATTCCTATATATTTTTTTCACAATTCTATTCTGTCTGTGATAACAATTATGGCTACCTTTGTGAAATTAGTTTGTGGATGAGAGTAATTGGCCCAGAAGCCCTTGATCGTCCACAACACAGAACTAAAAATTTGAGGAATAGTCCAACGTGAAGCTGCCTGGCACCATAAGTCTTGACTGGAGCCAAAAAATTAGGGGGTTGACATTCCACTCATAGCAACATCATGTGGCACAAACACAATCGTGTTAGACTAGGCAGCATGTGCAGCATGAATTTAGGGTGGGTTGGCATTAGACAACCAACTTTGTTGTTAGTGGACCAAAATTCACCATTTTCTGCAGAACGATGGAGTGGTTGCTGTCAGTCAAGCTTGCCTACGACTGTCAATATTCTGACCCATTCTGGAGATATTTGCAAGCAAAGTCTAAAGTTGTCTGAAAAAGCGCACATCCGTTCCAGAGATAAGTGCGATTGAAGTCTGAAATTGCTCAGAATCATGGCAAATGTTGCAATGTTTTGGTCCCACAATTTTCTTTTTTTTTCGGGGGGGGGGGGGCC
>Ga0209367_1007282_pt1 | contig 15259 bp, 8 predicted proteins | sample WorMetLIZISLAND2_FD_187412 | JGI IMG/M metagenome (GOLD analysis project Ga0209367, IMG submission 187412) | Marine gutless worms symbiont microbial communities from Max Planck institute for Marine Microbiology, Germany - Olavius geniculatus... ... | reverse complement strand
GTGCATAACCTTGTGCATAACCTGTGCGATAAAGGAATAATTTTTACGATAAGATATTGGTGAACCGCGATGTGCATTCCTGCATTTTGCATAACGCCATCTTGGCCGCCATTTTCGGTTTCGGTTCGGTTAATAGAAAACCGGTTAACCGAAATTTTTTCGGTTAACCGGTTAACCGAGAACATCCCTAATTTGTACCTATCCCACTTCTGAGCGAAGTGGTGTGGAATATGATTGCTCACAGATAACGGGCGCGGAAGGTCTTGCGACGCATCCAGAGCAACGCACTTTACAGCTTAAAATTATATGACAGAAAGCCTAACTATCGCTAAGGTGGACCGACCGTGCCGTCTATATCCGAAGGCCAGCCTCCGACTTTCGTTTGCAGAAGAAAGCAATTTCCCAGAGTGACTGCAGTCACATACTCGCTATACGGTGATGCTGCTATATCGGATGCTATGCAATTTACGCTAGGTTACGATACAACAATCTGGCGCACATGGGTGATGGCTGCGGACAGCAACTTATCCAAAATTGCGGCCAAACCGCTGCAGAGAGAGACATGGATACTGTTGACAACCTATAGGAACTCGTCATCGCTCTTTCAAACGGTACCATCGCAGACCGCCTGCGACGTACCGTTTAGCCACAATACGCACGATTGGCATAGCAGAGTGCGTAATAAGCCTTCAAAGTCATTCAAGGTTGATAATTTTTGTGGCATCTGAAAGAACTTATGCGACTTCCTTTCTGTTAGTGTTCAATAGCAAACGTAGCTATATCTCTCACCATTTCTGAAATACGCTGACTTATCTGTTGATAAACGCACATATTCCAACTTTACCTTTGTTAGACCAAAATTTAAATATGTTCACCTTGCACTCGATTGCTGAAGTTTTGCACGCAGAGAGCCGTGGCACCGCGGTAATTAGCCATGTAATAAGTTTTCTGGTAGGACCTAACGTTTAGCCACAATACGTGCGTCACAGACGACAGATGGCGACGACAGACGACGACAGACGACGACAAACAGACAACACAATCATTAAAAAACTCGGCCCAAAAACAAATAGTCATATTACGTGCAGTTGAGAAGCATAAACTGAAAAATTTTGAGGCTCGAGCGACTCGGCTCAAATATTTTGTGGCTTCGGCTCAGAAAAAAATTGCGGCTCATTTCGGCTCAAACATTTTGCGGCTCAGCTTTTGCGGCTTCGGCTTTGGGTGCCAGGTCTAATACAGTACAATAAAACTTAGAGTGAAAATTGCCTATGCCACCGCAGACATTTTGCAGTCAACTGTGGAAAAGAGGAAGAAAACAGATGAGTCTTAAGTTTAGTCTTAAGTGTTCGCAAGCACTTTGAGGACGTCACTTCTGATAGCAGAATGTTCCAAGTTCTTGCTGCAGCGACAGGGAACGCTCCGTCGCCGATCGTGGAGAACCGTGTCAGTGGTACAATCTTACCGCACGCATCGTTAATGGAACCCCTAGAGCGCGTTCAACAGAGTTTTTGCTGCAGAAAATCGTCAGCCGTGCTCGCTGTCGCTGTGCCGTGCGTTCGAATGAAAATTACTTGGTGTGCAGACATTTTAAACTAAATTATTAACTACATTTTAATCCAGTATTTTACTGCGACGTGTTTAATAAGCTGCTACTTGCAAATCGTGTGTTGCAACGCAATACAGGTACAGTTTAATCTTTACCTCACAGTTTTAATCGTGCAAGCGTTTTAAGTAGCAAATTTACCCAGTACATCTAAAGTACACTGTGTCTCAAAAAACATCCCCGACATTTTCAACTGTAATTTAAAAACCAATTATCAAATTTTGATAATTTTTGGTAAGAATATTTTCGACACAATTTGCCATCAAATTACTGATCAGTTTCCCACCTCACCCAGTGTATGCTTTTGCCTTATCTAGGGAAAACAGATCAAGCGCAATATGTGTTAAAATAAACAGAAAACCTGAAAAAAACATCTCCGACATTATCGATCGTAACTTGAACAAAGATTAGCAGATTTTAATAATTTTTGGCACAAATATTTCTGACGCAACTGGCTATTTAATAAGTGTTTTAGTTTTCATCCCACTTAACATCTGCTTTTGCACTACCTGGGGAAAGCAGACCAAGCATAATACGTGTTAAAATAAATGACAAAACGTCAATAAATTTCATCTATCCTAATCTGTGGGCCCCAACAGCCGGTCTGTTACAAGATGTGACTGTCATGCAGCAGTGTGTCTACCAGATAAAGTTTAGGAATGTTTGTGAAGTCAAGAAGCGACTGCTACAGTCTGGATTGGTCTGCAGCAGAACATTATCGATACTGCTGTCAATGAATAGAAAAAGCGTCTCCTTGCTCGTGTTCGCATAGTGGGCCAACACTTTAAGCAGTTTTACTGCAGACAATTGAAAAATGGACAACTGGGTGAAATGTCGGCTAAAATGCCAAAAATGTAAACAAAATGTGTTTTTACGCGTTGTGTTTTCCCCAGGTAGTGCAGAAACAAACGTTAGATGAGGTGGGAAACTAAATGGTCATTTAATGGCAAGTTGTATCGAAAATATTTCTACCAAAAATTATCAAAATTTGATTAGTGGTTTTCAAGTTACAGTCGAAAATGTCGGGGATGTTTTTTTGAGACACAGTGTATATCGTTTCACGGCGTACAAATTCACTTGGATTACAGTCGCAAAATTGGAGAAATATTTCAATCCTTGTAACTTTCAGAATTCGGACGAGTATAACACATAGTCTATCGTAGCTTAAGACTTGGAATTCAGTAATTTAGCCGTGTCCAGTTATGTCTATCACTGATGCTTATAATTGTGGTTTTGCATGCAGACTGGCGGAGGCATCATTAACCTCGGCTTTCTAAGACTGTTTCGCGCCGCTCGTCTTATCAAACTGCTAAGGCAAGGATACACCATCCGCATCCTGCTCTGGACGTTCGTTCAGTCCTTCAAGGTTTGCTGAAATATGTGAAATATAAAAACAAACAGTGTCTTCATATACAACAAAATCGGCCAATATATTGCAGAAAATGGCGCATAAAAATAGTGTCAGGCAGTCTGACAGGTTTTGAAACGGTTAGCCGCGATTATTGCAGTAAAGTGCGGTTATGTTAAACAATTTCTTATCGAGTTGTGACAGTATTCTGTTACAACGTGTGTGACATTGTGTGATGATTTACACGGTGTACAAAATAAAAATAAAATGTTTCATTTAATTTTGTGCCAATATCCTCTATATTCGCTAATCTATGTAGCCTATCTCCGACAGTGTGATGAACATTTATGCCATTTATGCCATATGCCATTCTTTGTGTGTGTTACACTTTGCAGGTTATGTCGTTTTCTAAAATAACATTGCATTATAATGCATTTCGTTATTTTTTACTCTGAGTGACCAACATTTGTGGGCGAACTTTTTTTTTGAAAACCTACCACAAGCTTCTTTACGGTTGTGTAAGTAAGAATCAAATTTCTCTGTGGACACGGTTTGATGCGTTGTCGTCTGCAGGCGTTGCCGTACGTCATTCTGCTGATTGCAATGCTGTTTTTCATCTACGCCATCATTGGCATGCAGGTCTTTAGCTTATATTATAATCATTGCTGCTTCATTAGACAGTATTTCGATACGTACTGTGAAGTAATAATCAGTTTATTTCTCGCTTTCTAATAGCTTAATTTATTTGTATACAGTGCATTGAAAGTTTATTGTTGCAAAACAGTTAGACTTTAATAAGATGTGAGGTTTGCATTGATTGACATCGAGACTTACCAATTTAATATTTATGTTTTTTTGGGTGATGGTTGTCAAAGACGTTTCAAAATTTAGGAGTTTAGATTATTTCCCCTTTCCTTGTTTTTTTGTTAATTTTTAAACATTTTTTTTACATGTATCAAACCAAAGCCACAGTTTTTTTCTTTTTTTTAAAGTTTACGTATTTTTTGTCATTTTCAGGTGCCCAAAATTTGAATGTGTAGTAATTGTTGCATGCACTTATTCCAATGGCGCGGTTGGTTGGTCAGATGTTTGGACAGGTTCGATTAAATTCCAACACCGCCATTAACAGGCACAACAACTTCCGCACCTTTCCCGACGGTCTGACACTACTGTTCAGGTGACTTCAAATACCAGAGAGAACCGCAGAAAACCGCAGATATACGTCGTACAGTCGCATGCGACCCGTAGAGATGGCGTAGAGTTGCAAAAGTGTTGTGGCAAACTCGTGGCGTAGCCAGAAAAAAAGATGGGTGTCACCAGGGAGATACAATTCTCAGAAGGATGAAAAATGTGGGAAGGTTACTTCTCTGAACCAGTAATAAGATTTAAATTATCATTGTAAAGTCAGCCACGGAGATGTGTGGAACACGACTTTGAGCATGTTGAAAGAAAATTTGTGGGAACAGTGTTGTTATCTTAATTTACTAAAGCACATCTTACCATTAATAAGCTATATTTATGTGAAATCTAAACTTTTTTTGCTGATTTGTCAAAGTTTTGGAAACAGCTGTTATTTTTAGAACGATTTCTGTTTGCTGCTAAATGTCGCCACAGCAAGGAATTTGTCGACCTCAGAATCTGATGAAAGACATTTATCCACTATTTCTCAAAAGACTTGACTTTGTATTTGCAAAATTTGAATTAGGGCTTAGTTTAAATTTAAGAGTCAGTTATTCCATTGCTACTGGCTACACCACATAGTGGCTTATCGTTTGTAATAGAAATTGTGAGTAATGTTTTGTTGACTTTGAGCTTTTCAGTTGCAAAACAAGACAGTGTCTCAGCCTGAAAAACGTACTAGTTTTTAGATACTGATATCTGTCAAGGTGTGTGAGATCTGCGTCAAAGACTTTCCTTAATATTTTCTGTTAAATGCATTTTGTACACACCACAAAATTACTAACCAAAAAACTGAAAGCTGAAATCTAAAATCGACAAGAAGCTACAACTGTGAATTTGTTATGCCAGGGCTAATGACTACCTTTTGAAGCCGCTGAACTGACAGCATAGATGTGTGTGTTGTGCAGTGGTAGTACTAGTTATCTATGGTCGTTACTGTGTGTGACGTCATTGCGGTTGCCATGGTAGTTGTGTTCGTTGTGCTTGTTACCATGGTTACAGTATCCATGGCTGCGCTGAAGTGATTGTGAGTGTCACATATGCTTGCATGTATCGTGTGTTTATGCTTACTCCTGCAACTCACTCCATCAGATGTTCGGAGCCATTGCGCTTAGTTCGGCGACCGAAATTAATCGCCAGAACAATTTCCGAACGTTTATCAGTGGCCTTATGTTGCTGTTCAGGTAATAATAGTGATAAACAGAGCATCTGTTGATTACGTAATCTTATTAACTTATTAACTTCCGTTGCCGTTGGTAGTACAACTGAATGCACGCTGTCTTCGCGCTCAGAACAATTCTTTCTTCTTTATCTCAGTTGCAACGTCTTAGACTGCACTTTTCGTCAAACGCATCATGTTTTCTGTTTCATTTTGTGGTTATATTTCGCACATATTTACAACGTTCACAGCCATTACTTGCTTTTGTGTTATCATCAACAATGGCTTTGGGCTTTTTATGCTTTTGCATTTCTGCATCTCTTGTGCTGTGCTTCTGAATTTTCTGCAAATAAACGTTTTAATCGAGCTTCGTTATTATTCTTTCCAACAGGAATTTAAAAAAACCTTGTAACGAATGCCTGCACGCAGCGACAATATTTGTTTTGTATTTTATATTTGTCTGTTTTTTCCAGTTTTTCATACTGTTTCTGATATGATAACTGCATCAAGGAATCGTTAGACACGATAACCGTCCAAATGTCAAAAAAGTTGTTGACGACTTCGACCAATTGCACACAATGCAGCACAGTCTGAGAATATTTTTTTCAGCAATCCAATTAAAAGTCACTTTTCCAGAAAACGGTTGCTTGAATAACTCAATGGTGTAGCCAGGATCTGAATGTAGGGGACACTTGAAAGGTGAAATGCGGGAAGGGATGTCCTTTCTTTTTGTGGGGACGGATGTTTTATTCTTACCGTGGAATGGATCTGAGAAGCGGACTCTGTGTTTCCGTTTTTTTTGTGTGTGGAAATGAGGTGTTTTGGTGCATTTTGGCACTATTTTGAGTAACTGAGTAGGCTTTTAGGAGGCACATGCCTTCAGTACCCCCTATGAACTCATGTAAGTGAACGCCCATGAAAATGACAACTTGTATGCGAACTAATGTAGTAACATTATAGTTGCATGCTGCATGCAGCCTGCCATTAGATGTAGAAATCAGAAATTTCAACATAGATGATTTTTGTTTAACAAATGAAACTTACTTGTACATAGAAAAGCAAAAGTCTTTAAGCACTATCAGCTATAAGCACCAAATGCATGCGCATATAGCTTTCATTTGCGGAGTACAATAAATAAAAATCAGCATGATTTTGCCATGCATACAATTTGGATGCACGCCGCCTCAGACTTTAATGTGCTCGTGAAATTTGCTTGTATTGCTAGATCTAAAAGACAGAACGATACTGATGTGTTTTCCTCTGTGAGAACAAATTGGCCAAAATCTTCCTAGTTTTCTCAAGTTTGCGTGTGGCGTGATTTATGCTCAAATATCGCTTTTTTGTTTGCATGTTTTTTAGAATTGTCTGTTACTAATTGTTGTTTTTAAACTTAATTTTATAGTGATAATTTTGAATACTGGTATTTAGGATACTGGATAAATGAAAGAAAAAGCTAAATGCCGCACTAGAAAATGCTTGACCAGATTATTAGTAAGAGCTGAGAGTAGTCCTAATTTAGTTGTCGAAACAGAGGTCAACAAAGTTGTATTGTATTTGTTTATTTAAGGAACAGAGAACACTGCAGCATGTGCACATAATCACAGTTGTCCAGCAAGGCATAAGCACTTAAGAGTTGTTTTGCATTAAGAATACACAGACAGACAAACAATGCAATTGACATGAGTTGCTAACACCGCAGATACATACAAATTAAACTGACACTTTTCGTTCCCCATAATAACGATTGGAACGAACAAACAGTAGTAAAGTAGTTTAACTAGACGTGAACGTTTACAAGGTAGAGTAGCGACACATTTTCTCTTCTGCTCGACGCTCGATCGCCGTTAGTTTACAGCGTGAACTGTGTGACCGAATCAAATTAAGCTGGTAACGATTAAGTTTAATAATGATTAAAAAATCAATGAATAATTAATCCTTAACTTAGTAGCAAAAATTTATTTATAGCAAACTTATAATTACTAAAACTTTCAACGATAAAGCGCGTGATTAATCGTAAATTTTTGCAGCTCTGTAAATAAAAATAAATACAAATATGTGACCTGCAGCTAGTTTGTGAGCAACTAGGCTACCATTGTGTGTCTGCTGGTTGTTAGGTGTGCTACGGGTGAGAGTTGGCAGCAGATCATGCTGTCGTGTATGGGAGGCAGAGAATGCGACCAAGAGACGCCACCCGACAAAGAACCCCGACAATGCGGCAGCGATATCGCCATTCCGTACTTTGTCTCGTTCATCTTCTTCTGCTCTTTCCTTGTAAGTCCACTTTAGTTGCATTTTTTCGTAGTTCTGTTCTCATCCAAACATGAACCAACATTGTCAGTTTAGTACATTTCACGTCTCACACGGCGTTTTATAGGGTGTTTACACGATCCAGCTAACGTCCAGCAAACTTCCAGCAAACGTCCAGCAAATATCGAGCTGGCTCGTCGATTATAACATATAGCAGCAAACGTCCAGCAGACGTTCAGCAAACGTCCAGCAATTAGCACGTGTATTTTGAATACATTTGCTGGAAGTTTGCTGGACGTTTGCTGGATCGTGTAAACACCCTATTACAGTTTCAACGATTATTAAGCGGCACATGCCGGCTATTGAGACAGATGTTACCGTAGCGTGGTCTGTCCGTCCGTTACACTTTTGCACTCTGCTAAAGCCGCTAAACAGAATGAGGTTTCATTTGACAGATAGTTTTATGATGGCCTAATTAGTTGCGGTAACAGCTTATGGACAAGGGTCCGCCGTTCCCACAAAAAGAGGAAATTCGTGCAAAATTCGTATTGCAAATTAAGCCCTCTACTGTCTTTTTACAGATAGTGAAATGGTTAGGCCTAAGCCTACTATAGAGCGTCTACACGAACTTGCTAACACCCTATGCGACGGTGCCGTTTCTGATTCAAACAACTTCTCCTTGACCAAAGTTGCAATTTTCACGCAGATAGCTACAAATTTCCGCCAACGGCGGTCATGGTGCTCAGATATTTTTGCCTCTAGATTTTCCCCCAAAATTTGGGGATTTCCAGCCCCAAATTTGATACATTTGGTTAAAAATTCCGATATGAAAAATTTGTAAGAGCCCGAAATTTAGGTGTGCAATTGTTGTTCTCTTATGCCTCTCTGCTATGATGGATGAAGTCTGTAATAAAAACAAAAGTAATCTGTCATGGCTGGGAACGTGCTCCCTACTTTTGTAACCCACAACACCGCTAACTGCATTCCTCTGGACATAAACGTGTACTGTATATCTTTGATCTTTTGCGATCGATTCTGCGCGTGGTTAAGTGGTCGTTGTTGCCATGGTGACGTGTCTGTGTGTCAGATGCTGAATCTGTTCGTGGCTGTCATCATGGACAACTTCGACTACCTGACCCGTGACTCGTCGATCCTCGGACCTCATCACCTTGACGAGTACATTCGCGTCTGGGCCGACTACGATCCTGCTGCCAGGTAGGCCTTTTATATATTACTGTGTGATGCCTTACAGGTCCAGTGCCCAGTGCTTAACCGTTGGCGCGAGTACGCTTATACCACCCCAGACAGTGCAGTGTCACACCTAAACCAGGCTCAGATAGCATAGGCTATACCGTCGTTTGCGAGCTAAGTATGATTTAAGCGTTGTAAAATTACCGGCAGGTATCTTGTACTAACTGACTGAACTGTATTGAACTGAACCGTACTGAAGTGCCTGCCGTTTCGGTTCCGTTCGTTCGCTTAGTACAGGTCGTTACCGAGTTTTTTTACGCGGTACAGATCTTAAGTTGCCGTGCGTAGGAAAAAATTACAGCGTTCAACAAACTTCTAGCAAAATGTTTGAGAAGAAAACAGGAAAAAAGGGAAAGGGAGAAAAATAAGGGACGGGGAAAGAAAGGGAGTAAAGTAAAAATGCGGGCAAAAAGCGACCAAGTTTCGACGGAAGCTGATGTCAAGTGACGCATCCATCCTGGTTACTATGGAGAATGGTAATGATGATGCTGCTGATTCTGTGCTAAATCTAGCGTTTTGTGTTTTCTGCTGTGTGCTCGGACAGTGGCAGAATTCCGTACACGGACATGTATGACATGCTGCGGAATATGGAGCCGCCCGTCGGATTCGGCAAGAAATGTCCCTACAGACTAGCCTACAGAGTGAGTTAAACTGTCTCGCTGCACACAGCTTTATGTGAACAGTACGCATGTTTAAAAGCTCCAAATCGTTTCGGTTTAGAGCTATATATGACGTCATAAATTACAATGACGTCATATTCACAACCAACTCATTAGAGTTCGTAAAGGACGTACGTTTTACTGATGTATAGATTGTAGAAAATATATATTATTGTATTACATATCTGTTTTTCTGTCTGTCTAGGCTTAGTTCTGTTCTGACTTATTGTCGAATTAAAGTGATATATCGAGGCCAGAAACTTTTGGGATGACCCTCGTATTTCTTCCTCATGCTTGAAGTTAACTGCATTAACCAGACACGTAATTTGTTTTTTTTTCGCATTTGCCAGCCCCGAGTTTTTAGTGCTCCATTTCCAGTCTCGCATTATCTACCCCTGCATTTTTGACCCCGTTTGTGCCGCAAATTATAGAATTCCAGTCTTGCATTTTCAGCATCTCCCTGAGACGCTCGTTAATTCTGCCATGGGAAACGTTCACACCAAGTTTTGATTTTTATACGTCTTTGTGTTTTGAGTTAGGAACCCACCACAGAACGGACAGACAGACAGACAGACAGACTTGGCAAGACCCGCAGTGTGGCTTATTAGGACGTTCGCATGAGAACTGGCAGGACAGCGTAGCGGCGCATTTGAGCTGTGGTGAGATCTTTAAATCACAGCCATCATATGCCTATTGCAAACTAACTGCTAAATAAATTAATAAAAAAGTCTTTCCATTGGAAAAAAATCGCGCAATGCCAAAATTATTTTGATGAGCAAAAGCACCCGTGGCTACTTTAAGGTCTATTTTTATAGTGGCCAAAACGTCAACTTAGATTAAATAGCAGCTGCTGAATACACGCGTATTTAGCTTCGATTCACTCGGTGGAACCTTAACATCAGCGACCTATAGTCTTGTACATTAGACTATACGGCAGTGATTCAGTTGTTGCATTGAAACACCAAATGATTGTCGTGTTTGCGTAAACAGAAGCTGATACGGATGAACATGCCGGTTGACGACAACAGCACTGTTCACTTTACGACTACACTGTTTGCGCTCATTCGAGAATCACTCAGCATTCGCATGGGCCAAGGTACACCTACCGACTGATCATTTTACGTTTACTCGCATTTCGGGCCATTTGTGCAATGAATTTGCTGTCGAAGTGTTTGTACATGCAATCACTGTAGTTTATGAGGTTTTTGTGCCTCTGCCACCGACAGGTATCAGCGTTGTGTATTTCGGTTGTCCGTCCGTAAGTGCGTCAGTCCGTGCGTCGCGATAAGATAGTTAGCAAGGTATTTAAGTATGCGGTGACGTTAATTTAATTAAACTTTGGCTTCTACTGCGCCTAAGCCTATCGATCAGGTTTTAAAAATTGAGGGGCCAAGGTCAAGGTTACTACAAGGTCAGATGTGAACATGCTGAAGCACATGTCTTCTAAACGGTTTGGAAAATGTTGACGATAAGCCAGCGTACGTACTGGTATATTTTATACGTATACGTATTTTTATTCGATGGAGTATTTGGGGTTTTAACGTCGTGATTTGTGAGGTCAATGTCCCAAGGTCAGATGCGCTTTTACGTTGAAATTAATTGCCGAATTAACGACGCACGTAAATTGTGTGCGGTACAGCTGAAGAGATGGATCGTTTGGACGAGGCCTTGCGCTGCACTATCAAGAAGCTGTGGCCGATTGAAGGCAAAAAGATTCACGCCATGCTCATTCCTACCAACGACGGTAAGTGCCAGAGCTGCCACTGTCATTTACAGTCGCTCAAACAATAATTTAATTACTTTTATGTTATATACCGTGGAGGTGGCATTTGCCATTAATAACGCTTATTTCGTAGCATTTAGCTCCGTGAAGGGATGGATGTAAATCCAAAAGATAGCTGTTCCATGCGTTTAATACGTATAATATAATTGCTGGGAAACTTTATTGCTTTTCAAAACTTTTAAAAGCATTTTTATTCACAAAGGTTCACAACTGTTGCTGAATTATATTTATGTTTTCTGTTTTATGTATTAGTAGACTTTAAACCGCGACGATCCCGATGATATACGTCACTTTGTAACTTACTTATTCTAAAACAGACTATATTTCACAAGGTAGTGTAGCGACGTATTCGGAGTGTAATGGGGGATCTTTAATGATTACTTAACTGCAAAGCACTTAATTGCAAATTTGCTGCAGAGTATATGTCGCTGAAAGAATTTGGAAGACAGAATTTTGATGCAGAAAAATGCAATGGCTTAATTTTAATCAGGGCATTTTGTGTGTATGTTTGTGCATGCGTAGAGTTGACGTTTGATCGGATGACTGTTGGTAAGATCTACGCGGGACTGCTGATTGCTGAGAACTGGAAAGCGTTCAAGGCTAATAAAGGCACCGGCGCAGACGCGTCCAACGCTTCTGTGGTAAGTCGTCTGTCTATTAAATTTTATCCCATCAAATAAGTTTGTTTAGCCACCAAGCTGTTTCTCTGGATGCTGTGACTATTTATGCGGTTATCTTATACGCCACATTACGTGTCTTGCCCGTCCGTCTGTTTGTCTGTCTGACCCGCACGGGGTTCTAACTCGAGAACAGACAAACGTAGTTAAACCAAAATTGGCATGAACATTCCCCCAGGGCAGCAGTAAGCGGTGTAGCCTGCCTAAATTTTCAGTTTAACAGGTAAAAGGTTGAGGTCACCGGACGTCAAAATTTCTAGTGCGGTTAAAACTCAGGGCGGCTCAGGCGCCGACTGCAAACGCTTGAGCCGTTCGGCAACTGGACGGACAGCCGCGTAAATGGCAGTCGCCGTCGACAACTTTCCTTGTTGTATCAGTGGTAGACACCGTGATGCTTTCTGTCATTTTGCTTTAATGAATTTAGAAAATTAAGAGTACCGTGTCATTGTGCATGCAGCAGAAAGTAAGTTTAATCTGTAATGTGGTGTTTTCAGTTAGCTATAGCTACACGTCGTCATGAGTTTTATTGCCTTTGATTTTTTCAGAAATGAAATTTAATGCCAAAATCTTGTAAAACAATGTCAAAGTAATCTAGGCAAAAATTGAAATGATGTAATTCCTGGAATAGTTTCATATTGTTGTTACCACGTTACTAGTAGCTGTATAGTACGTCTTATAATAATTTGCGTGCTTTACAAACGTTTCAGGACAACAATGCAAATGAGGTTAGCGGGCAGAAGTGGTTTATTTTATTTAAGCATGAACTTTTTTATTTTTGAATTCTATGAGTATTTGTGAAATAACGGACCGCTGTTTCTTACTTTTTATGTCGAAATTAGTGTTTGTTGTTGATTTTGAACTTCTTGATTGTTTCTTCTTCGCTCCCACCCCACAGTGATTTAACACTGAAGCACTAAAAGTTCGCTGTCTGTTTCAGGAGAACGAGTTTTCTTGGTATATATTTATTGTTTAGTATTTTCTTTTTTATGCTTACTGATTTTTGTGCATATGGCCAGTGGCATGAATTCAAGCATACTCGGAACCCATGCAATTTTGACTGCAGTACAATTAGATTTAATGCGTATTTAGTTCAGGGAAATACTAGGCCGTTGTGTTTTAATCTGATTAATTTAAATGCCGTATTTCATCACTGCACTGAATGAATTCGGTTACATTGTATAGTTAGTGCATGTACAGCAGTACGATGGTCACCATCGTTGCATGCTTGTATTTTCTACTATTTGCTGGCTAGTTTACAGTTAATTATTGAAGTAGTCGCCGACATATAGATATGATGCCTAAAATTAAGACGTATCGTATGTTGTGTTTAGATACATTGCAAACCCATAGGCTATACTGCAGTGTAACATATATTTTTAGCCAAGATAATTCTGTTTATACTTTTATATGATTGTATTTTGTTTTTACGTTAATTTGTCGTCGCATATAGCTTTAAGTTCAGCTTTTGGTTTGGAAATTTGGCCGTGTGCAGTATCTTTGTAGGATAACCCACATTACCACGCCAGCAATTTTTGAATGTACGTGAGTGTAGCGTAGGCCTACATGCTCGGTAGATAATTTCAGAATGCAAGGTTCGCTAATACATCATTGCTACCTGTATCAGCAGCTAGTCTGCTCTAGCAATCGAATAATTGTATCAGTTATACCCCGTTTACACGATCAACCAAACATCGAACAAACATCGAGCTGGCTCGTCCAGCTAACTAGAGCCAGCTCGTCGAGCCAGCTTCATCGTGTAAACGGGGTATTAGTCAAGCAGTGAGCGTATGGTAATGCAAGATGGGCGTAGGCGCACATTCTGTCATTTCTATAATGGTTAAACGATGCAGAAAAGAACAAAAAAGCCAAAAATAACACTTAAGGCCAAACAAAAGTCTTCAATGCCAAACTCGCCCCAAAAATGTCTAAAAGAGAGCCATAGAGCCAAACCAGAAATTTTAAGGCCATGGGCAATCAAAAAAGCCAAATTTGACTTACTTGGACTTGCGTAAGGCCAAATGGCAGCTTTGATTTCAGCCATAGTGGAAATTTTCCAATGTTTTTTGATTGAAATTATTGATTAATAGGCCTACATGATACGTACTTGTATCAAAACATTTTAGTTCTAATATGCCCACCAAAATTTTTAGAACTCGTGACAGTAAATCTAGGACACTCTTGACAACAGAACTGTTATACTGAGCGACGTAAACTTAACTGAACTAAACTGACACAAGTGGTCATTGGTTGAAGCGTACGTGAGCCTAGTCACGTAGGCCAACGACCTCGTTAGACGGTGCCTACTGTAATGCATTAGACCTGCTGCTTGCCCATTGGTCAGTTCGTCAAAAAACTAAACCAAAAACTGAACCATATCGGTTCAGTTAAGTTCGGTTAAGTTCGGTTCAGTTGCGTCGCTCCGTACGCGCCTTTACAGTTTCTAAAAATTCCGAGTACTTCCGTGACTCGATGCATGCTTAAATATCATCATCATTATCTTTATTTGAAATCAGACCACAAGGGTCCATTAAACAATACACAGTAAACATAAAAACAGACACAGAAAAAAAAGAAAACACACTACAATAAAACTAGAAGCTACAGGTAAACACACAAACACACGTAAACACACAAAGGTCAAAACTACAGCAGAATTTCATTCAAATATTGTATTATACTATTTTGAGCCCTTAAATGCTGCGCATGAGCTAATACAGAAGCATTATGCATAACAGTTCCAAAGCTAGGCAACTTCAACAGAAGTAAAATATTTGTCATACTGTCCATTCGTGAGAAGCCAAAGAATTTTTTAATACTCTTGTGATAAGCAGATCTAAATTTGTTTATAACTGTCGTATTGTAATATTTCCATAGCCCAATATTATACACACAGAGACAATACGTCCTAAATAAAACACATTTTACCTCAGCAGAACATTTTTTAAAACGAGTAATCAGCATATTACAGCGAGTAAATAAGTTCTTTATCTCACGGCAAATGTCATCATTATCATTCAATCTGTCATTGATAATATGCCCTAAGTATTTAAATTTGTCGACATACATCAGTTTCTGACTTCCAATACTTAAAGGTGGAAATTCATCTGCAACAACCTTGTCTTTACATCTAGGTTTAAACATCATACATACAGTTTTCTTACTGTTACACACAATATCAAGTTCTTCACAGTAAAAGTGTAGCAGGTCGAGCAACTGTTGCATGACAGCCCAAGATGGAGCTAATAATATCATATCATCAGCATAAGCAAAAATGTTTGTGAACACATTTCCAATAGCACAACCAGTACAACTTTGAACAATATTTGCAATTATGTCACGCACATACCGAG
>Ga0209367_1007281_pt1 | contig 15259 bp, 8 predicted proteins | sample WorMetLIZISLAND2_FD_187412 | JGI IMG/M metagenome (GOLD analysis project Ga0209367, IMG submission 187412) | Marine gutless worms symbiont microbial communities from Max Planck institute for Marine Microbiology, Germany - Olavius geniculatus... ... | reverse complement strand
AGAGGAAGGAGAAGAGAAAGGGAAAGGAAAATGGGAGAGGGGAAAGGGAAAGGAAAATGGGGAAGGGGAATGGGAAGGGGAAGGAGAAGGAAAAGGGGAAGGGGAAGGAGAAGGGAAAGGGAAGGTGGAAGGAAGATAGTTTAAGAAATGTCGGACGCACGGATGGATGGACACAAAGGTGATTTTATACTCTGTCCAATGCCATGCATTGCATTGGACAGACAACTAGAAATACGTTCTGTGGAACGAGGTATCTGTCCCATTGCCACGCTATATAGCCTAGCAGCTGCAATTCAGCATTTGACGCTCTTGTGAGCCTGCAGCCAATTTTGTCTTCAAATAAAAACACTTTGTTGCCATGACAACAGGGGTCTTCAGGGGAGAAATTTACATGATACCATTATTAGACTGGGCCCGAAAATAGGGGGTACGTGAAAACAGCGTGCAAATATCTTTTGCGGGAAACGAGTTATAGTCAATTTTGTTTCAAAATTTGTTGCCATAGCAACGGGGATCGGCAGGGGAGAAATTTAAATGACACCATCGGATAGCATGGGCCTGAAAATAGGGGGTAGGTGCAAACAGCGTGCAATTATCTTTTACGTGGACCGAGTTAGACCGCTTTGAAGTCTCCATAGGCCATAATGCAAATTTTAAAAAAAAATTGTGGTATAATAGGGGAAGGTGTTATCAGACTTTTATCCCAAACAAACTCGATCTTACTTTTCGGGCCCCGAATCACTGTGCTAAATTTTATCAGAATCGAATCAAAATTGCGGCCATAGGAGTGTTTACAGACAGATTGACAGACAGACACAAGTGATTTTAAAATCTATCCCTTGCTATGCTCTAGCAATGGGACAGATAAATATGTGATCAAAAGCATTTAATGCCATTTATAGACAACTGCAAAAGTCTTTTCAACTCTCAACTTTACAACCACTTTTGCTACCACTGATCACACCTCACACGATAGACGACCTTCAAAGTCTATGGGAAACGGCAAATGATGCGGTTCTGTGCAAGGAAGTGCCTTTTTAATGTTACAAAATAAAAATTTAATTTCTGACTTATTTATTCGAAAAATTCAAAAAAAAATTACAATGGCGCCTATGAGAAAAATTTAAAAAATTTTTAAACTGTCATAACTTCTGTTGAGTGCAAGATAAGAGTCGTAATTTTTGTTCTAGGATAGGGTTTTCTGGTTCGATCTAATTAACGGTGACATTTATATTTACCCCTGGTTGACCCCTGTTGCCATGGCAACAAAATTTGAGACAAAATTGGCTATAACACGGCTTGTGTAAGAAATTTTTGCGAGATTTTTGCGCCTATAGGAGGGTTTTCGTGGATAAACCATCGAATGCCACCAATCGCATTTTCCTTCGACCGACCCCCATTGCCATGGCAACGAAATATGGGACAAAATTGGCTATAACTCGACTTGTGTAAGAGATATCTGCGAGATTTTTTGCATCTGTGGGGGAGTTTTTGGAAATGCCATCAAATGCTGCTAACTGAATTTTACCCCAACCGACCCTTGTTGCCATGGCAACAAATTTTACGACAAAATGGGCTATACCTCGGCTTGTACAACAAATATCAGCAAGATCCTTGCATCTGACGGAGACGCGGGTTGTGAGTTTGGCAATTAGATGACGTCAGCTGAAGTCTACCACAGCCAACCTTGATTTCCAGGTATAACGAGCAGCAGCATAGTAGGAGCAGCAGTACCCGATCGGAGGTATACTGCTGTGCCTTAAAAAGGTAAAAGGTAAAAATACGGATCCTGCTATAGCGCTTTTTACATGCGTCAGGCTCATTCCTCGACTTTTCGCAATAAAACAGCAAATATATATGTAAAAAACAAAAAAAGCTGCCTTTAGTTGGTAATCACTAACATAGTCTAAATCCTTCTTCATTTGATGTTATCTGTCGTATTAGGCCTACTTGTCCAATGGTTACTGACTTCGCTGACCTGCCCAAAATGTGCACAGTAAAACAACAGATAGGCCTAAGCGATGTAAGTGTATAATATAAGCTTAAGTAATGAAAAAGTCTGCGTAATGACAATATGGTGATCTCATATAGCTGCTTTCACATTGGACCAAAATACTATAGGCCTGCTGCATCAGATGGTCATTGCCATAATAGATTACTCAGGCTAAAACTGAGTGCACTAACAGCAAATGTAGGGCTAAGACGACAGCCGGATCATTCATGCATGCAGTTAGGGCCTATAAATGGCAAGCACACGGATAAGTTCACATTCTTATTAAACATCAACAATGTCCCATCACTTCATTATCTGGCCATCCATCTGTGCATTCTACATGCATTCATAACTCAAGCAATAAGCCATAAAAATCTAAGATTGATGTAAATGTTTTCCATGGCACAGTAGCTGCTACAGCATCTTTCAGCTTTAAAGTGTCTAATGACAGGGTTAGGGTTGTGCTGTGCAGTTGGACAGTTCGTATGCATAGGCCTATGAGTGCGCGGTTAGCTGAATATTGTGTCGGCACAGGGTCATATTTTTGCTTCCTTGTTAGCTAAGCCACAGGCTAACAGAAACATTTTCGACTGCTACACTAATCAGTAAACATTGGGCAAGTAGGCCTAATACAACAAATAGCATCAAATGAAGAAGGCTTTAGACTATGTTAGTGATTACCAACTAAAGTCAGCTTGTAAGGACACCATATGCATAGCCCCATCTAAGTTTACCCAAATGATTTTTGCTGTTTTAGAAGACTGATATCATCACATCGTCCTTACACACATTTGTAAACTGGTAAGTTTTTTGTACATATATATGTTATAAAAGCAGCACAGATTAATCTTATTTCTACAATAAGTTATCCAGAGGGCAGAGAGTGTGCCAATAGCATTGTAAAAATATGTCAATATCTGACGAACCACAAACAGAAACATGGTGGTAACTTAGTATTACTCTAAACATACATTGTTCCTCATTTTTACAGCATAAATGAGACTGCAAAACATTACCACTCCTCATGCACTGTTAATTTTTGGCTTTCATGCCAATTTTGGCTTTAAATAGCCACTTACAACTTCACAACCGTTTATTTACGGCTTTCCAGCCATCCACGGCTTCATAGCCATTTCCTGTAACCTTATGACTACATTCGAGCATGCGCATTGGACTGAACTGATACAGTCTCAGCGCTGGATGGCACAAGAGTCTGACCACCCCGAAAGTAAGATAAAAAGCCTGCAAAATACAAAAACTTCACCTTCAAAAATCCAAACACTTTTGTCTCGACTGCACGTTGCAAGGTATGCACCACTGACTGACCAAGCCACACATTTCACTTCATTCTCATGACCTTCCAGCATTGCAATGCACTCAAAGTCTGACGATCTGTTACTCCAGATTGATGTTGTTCCATCGAAGCTTGTTGCCGCTAGAAGTCGACCACACGGGGACCAGTTCACACAGCGCACTGTCCGTCGATGAGCCCCTTCCAGCACAGTTTTACAAACCCAGCCTTTTTCACCTGAACAAGACAAAAACCAAAGCCACAGATCTAAGCATCTGATTCCGTACCAGATTGCAAACAATACCGGTACATGTAACGCTGTCTAACAAGCTAGAACAAATACACCACAGCAAATATTTAAACAATGCAGGACAATACAAATAAAAATTAAAAGCTCGTAAGCCATTACACTGAAGAAGAACTGAAATTGCTAGTTCTTACTGACAGCTGTCTATGGGAACCTCATGTACTGAATTAGAAACAAAGAAACCAATTCTTAGAACTTTTGTACCCGAGAACTTTCATTCCATAGGTGGAAGTTTTGTCCTCAGGAACTTTTGTCCCCTGGATCTTTTGTTCCCAAACATAAAACTAGCATGGAACTTTCATTCCCTGACACTGATAATTAAAAAAAAGTAAAGTCCTTCCAGAGCCTTACGGCCCATAGGGCGGTGATGATCTCCGTTTCCTTAGTCCTCAGCCAGACACCAGTTTTTACACTGCGAGACCATGGATACGGGGCCAGTGTATTGCGTGGTGTGCCTGTTTACTGATAATTACTGAACCCCTTATCCTTGCGTAGTGCTTATAGTTCAGCGAAAAAACTCCAATATTGTGTCACTCGCTAGAAGTATATAACTAGAGTTTCAACTTACTTACTTAGCACTTAGATCCTCCAGTCCTTGACAGGACAATGGGCAGCAAGAGTTCGCCATCTGCTTCTGTTTGTAGCCACAACCCGGATGCTGTTCCAGTCGACTCCTCGGTCCACCCTAATAACAAGGAAACCCAGCTGTTGCTAGAGAAGACGCACTACAGCTTACACAGTTCCTGCTGCAGTACTAACCTTCAAGGTTATCCAAGTTCGATGATTTTTATCTCATCTCAAAGGGTGAGACATGGCTATAGCTTTCCGCTGAAAAAACGCACATTTTCCTACCCCCGTCTATTCAACCCCAAATTTGAAAATGTTTCCCTTGCACTGCATCCACGAAATTTTGTACGCAGAGAACACTGACACAGAAATAATTATCCGTGCAAAAAGTTTTCCTCTGTGACCTGACGCTTATCCACAATACATTCATTATGGACAGACAGACGGATGGACGAGAGACAGATGACAATTGACAATGGTACCGTCGACGCCTACAGCATAGCTGTAATTAAAACAGTGCATCAAAAATTGTGTACAGTATAGGCCTGATAATCAATATTAGGGAACGAAAGTTCCATGCTAATTTTGATGTTGAGAACGAAAGTTCCAGAGAACAAAAGTTCCAACGAACGAACTTGAACGTGAACTTGGGCAGATCCGTTGCCGGACACTCCTCTGGAGTGGAGATTGTCTTCTCATCACGGCAGTGCGTAACACTGTTGTAAGGGCGATTATCAAAGTCAATGGGAAACCCTAGATTATGGGCATCGTAGCCCCAAAACCCCTCAATCAATCAACTTCAAAAATTTGACTTGGATGATTATGTCGGTGGTCTGACCGTACGTGCCAAAAATGGTACAAATCGGCCCAGCAGGGTCAGCGGGGCAAAGAGGTGAAATATAATGTTCAACTGGGTTATTATTAGGGGCCGAAATATGTTCTTCCAAAAAATGTGCTTTAGGTGAGTACGATTTCACATCGAGATCTCCAAGGTTACTGGACCAAACTTCACTGGACTTGTTTTGCTTAACGCAGGAGGAATCGCGGTAGATAAAAATATTTATCCGATTTTGAATATCTTCATCCGTTTCGGAGATATTCACTGCCAAACTTCAAAGTCGTCCGAAATCAGGTTAAATTTTGGATGTTTTTGGCCTTTGAAATATTTTTGGGGTGTGCCCCCCAAAATTTTGGACCGGCATTATAAAACTGGGCCTAGTACTGACCATCATGCAAAATTTCATGCTGGTTGGCCCACGCATCTCGGAGATTTCGCATTGAAAAATAAATAAATAAAAAAACATCTGGGCTACAACTTAAGTCCGCTCCGCAAGCTATCGCTTCCGGGCGGACTAATAAGCAGCAACATGGACTACGCTCATCAAATGTTGTAAATTTTCATAGCTGAATAAGCTGCAACACAGCTTAAAAAGTATGTTATTTATCTCATTCAGCTGTGTACTGAATAAGACAAAACATGGAGAACATATATGGTTTTTGGCTATTTTATGTATATCAATGCATCGTCGGGGCAGACTCTCACTTTGTGCAATAAATGCGCCAAAAAAGTCCAGCCCCAGTTGGGGCTTAAGTTGGATAATGCCCTTTGTTTGATCATTTCCGGCTCTGATGAGTGTTCTCCTGTAACTGAATCTTTAACTGCATGTCCTTCATCACTTCTCTTGGTCTTCATAGCTTTTCGTCTTTTTCATATCTGGTTTGATGCTGGTCCTCCTGTTTGTTCAATACTGTTAATCCTTTCTTCTAACTCCTTTTGTCGCATATCAGTTATGGTACAAAAGTTCCAGTTACCAAGAAACCGACCACCTGAAAGATCGTAAACAGTCACCTTCTTCAGCCCATAAGCGAATACTTTTATCAGCACCACATGAAGCTAATAACGTCCCTTTCGGATGCCATGCCAAACTCCAAACTCGATCCTGATGTCCATTTAAAACACTACTCAAACTGATACTTATTTCACACATTGCGAAGCAAAGTAAACAAACCGAAGCGTAGAATAGTTAACGTCATTAAATTCGTAATCTTGCTTCATTTTTACAGTGCACCGAAGTGTGCAGCTTTTGGCTTCCGGTCTATGTTTGTTGAATATAATTTTTTGATTTTTTAAAAGAATTTTTTATGCATTATGGCTACCATTGTTGTTTCTGAGGGAGTTTCTAAGACAATGTTGTCTGCGGGAAACGGTCCTGAAGTTAAGAGGGGTGACAAGATAACAGTGCATTGTACCGGAATATTGGCCGAGAGTAACCAGAAATTTTGGAGGTTTGATATTTTGGGAAGATTATATGTAGTAGCCAGTGAGCTTCCTTTTAAATATTTATGATTAATTGTACGCGTTATAAACTGCATATTTGCAGCCTTTCAACCGAGTGTGCCCTTGGCGTACCGGATAGCATACCGCAGATCGTGAGGCACGTGACCCGGTCCCCATCTAGTGCATTTTTGGCAAGTCTTCCTTATCGGAACGTCATTTTCTTTGGTTTAAAAGTTGTTTAATCAAGTAAATAAATGTTAATATACACGTTTCTAATTTTTTTAATAAAAGAAAACTGCAATTGTGAAGCAAATTAAACATTTATAATACTATATTGCATTATTGCTACAAAGTTAACATGTCATTTATACAATAACGTAAACATAACGTAACGTATAATCGCTTACTTCGACTGACTTGAACTTGATGGCTATGGGTAATAAGCAGATGTGTGGATCTGCAGATGTAGCAGCGGGTAAAAGGCGGATAAAATCTGCAGATGCTAAGTGTGGATATGTGGGTAAAAGATGGATGTGCGGATAACAGTTGTCACATACATTATATCAGTCATAAAGTTGTTGAGTTTTTCAATCATTCGCACCGTAATTAACTGCTCAGTTCACACTCTGCATAGGCCGCGATAATAGCCTAATTCCTGATTGTCTAGCTTGAACTTGAACGATGTGCAAAGTACGATAATTTCAATAACATGCCATGGTGCCTGTCACACAGCATGGCGCCCAAACGCCCAGGACCCAAAGGGCCAAATTAATACACGGTTATACACCGCTTATTGGTCCAGAGGTGTGGCAGAGTACGATGGCTAAAAGGCAGATGTTATCCGCATCGACATACGTCTTTTACCCATTGCCACATCCGCAGATTCGCACATTCGCACATCCGCCTTTTACCATCGTCCGAATTTGATCATTGATCTGCGCCGGTGTTGGCCACTGTTTGACTGTTGACTTATCAAGGAATGGCTGAATAACGACACATTAGTAGGGCATTGACAATGACAATTAACTTTGGATATTAGGCATTCATGCAGCATGTATATTTCACCTGCATGTTGTATTGTGGTGTGAGAATCTAGGCCTAGGCCAGTCACATGACAGCATAGGGCTACAGTCTAGTGATGTGCTGAATTGACAATCTGCAATTTGGTTTGGTTGATTACTGTTAATGTTGCTTATTTAGTTTCAAAAGCATCATGCATGTATGCCACTAAAGGCGCTGTGGTTCCTTTTCTGTTAATTCACCGCATGTGACTTTAAAAATCTATGCTGCAGGTCAAGATGCGGCCAAAAGGGCCAACAGTTAAGGCCACAAACCTAGGTTGAGGCCGCCGCCAGAGATGAGGCCCGCATGGCCAAAAATTATGGCTGCAGGCCGAGATTGAGGCAATCGAAACCTCTCTATGCATAATTGAGGCCGAGGTGAGGCCAAGAGTTGAGGCTCGATGGGCCAAAAATTGAGGCTGCAAGCTGAGATCGGGCCGCAGGATGAGATAGGGCCCGCAGGGCCAAAAATTGACGGTTTGATTTACGCTATCGTCACGCTAAGTTAGTTTGGTTAATTTGATTTACTCGCACACCTCTGGCACCTGTCGGCCTGTGTGAAACGCACTTTGGAATGACGACTTGCCAGTTGAGTTGTTTCATCTGGATTCCGCAGAGGTTGCCACACATTTTGCTGACATTTTGTTGTGTGTAGAACGTGTGAATGAAATTTATCATGTTTTCATATTTTTGCAGTAATGCATGCCTCATTAGGATAATATTCATGCTATTGCTTTTACTGTCCAGAATTTTGCATGTTTTTCTGAAAGATATCAACTTCGAAACATCCTCTTTCAACACTGCTTTCGTAGCTCTATTGGATAGAGTGATAACAGCATAGTCAGAGGTCGGCGGTAGATATGAAGGAGGTAGGTAGGCAAGAAATAGGTAAGCAGGAGGAAGTGCCGCATTAGACGTAGACTTTTTCACACTTTTTGCCCCAAAAAATATATCTAAACTTCATTTTCCTATACACTCCCCACAAAAATTAATGCCCTTTTTACACGCGAAAGCAGCTACTGCTTTCAGCGCGTCTTAGCTGTCGCAATTCTGTTTGTCTGTCTATCTGTCACAGGGGTAGATCAGTCAAAAGCGGGGCAAGCTAGAATCACCAAATCTTCACTTTTGGCTGCCTGGAAGATTCTAGTTTTAGAAACTGTAAAGCTTTTCCATAAATTCAAAGGGGGTCACCCGCAACAAGAGGGAGTGGGCAAAATTTGCAATTTTTGGCGAGTAAGTCGCTGTATCTTAGTAATGGTGCGAGATAGGGCATAGATTACTATTAATCACTTATAGGAAGTCATACACTGGCTCTCGATTGGCGCTGAATTCAGTGACCTTGAATGACCTTGAACGCCAAAATAAGCGGTTTATGGATTTTTTTGGCGATTTCGGGTTGCGACACAAGTCTATCATTTACAAGGTGGCGCCACAGATCTGTCATTCAATCCAGATAGAGAATTTGGTATTTGTATATTAACTTAGCATGAACACCTCAATTTTCAGCTAAACTACTAAAATGGAACTACTATAGGCTTTCGCGCATCTCATGAGCATTACTCAAATTTCTTATTTAAATCGCCAGCTAGGGAACATTCTGTACAAATTTGAGTGACGTTCTGATGCTGAATTTTTTTCTCATTTTTTGGAAGTTTTTTCTTACGCATTATAATAATTTTTTGTCGTAACGAATGTGTCAGTTAAAGTTAGACGTTGTCAAAAAGTAAAGTAGCACAATGAACTTTTCTTTTTTGCAACATTTATCTCTGACACATTTATTACAGCGAAAATAAAATTACTCACCATTTTTGCATATTTTCCATTTTCGGGTCAGAGTTTGTTAGGGTTAGGATTGGGGGGTCATTAGTTAGGGTTAGTGTCAGTATTGTTTAAATGCGACTTTTAACTTCAAAGGGAAGCTCACTGGCTTCTACATATTATAATCTTCCGACTCTCAGCTTGTACTCACTGTGTCTGTTAATGACTATTGGCTTTTTGGTACGTGAATTGTTTGAGATATAACCGGAATGAATTCATTAAAGTCATCCATTCTTCTACACTTCTCTGCATACTTGAGATTTCACAGAGTTTACTGTTTGATTTGTCATCATGTCTTACACTATTTTTTGTTGTTCTTGCTAATTTATTGTCAAATGTTGTCTTTGCATAGCACGAAAGATCCGGGACAGAAGCCATTCACTTTTCAAGCAGGCGTTGGGCAAGTAATTGCAGGTGATGCAGCATTATTTATGGCTGAAGAGTTGTTTTAAAGATCTAGGTTATTGGGCTGTTTAAAAAACAAAAATTATAAAAACTAAAAAACCAAAAATTACAAAAATCCACACCACACAAAGCTGTTGATATTTTTTTTGTGTAGTTAAAGTGGAAGATAGTATTTAGTTTTGAATATTAATTGCAATTCGTGAATTTTTCTGTGATTTATAGAAAATGTTGTCATATGGTGGAACATATAGAATGTTTTTAGTTATTTGGTCATAATTTTGTTAACAGCTTTTGTATGTGAAAACCCCAATGGAACTTTTAATATCCTGTAAAAGGCAAATGACTAAAATCTAAACACTTTTCTGAAGAGCTTGGTTTTTTGTCAGCAGTGCCATGGTCAAAAAAGTACAGAGTGGGCCATAAAAAACCGTCCCCCTACATGTCAGTTAATTATGTCTTCCAAGAGTAATATACATTTAAAGTGAATAATGCACGTTGAAATATAATCAATTCTGAGTAACATGTGCAAATTTTGTACAAATATTTTCAATAATTTCGTAATGGGATATAATAAATGAAAGCAACCCAACTCTACAGTTAACACAATGCGCAAAACAGTGTAACGTCATTTAATGTACGAGATAAAGCGTCGATCAAACTCGTTCGCCAACAAAAGGGATGGGGCACTAAATGCATTTGTAAAGAGTTTCCTAACAAGAATTGGATGGTCAGTTTTGTTAAAGATCTTTTGCGCAAAATTGACAAGATGAACTCGATTTCTCAAAAGGTTGGCAGTGGACGGAAGTAGTCTATCTGAACAACACAGAATATCGAGTGTGTAGCGGAGCTGATATGCAGCCAGGAAGGCAACCCTGGGTCCAGCAAAATTTCGAGAGAGATTCAGAAGGGTACATTGAACATTTGTTTACTTGACTGTTTTGTTGTTGTATGAAGTTTTCGCTGTTTTACTTAGACATATATGCAAGCAAGTATTTCTATTTATGTTTCACCATTGTGATATAATACAGTTGGGGTGCTTTGATTCTATCGTGTTATTTTTTAATAACATTTTGACATACTCATTAGGTTTTGATGTCAATATGTGCAGCACAAACTAGCAATTTTTATTGTGTGTCATTTTATACCTATAAACAAATGCAGTAGCATTTTAAGCAAAATAATATAGGGAACGGTTTTTTATGGCCCACTCTGTAGATAAGCCAGAAAGCTGCAATCTTCTGACAGACGCTGCAAACTTTAGACTGAATTCCAACAGTCAGTTGCAAATTATAACTTAGGAGATTATGCGTTCTCAAAGTGTTGATTCTACATCAAATATTCCCAATATGGGAGTTTATGAGCCCCAATTTTGGCATTTTTGGAAGAAAGGTTTCAGATAAAAATTTTTCAACTATTTTTGGACAGTCAAAAATGTAGAAGAGCCAGTTACCCTTTGTTCCCTATCCTTGCCACAATGCCACTGTTCAAGTTCTTTAATGAACTTTTAAAAGTTGTTCATAGGTTTCATTTACCTCATTTTTACAAATATTTTCTTATATATCTTACCAGTAAGTTGAACAATGTCAGAGATTTTTTTTGAGTATGCACTGTATGAGTTCACACTTTAATTACCTGTTTCCTTGTTTTCTTGTTGCAGGATGGGATGAAGGCTGCCTGACGATGAGACAGGGTGAAACGTCTCGACTCACCATTGCAGGACACAAAGGCTATGGACCTCCGGGATTTCCAGCTTGGGGATATCCTTTGTTTCATTCCTGTTGTATCTTCTGGTTCATGTTATATTATATCTTGTCCATTTGTAAATTTGAGATGTACACTGTGTCTCAAAAAACATCCCTGACATTTTTGATTGTATCTTCAAGAAAAGTCATCTAATAATTTCTGGAGTGAATAATATATTCCTGACACAACTTGCCATCAAATGACCATCCAGCTTCCCACCTCACCCAATGTTTGCTTCTGCACTACCAAAGGAATAAAGACCAATCGAAATATGCGTTGAAATATGCAAAAACGTGAAAAAACATCCCCGACATTATCGATCATAACTTGAAGAACCATCATCAGATTTTAATAACTTTTGGTCGAAATATTTCTGACATCACTGGCTGTTGAATGATTGTTTAAGTTCCCACCTCACCCAGCTTCTGCTCTTGCACTACTTGGGGAAAATAGACCAAGCAAATCATGTATTGAAATGAATGAAAAAAAACTTCAGTAAATTATATCTATCTAGATCTCTGGCCCCCAACAGCCATTTGATTACAAGGTCTGACTATCATGCAGCAGTGTGTCTACCAGATGACGTTTAAGAATGTTTATGAATTCAAGAAGTGACTGGTAAAGTCTGAATTGGTCTGAAGCAGAACTATTGATACTGCTGTCAACGAATGTGGAAAGCGTCTTCATGCTTGTGTTCGCACAACGCGCCAATATTTCAAGCAATTTTGCTGTAGGCAGTTGAAAAACGAAACAATTGGATGAAATGTCAGCCACAGTGTCAAGAAAGTTAACAAATACGTTTTTGTGCTTTATTTAAATTAAGCAGTAATACTGCATTTGGTAAAAAAGCAATATTTTGTTGGTTCTGTTTTCCCCAGGTAGTGCACAAACAGACTTTAGTTGAGGTGGGAAGTTGAACATTTTACTTAATGGCAAGTTGTCTGTGGAATATTCATACCAAAAATTATTAAAATGTGATAATCCTTTTTCAAGTTACAATCGAAAATGTTTGGGATTTTTTGAGACACAGTGTATAACAGTGAATAATGGTCCAAAAGTACACACCGTGTACTAAAGTCCTGAAAAGGCAAATAAGAGTCACGGTTTTAGCAGTGAACAATACCAAACCTCCAACCTTGAAAATTTTTGGTTACTCTCAGCTGACATTCTGGTACTATGCACTGTTATTTGCATTACATTTTGTCTCTTTGTAAATTTGAGATCTGTAACTTATGCACCAGTGGTTTTTTTTCATTACGCTAGCTTGTCAGCAACTTTCAACTTGATACAGTAATCAAGTGCTGAGGTTTATTATTTTAAATCCTTGCACATAGATAGACTGCGGTTGGCAGGAGATTGAGCTGTTTGGTTTTCACATTGTATAGTTTCAAATGCAGACAAAGCTGTAATGTTCCATTAACAATAAGGTGAGCAAAAAAGCATCACAGTCAGTTTGGGCATGAGGACATGTTTGAATAATCTCATGTGGCGAATGATGTGCTGATGTTAGCTGATGTACACTGTGTCTCACAAAACATCCCTGACATTTTTGATTGTATCTTCAAGAAAAGTCATCAGATTCTAATAATTTCTGGAGTGAATAATATATTCCTGACACAACTTGCCATCAAATGACCATCCAGCTTCCCACCTCACCCAATGTTTGCTTCTGCACTACCAAAGGAATAAAGACCAATCGAAATATGCATTGAAATATGCAAAAACGTGAAAAAACATCCCCGACATTATCGATCATAACTTGAAGATGGAGCCATAAGAACATTGCCTGCAGGATGGCCACAGTTTCTTGAAATATCTTGAAAAAGCATCATTTCTTCAGGACCTGGAAACTCCTTGAGGACTGACTTGGATCTTGAAAGTTTTGGAATTTAATGTCACAGAGTTTGGAAAGTTCTTGAATTTCTGTAGCTTGTAATCATTATTACCATTGTCATCTGTAAATATTTCAAGCTCTGTGCACAATGTACAGTATTTTCCCCCCAAAACACCATAGTTTTTACTGAACCATTGCTGCACTGTGACACAGCAGTTGGTAACGCTAATTTTGTGCTGTTAGTGGTTTTCATAGGATGCCAGAAACAATTAATACTCAGACTTCATGTCGTGTGGAAAAACATTGCTGGAATAAGTTTGGAAACATACCATACAGTATTTGAATGTCCCTGAAAAGTTCTTGAATATTTTCTCCCCACAACTATGCTTGCTGTAACATTGTTTCAGTGTATTTTGATGTGTGTATTGTCTGTAATCAGGGTTGCAAAAAGCCTGGTCTTTTAAAAAGTGCAATCTAGTGGTGGTGGTTTTTTTGCTTTTGGGGGTTTTGGGTTTTTTCAGGTTAAACCAGTCTTTGCATAAAGGCCCAACTTTGGTATTGGTATGAGTTTCCAATTGGTTAATTTATGTCTCTTACTGTGGCGGATCCAGGGGGGGTGGGGTATGCATCTCCTAGCGGCTGGACAGAGAAGAATTTATCTCTGTAAAATGCCACTATCAATACAGGTCTTTTTAACGCAAATAGCGCTTCGAGAATGTCATACCGTGTTATAGTTAGTGGCTGTTTGACTATACAGCTTTAATACAAGCTCGAACTGACATTCTTGGCCGTCAGGATCTGTCACTGGACGTACTCCATAGGTACATCTCAGGGAGAGAGAGGGGGGCTCATTAGTCATCACGCTGGCAGGGCGATGCACTGTTCTGACGACCGCTTTGGCACGCGCGTCAGCAGCAGCAGCAGAGACAGGACGACTAGCAGCGACAGCAGTTGCTTTGAACAGACTTGCGGACACGTGAAATGATGGGGAAAGACAGGGGGAACTGAACAGCGGGGGAGCCCCCTAATCCTCCAGACAAAACATAAACATGTGTTTAAACTGCACTTAATTTGCCAACTTGGTCAGTTTATTCTCCGAAAAATAACTGAAATTGTTGCCACCAGATCTCATCTTTTAAAGCTAACATGCACCAAATTCGATTTCAGCTGAGTCCCAGACTCCGCTGCTGATGGGGGAGCTCACAGCGCTCCCACTGACCTCCCTGGCTGGATTTTAGGGGATCCTGCTTCTAAGGGAAAGGAGGGGAGAGGAAGAGGAGAGGACAGGGAAAGGGAGGAAAAGGGAAAAAAGAGGAATAAAGAAAGAGGGACAAAAGGGGAAAGAGAAAAGAAGGGGAAGAGAGACGATGCCCCCTCAACTACACCACTGAGCGCAGGACAATGTTTCCGTGTTCCGAAAGGCAGTTAGGCCTATCATTAGTGGCTGGTCTTAATTCTAGCATCACGTCCATAACCAGACAGTGGATAGTCTGGACTCTGGACTGGCGCAGAGCGCGACGATAGAAGCTAGAAGCACGAAACGACAGCAGGTTCAGCAAGAAAGCATTTCAGCTTAATTTAAGATAAGGTATTTTGATTAGCGTAAACCATGAACGCTCATGCACAATATGACCAGTGACAATTAACTGCTTCTACCGTCAGCATACATAGTTGATGCACCATTCGTTTTACTCTTTTTACTAGGCTATTTATGCACATAGTACATGTAATGCAGAAACGTATAATGAGCCTAAACAGTTTGACAGAATTTCGCAAAAAGTCCATGATTTTAAAAATTTATTTATGCCAAACTAGGCTTTTGAGATAGCATCAAAGCGCGTTCTTTCACGCTCAAAATGTCCAAAAATCGCTGGCAGCTAGGGCTTCGCCCCAGACCCAACTGGGGGAGCTTATAGCGCTCTCCCAGACCCTCTAGCTGGATTCAAGGGGAAAGGGGAGAAA
>Ga0209367_1007279_pt1 | contig 15261 bp, 11 predicted proteins | sample WorMetLIZISLAND2_FD_187412 | JGI IMG/M metagenome (GOLD analysis project Ga0209367, IMG submission 187412) | Marine gutless worms symbiont microbial communities from Max Planck institute for Marine Microbiology, Germany - Olavius geniculatus... ... | reverse complement strand
GCCAATAAACAGCATCTACACTTCGACGTTTTTCTCTGCAGAGGCAAGCGTGTTTAGTCTTGGGGGCTCTACGAAATTTTGCTGGATAACATTTTAAATTCTTTTCCCAAATTTTACTACATTTTTAGGCGTCAAAATTTTGCCACCATTCCGCTTAAAAGCGGGAAATCTTACTTGGTGCGTGATCCCCGGGCGAGGGGTAGATTACCCCGCGGATCCAATTCCCACGTGGAAAATAGTAAAGTTTCAGACTCTGCCACTACCTTTAAGCAAGGAGCCATGGAAGCCCCGGAGGATGAGGGGAAGGAAAACGCCCCTAGTAAAACCCCGGGTACTCAACCTGCCGACTCTGGGCAAGCGAAGGCGGAATCGGCCTCTGCTGTCGCGACCGGGAAACCGGAAGCGGCAGCAGCCGTCGCCCCCGCCGCGAGCGCCACTGACGCCGGTAGGAGATTACCTGGTGGGCCTGGGGTCGAGCATTACGTCACACAGGAAGAATTAAGAACAACGCAAACGCAAAATCTTATTCTCGAAATAGAGGAATCGGAAATCGAGCTACAACAAGCCGAAAACTTCACACCACTAGAGGCAACACAAAACTTTACACTGGAGGCAGCAGTAGCAGCAGCGGCAGTAGGCGAGCAGAACTTTACAGTATTAGCGGCGAAAATAGACGCATCCTGAGGGTATTTTCGCCACCAAATAACCAACGCAAATATCTTAAAAGTTATCTGCAATTCTGCAACGAGAGCAACAATTTTTTTGCACTTTCTCCTGCTTTATCATACGAAAAACTATAAGAACTATAAGAACTATAAGGCTATAAGAACAACAACAATTATAAGAACAATGGCGCCTGCTACGACGCCGATGACCAAGGCAAGTGCGGGTATTTTCGCCACCGTAAGCTGATTCGGGTAACAGTGTAATTGTGAGACTTCCGAAATAATTAGTTTTCTCACACAGTTAGCATGTGTAGAAGCATTAGCAACTAACTAGCAACTAAATACGTGACGCTTCGGCAGAACAAAGGGTAAAAGCCGTATAGTAAAAGTGGCGAAAATAGACCTACTCTAGAACAAAGTATCGAAAATAGCCGCAATACAGGTCATCACAAATGTGGACGTATTGCAAAAAATTACTTACTACGTATTCCATCTGTGATAACATCTAAGTTTGTATTCTAGTCAGACAACAGCAAACTATCACAATAGCACCACACTGACGCCAGTAAAATGTTCGTTTTCGTCATCATGAAAATTACATCGTCACTGCATATTATAAAACTTTGCTTTTTGTTACAAAAAAATGCGATGAAAGTCGTTAACATACCAAAGCAGTGGTAGTGGTAGGTCTGCAGAATTGAAAAAGAACATGCAGAGAATACGCATATTAACATATATAGCACAATTGATGGTGGCGAAAATACCTGCAGTGGCGAAAATACCTACATTTACCCTAATTGTATTGACAAAACAGAACAACTAGACGGATAAACAACAAATGAACACAAAAATTAAAAAATGCCGTTGGCTATAAATTTTAACATCGACGGCAATACCGACGAGCTAATTTGTCGATATTACATGTATATGATATGTCTTAAGATCTGAAAAAACCTGATCTATTAAGGGTAGAATAATGTGTAATATGACAGAAAATGCCTTTGATGTGTAGGAACAGAAAAAAATAATCATAGGCCTGTGGGTGGTATCGACCCAAGTCCAAAAAATTATTTATAAAAACCGCAGAAAAAGGTCTTTTTGACCCGCTTCTTAGGCATAGAAAAGTTGGAACTTTGTCGCGGGGTTTTGTACCGATGCAGCAGAACCTAGATGTTAACATTAAATTAGTGTGGCTTATAAAACAAATTAATATAAAAATATTCTTTACCTAGATTTCGACCTATGGTTAATTTAGACCTTGGCCTTGACCTAATGTAGCCTACTTCGGTCTGGTTTAGAAACGACATGATGACCTTTGACTTTTAACCTTGACTTTGACCTTGACCTGTCAAAAATAGTTGATGGTGTTTTGGAAATGTCAACTTATCAAGTTCTTCCTGCTCTGGTGCGACGGTGGCCCTGAAGCTTTCGTGTCTTTCTATTGGCCTACAATCCCCCTACATGCAGAATTCATGATCATTTCCTTCCAGGATCCCTTCGACTCCTCACTGCTTGCGGCTAGTGATTGCAATCTCGGGATCCCGAATCCCGGGATCCCGGGATTACAAATTTCTCAATCCCGGATCTCGGAATTGAACGTTCAATCCCGGGATTGCAATCACTACTTGCGGCATGGGCAGCGAGCAGTTGCTGCAAGTTCACCGCAATACCAAAATAATCTGGCGTATTTGGTCTACAGCGACAGCGTCATTGTTGTGTACTCTGCACATGATGAAACTGGCGATTGTATAGGGCCTGCTGCTGCAGTCTGCAAGTGCTTAGTGCTGTCCTCATTTGCGCTGCAGTGCTCTATCTTGCACACTCCCTGACAGTGGCGAGCATTGTACGGTCCGCTAGACTGATAACCGACAACCACGACAACAACCTAAACTAGAAAGCAGTCGTAGCCCGCAGGTACCTCCGCCAAGGCAAAACTATTCGCCAGGTGGCGTCACCATCTTCGCTTTGCCAGCAGTTCCCTTATGCCCCCATTAACGCAATGGTAACAAAAATTTCAAAGTGATCCAAAATCTAGGATCACGCCCAAAATTGAATCGTCGGTAGCTGTTGCCATGCCCGACGTACCCTCAAAATTTCAGAAAGATCCTTCCATAACTTTTTGAGTTATCTTGCTAACAGACAAACAGGCAGACAGACAAACAAAAACCGGCAAAAACTTTACCTCCTTGGCGGAGGTAATTAATTATTACTGCAGCGGATTCTCTGTTCAGTGATACCCCCATTTTAACTAACTGCACGCTAACTGCATGAATTTAAGTTAACTACTGATCACACACAGCTCTTTAGAAACCCGCAATATTTTATATTCTGCGTGGATCGAAAACAACTGCCATAAGGATAAAATATCGAGTTTTTAAATTAATTATGTATGTCACAGCTAGCACTGTCTTGATTTTTAAAAAATTCTATCTACAATCACACATATAATATATCTATTAAGATACAAGCTGCACCACTGCGACTTTCTGTCATTTTGTTGCCGCACTAAGCCTACCTTGTAAAAAATTAAAGTTTAACCGTAAAATTTTTACGAGACAAAACAACGTATGTTGACGTTACTTTGACCACATTATAAGCATAAATTGCAGAAGGCACCAGAATAAAACGGTCAATTCAACCTTTCGTCTCTGTGGGGAAGGAAAATCGAAAGCTGGCTTGCCTGGTTAGAGTTAAAGTATGGCGCGTCCGTCTGTGTCCAGTGGCAGTGCGTGATCCCATATAACAGATAATGCTTCGTAGCTTTGAAATGAGTTTCTATAAAACGTTTTAACCTTGTATGTTCATGAGCAAAAAAACAGCGGAATACCTAGAGTTGTAATAACTGTTATATTTGTGCGAAGTGTCGTTTTAACGTTTTTGTGTTTATATATTTCTATTTTTAATAAACGTTAAAGAACGTATGTAAAAATTACGGTTAGAATTAAAGCGTTACTGATAAAACATTAACGGATTTTATGTTTAAGTTACCTCATTTTTTCTGTGATGACATAATTTGATTAATTAAAAAAAACTGCAGCCTACCATACAACAATAAATTTAATCCAGGCTTATATATCAACCAAAAAGTGATTAGTGTTTTTACATTCACTCTTTACGAACGTTTTTTTACTACTTAAAAATGCTTATCAGCTTTTTTATTATCGTTTATACTTATGTTGAAATGCCCTTCAACCGTCATCGTGACCCATATTACGGACCAAGCATCAGCTTAAAAATCGCCACTCGCGAGTCTCCACCAGTTAAGCCTTATTCATTGCGACAAACTCAACTCAACTGACCCAGTTTTCCATTCCAGTGCGTGGAATTTAGTGATGAAATGAGTGATGGTTACTAAACCGAAATCATAATGCCAGCACCTAGGCGTTCGCATTCGCAACTTGCAAGGCTTCGCGCGTAGGCCTAATTGAACGTATATGGGCCTATCTTGTTTTTAATGCCGCGTATGAAAAGGCTTTCTTTGGCATGTCTTCGGTGTTCTTCTTTTCCTTATGAAGTTCGACAGAATAATTAACGCCATTACCGCAACGGCTTTCCTTTTTCGTAAAGTGCGTAGGCCTATTGACCTAGCTCATATTGGTGCAATGCTTCGCGTGGGAAATTCTTAAGCGCGGCGTGCTGCCATTGGTACAGTGTGAGTCACTCCAGTTGAGTTGAGTTTGTCGCTATGAACACGGTATTACACTTTCACCGTGTGGTCAGAATGGAACCGGAAGTAAAACGGTGTTTGCATACTAGTGTTTGCCGACTGGAGCGACGTACGGACGGATAGACTAAAAGCCCGGTCACACCAAGTGAACGCATGAAGAACGAACGAGGAGCGCACTGAAAAATGGTTTGTGCACCGTTGTTTGTCGTCATTCGCTACTCGTTCGTCGAGCGCGCTGCACCAACGTTTTTGATTCGTGACCATTCGCTTGGTGCGTCGAGCTCCGCGCACAATGGGCGACTTCACTTTTTGACTTAGACTTTCGCTGAGCCTTTTCGCTGAGCCAAAGCTAAAGCTGAACGCTAAAGTCTGTACTTAGACCAAAGTTCAACTAAACGATTAAAAATGGCGGAAAACCGGTAAACCTAACAGGAAATAAATCAACCAGTTACGCTTGGACTTGTTTATTTAATTGCGACGCGCGAAGATGACGTAATTACGTAACATCTTACGTCATTGTGTAGCCATTACGGCGTTTATTTCTGGTACCAGATTGCTTTAATTTACTAAACTATCCATACGTATAGGACTGCATATAGTCGCCATGTTTTCGCTCAGCGAAATCACTTTACTTTTTGACTTAACTAGGTACTTAGACCGAAGTTTAGGCTCAGCGAAAGTCTCAGTGAAAGTCTAAGTCAAAAAGTGAAGTCGCCCATTGTCTTAGAGCTACTAAGAGCTGTGTTTAAAGTATTTCCCACTGATAGAATACACAGACAGTTATAACGTGATGACTGCTGAAAGTGCTGTATTATTTATGGGCTATTTTTTGTCAGAAAACTGCTGTCTAGGTACTCGAGTTGTTTCACATGGTATGCATATTCGTCTTAGTTCCACAGATTGCTATTAGTTTCTACAGCACTCTTTGATAATTTTTAGGCTGCCCAGACTGGTAGTTCCGGAAAGGCCTTATGTTTTACTGCTGTTTATTCTTTTTTTCGCCATGAGATCTCCGAGCTTCATTGGCCAATTGCTGCAAAATTTTGCCGCATGATGGGAAGTGTGTTAGATTTTATAATCCCGGTCCAGAAGTTTGTTGGCCTGCCTCTCAAAATATTTCAGGGGCCAAAAACATGCTAAATTTGGCGCGATTTTCGGTGATGTCAGACTTTGACCGTGAATATCTCCGGAATGGATGGAGATATTCAAAGTTGGAAAACTAAGTTATCAACCGTGATTCCTCTTGCGTTCTACGGAAGAAGATCGGTGAACTTTGGTTTTCTAACCACAACATATAGATGGCTAATGTTTATCCAAAAAATTGACTTTTTGGAAGACCATGTTTCAGCCCCTGAAGGGTGCTGTGCCCTGAAATTTTTACACGTGATAGAGAATGACCAAGTCTTGCTAGCGCACACCCCATCAGCGATGGGGGTCCCCAACATTATTATAAAGGGGATCAAAAAGTGCCTTGAAATTTAGCATATGGGTTTAATAATTTGGGGGTAAAGGTGCATAACCCCACAAAACTTTTTCATGTGATGTGCCACGTGGCCAGGTTAAAATGTGGGTACAGCTTTTGGGGGGCTCTGCTCCCTAAAATTTTGGAAAGTAAAAAAAGTCCAAAATTTAGCGCAGTTTCGTACAACTTTAGACTTTGCTCGCATATATCTCTGGAATAGGTCTAGGTATAGACAAAGGAAAATGGACTTGATCGACAGCGTTCACTTTTGCATTGAACAAAAGAAAAAATTGGTGAGGTTTGGTCCAGTAGCAATAAAGTTCTGTCAACCTATATGTACCCACCCAAAATCGACTATGCGCACAATTTTAGACAACTTTAGACTTTGGTCGCAAATATCTTTGGAACAAATCAAGAGATCGACAATTGGAAACAAACTTGATCGACTGTCACCCCTTCTGCATTGAATGAAAAAATTTTGGTGAACTTTGGTTCACCAGCTACAAATTTCTTTTGGCCAATTTCGACCCACTCAAAATCGACTGTGCGCGTGACTTTAGATGACCATAGACTTTGATTGCAAATATCTCCGGAAGTAATCAAGTTATCGGCAATCGGAAACAAACTTGATCGACTGCTATCCCTTCCGCTTTGAGCGAAACAACTTGATGAACTTTGGTCCACTAACAAAATAGTTTTAACGTCTGATTCTGACTCATTCTAAATCCGTACTGCACGTGCTGTGCAGTGTAGTGTTCAGACCATGTGACGTTGCCCTCTGGTCAGAATTATGGTGCTGGGGTGGCTTCAAGTTGGGCTCTGCCCCAAATTTCTAGTTTGTTTCTGCAATACAGTGTATGTGGCATGGTAGTCTGGATGTATGGTACCAGTATACAGTTTCAGCCTTACAGATGCCTACAGGGACTCTGGCTGTCCTTTCACCATCGCCAGTGCATTTTGCCTCTGTCCAAAACCTTGTCACTACGCTAACCCAATCTCTGACTTTGTGTCACGGGGTTACAAGTTACGACTGGTCAGAAGGATGCTTTCTTCTCATTCACGTGACTGGATCCGTTGGCTATGGCAGCTATTGGCTACTGTGGGTCATTGTCACACTGGCTGCAAGCCATGCAGATTTTATTAACGGTGACACTGTAGATTTGTGTGCTGTTGTTCTGTAGGGCATGTTAAACAAGAAGAAGACGACTGATTTGGACATATGAGTTGGCGGTATGTGATAGACTGAATGAATCAAACGAGCAAGTGTGCATTGTAAAAACTGTCATGTAGCTGTCAGTTTTTTTTTTATCAGAAGTGTAGTTGTAGTAAAGAGAGTAGTTTTATGATATAATTCACATGTTTTAGGCATAATCTTGATGCAGTCATGTATTCCGTCAGATTGTTCCATGCTCAAGTATTCTAATATGATGAATAATTTAATATTGCAGTATTCAGACTTTGTGGTGGGCACAGAGAACAGTTCTTAGATATGTGAAGGTGTCAGAAAATCAAATTGATCCACGGCTGTGTTTAAAGGTTCGGAAAATAATCAGTTTTTTTCCAAAAAGTTTTCTTAAGCAAAGTCTTATTATCGCAGCCGTTTGCATTATTTGCTTAGCTTTTCTGTATTGGTATTTTAATAGGTTTGCATGTTGTACATGGTTGAAAGCTTGGATGTGCTATTTTTTCCCAGTTGAATTTGTTTTTATTTTGCCAATCATGTTACTCAATTTTCAGACTTTGTAGAGGGCACATCTGGGTTGTGTTTTATCTGCTGGAAAGTGTTTTATTTATTTATTTATTTTATGTTAGTGGTTGATGTTTGTGTTTGCACTGTTCTTTATCAATTTTACTAGACACCACCAAGGATTGTCATGTGCTGTCTTTGGCTGTCTGTAGGAAATGTGACAGTTAAAGGCATCTTTTCCATAATGGTGTCTGGATCCATGTCATGACCTAAATCGGATCTAGAAAATCTTGATTCTGATTAGACTACCAAAATTTGAGCATTGGTTACAGCATGCCATCCAGAAAGTGTCTTCCGGAAATCCGCAGTGTGAGGGAGGAACCATGGATTTGGTCACTCTCTGGATGACAACCAAAATCTGATTCATTTCGAAAATGCTGCCCTCCTCCTCCAAAAAAGTTTCAGCAAAATTCTTTGATGACTTGCTGCAATATATCAGTTTATGCTGTACCCCTAATTGCATCCTTCAAAATGATCCAGAATTCAAATCACTAGAACTCGTATTTTAACTTTTAAGTTAAATACTTCAAAAATTGACCATTTGACCTCATGTCCGTCTGTAGATATTGTATGTTTTTGGATATTTATATTTTACAAGGTAGTGTAGCGAATAATAAGTATTGTGTGCATGCTACTGAGTAGCAAATTGGTGAAAAATTGTGAAAATTTATCAGTATTTGGCAAAGATATGGATAAAGTACAATAGCTGACTTTTTTTGGCCCACCCTGTATTAGTCTCCATCATTGCAGTGTTTAGCATGATCAGCCCTTCCTGCAGTGATTGGTGATCGTTTCCGAAACTGTTTGACTGCTTGATATAAGTAAAACGTGTTTATCTTACACTTTTTATGCTCCACCGTGTAAATTGCTGAGATTTTGAATACACTGTCAGACAGACCAGTGCAGAGAACACTTTTTAAACAACGTACTCGGCAGATACAACAATGTGCCTGTTAAGTGTAGTGTCTACTAAGGTTAATTACGTGAAAGTGTTTATTTGTTTTGCGCAATCGTTCATCAATTTGTATCACAGGCTGCCAAGTTATGCCACCAGTGTGGATGATGATGCCAATCCCTCCATTTTTTTCTCTCCCCGTGTTCTCCCTTTCCTCCCATCTTTCTTGTTTCTCCCTTTCTTCTTCTTCTCCCTTGTTTTTCTTTTTCCCTTTTTCTCCTCTTTTTTTCTTTGAAGTAGGATTTATTAAGTTTAGCAAGGAGTCTGCGAGCATTGTGGACTCCTTTAGCAGAGTTTGTATCGCTATAAAGTGAATTTGGAGCATTGTAACCATAAAACACATGACATCTGGTGGTAAAATTTTAATTATTCTCCTAAGAATCAACTGGCCAAGTTTAGTGTCAGCTTAAACAGTGCATGTAAGGCAATTTAGGACCAAAATGGGAGACATTATTTTATCATAATTAAATTTGCATGTGTGAGTGGGTGATGAGGTTAAATTGTGGGTGTCACCACTTGGTGTGGGTGACTTGGCAGGCCTGTATCTCCCACTAGAGAGCCAGTAAATAGAGCAATGTCTTTTGATGCATTTAGGTATGTTTTTTGATTATATTGCTGACTTTGATTAATTTGTGTTGGTTCAAGATGACACAATAATGCTTTTATTGACGTTGCCCGTTGACTTGACATCTGTGCCTTGCTGGCCTGCTTAACGATGTGTTTTTGCATGTACTGTTTTTATCTACTTTCCATTTTGAAGAAGTTTATCGTATGTTTTATATGTGTACTGGGTGTGCCAAAAAAATGACCCAACTTGTTTTTGTCAGAACTTCGTCAAATCTTCACCAAATTTGATAATTTTTGGCACGCAAATAGCCATGACGATAGAATTATGTAAGGCACATTATTGTCCATCTCACGTAATTTAATGTTAATGCACTACCGTGTAAAACGCAGATGCTCCAAATTGTTACATCATGCGGCGATTATCAGTATCAGATTGCTCACTTGAGCATTATCAATTCCACAAAGGACACCACGGGATTTAATAATTTTGTGGTATTAAACATTTTATGCTGAAAACAGCAGACAACAAAATAACTGATTGATGAACTTAAAACACATTTTATCCATGAATGACTGCTGTGCATTTTAATCAGTTGATCGTTAATGCCACTGTCAGCCATGGCATCATGTCAGAGGCGTCATTTCAGTAAATTGTTGGGGTGTCAGTGATCCTTGGGGGTCTAAGTCTGCGTAACGTGTTGTTTTTGCAGCAGTAACACTGCTTCAAAAGTACAATTTACAGGGAAAAAACTAAAATCATAAATCCTTGGGGGTCCGTAGACCCTTCCAGTCTTCCTTCCCCTAAATGATGCCTCTGTATCACGTCTAAGCCATTGTGTACACTTTGGACGTAAATTCTGATAATCTGTAAGCATGTTGTTACAAAAACGTATAATTCATTAGAATCAGATTTTGGTTTATTGTGTGCTTGATAAGTCATTAGAACTTTTACGGAGACAACAACTGAGCATCATGCAACAATTTGGAGCATCTGCATTTTACACGGTAGTGCGTTGACATAAACAAGGTGAGGCAGACATTGAGTATACCTTACATATTTTTATCGTTTTGCCTATCTGTGTGCCAAAAATTATCAAATTTGATGGAGATTTGACGAAGTTCTGACAAAAACAAGTTGGGTCATTTTTATTGACACACCCTGTATTTTGCTGTCATTGTTGCCATGACCGATTATTTTTCATAAGGTGACTTTTAATCTGTATATTTTCCAGTATTGTGCATGACTTGTATGCATGACATGATTTGTATGTCCCGCAAGTTGGTGACCGGTTTTTCGGATGGTAGTTGCAGTAGTAGTTGTGCCTAAAATAACTGAACTATATTCAGTAAGTAAGTAAGAAGGTTTATTAGTGTTTTAATGTTATGCTTGTTAGCTTGTGTACCTGTAGTGACTGTTGTTTACATTTGCATTCTATGATGTGTTCAATTTTTTAATAATATGTAACTACCGAGTGAAGTTAATACCATTGGTTAGTATAGTAAAGTGTCTAGGAATAGTTTTAAGTAATACTGGCAAAAACGGTTTAAATAGAAAGTGCTTTTTTATTATACTTAATTTAATAACACCGTCTGTGTGCTTAGTCAGGCCCGTTTGCAAAATTCCACGGCTCACCACGGTCTTCCATTCGTCAGTAAATTGAGCTTTGTCCTGTTCGGAAACTTTCTGATGGACCGGTTAGCATAGTGGCAATAAGTCACTCCCCCCACACTTCTACAACAGCAGCAGCAGCAGCGGAATGATAAAGTTGACGACATTGACGACAGCTGGTTGCGGCATCCAGGTTTGAGCTGCACTGTTACCAATGTTACACCCCCGAGTACGACAACAGCTGATGCACACCACCGTCGTAGCCCCGTAGTTGTAGTAGTAACAGCCGAAGGGGCACTTGGACACACATCCGCGAGTTATGCTGACCAGAGTACCAAACCTATCGAATGTCTCGCGTTGAACCTAAATCCACCAACGTAACACATGGCTCAAATTAGATCAGAGCGATGAAGTACGTTACATATACTATAAATATAATGCGTCAAATGAAAAAAAAATAAACGTTAATAATGATGAAGTTTATTCAGTCAAAGTCTGGAGTTGTCTGAAATAGTGCCAAATTTTGCACGTCTTTGGCCCACACTTTTTGGCGGCAAGGCCCCAAATTTAAAAATTTGGATTATAAAATTGAACATAGGCCTAACTTGCGATCATGATTGTGGCAAAGTTTCGCAATGATCGGCAGAGGGAGCTCGGAGTTTTCGTGGCAAAATGAAAAAAAAACAGAAAACGTCAGCACTCAAACTTAAGCCCGCTGGGCACTACCGTACTGGGTGGCCTGTTTAGTATTTAGGCCTATGTCGAACAAATGAAACGCGTTAAAATACGGCAGCGTATTTTATCGCCGGTATCGTATAGCCTAAACTGAGATCTACAGATTAGACCTACCAGGCAGTATCGGTCGCCGGGGCTGCACTGTCTGACGGTCACGTTCTTTAAGTTATTAAGACACGGGGCGTTTGCCGGGTCGAACACGATCAATATTTGTTACGGTTATTACTACTACAACTACTACAATACACTCGCGGCTAAGTGTCCGCGCAGTTGTCAGGGCTACTACTACAACTACTGGGCTATAGCAGTTGTAATAGTATCAGCAGATCTTATTACTACAACTACGACAGCTACGACAGTGTGTTGTAGTATTTTCAGTAGCTGTTATACTGTAACAACTGCGACAACCACGACAGGTGTAGCAATATCAGTAGCTGTTACTTCTGCAATTACAACTACGACAGCTTTAGTAGTATCAGCAGACATTGCTACTACAACATCTAGGCCTATTACAACTGCGACAACTACGACAGTTGTAGTAATGTCATCAATAGCTGTTACTACTACAACTACAACAACTACATAGCTCACTGGGTTTAGTGAGTTTGTCGGGTCGAAGACGATGTTGTACTTCTCAGCACACTCGTAGCAGTACAGCGCCGTACCCGACTGCGCAGGCGCTGGTGTCGTCACGTTTACGCCTTCAGTTACTACACATCAACAGCCCAAGTCGGCTTATTTACAAAGCGTCTTAAGTCCTTCCTAAGAAAAACCCACAAAACGTCTGACCTAGGAATAGATATGAGATTTACAAAAATTTGTGGGAAATACGTAAGAATAACTTACGCAAAAAACCCAGGGCAGCTCTCGAGATAGACCTAACTTTAAAAACGTTTGGAAATACATTTCTAAGAAATGTTTAGGAAATCGTAAATTGTGCAACCTAGGAAGAACCTTGAAAGATGCCATAAAAATTCATAGATAGTTTTTTAGCCGACCATCTATCCTAATCTGTGGGCCAGTTTATTACAAGGTTTGACTCTCTTGCAGCAGTGTGTCTACCAGATGAAGCTTAGAAATGTTTGTAAAGTCAGAAGTGACTGGTACAGCCTGGATTGGTCTTGAGCAATAAATAAATAGCCGGCCCGGGTATGACTGTATATACCGTGCCTCAAAAAAACATCCCCGACGAAAACCAATTAGCAGATTTTGATAATTTTTGGTACATATATTCCTGACACAACTTGCCATCAAATGACCATTTAGTTTTCCACCTCACCCAACCTTTGTTTCTGCACTACCTGGGGAAAGCACAACTAGCGAAATATCACTTTTTATCTAATGCGATATAATTGCTTAATTAACATAACGCGTAAAACACATTTTGTTCACATTTCTGACACTGTGGCTGACACTTCATTCAGTTGTCCATTTTTCAACTGCCTGCAGTGAAATTGCTTAAAGTGTTGGCCCACTATGCAAACACAGGCAAGGAGACGCTTTCTCCATTCATTGACAGCAGTATCGATAATGTTCTGCTGCAGACCAATCCAGGCTGTACCAGTCACTTCTTGACTTCACAAATAGTCCTAAACTTCATCTGGTAGACACACTGCTGCATGACAGTCAAACCTTGTAATAAACTGGCCCACAGATTAGAATAGATGGAATTTATCGACGTTTTTCGTTCATTTTAACACGTATTATGCTTGGCCCGCTTTCTCCAAGTAGTCCAAAAGCAGACATTGGTGAAGTGGAAATTAAAACACTTATTTAATAGCCAGTTGTGTCAGAAATGATTCTGCCAAATATTATTAAAATCTGCAAATCTTTATTCAAGGTACGATCGATAATGTTGGGTATGTTTTTTCAGGTTTTCTGTTTCTTTTAACGCATATTTCGCTTGATCTGCTTTCTCTAGGTAGTGCAGAAGCATACATTGGGTGAGGTGAAAAACTAAACGGTCATTTGATGGCAAGTAGTATCAGGAATATTTGTACCAAAAATTATTAAAATACGGTAATTGGTTTTTAAGTTACAGTCGAAAATGTCGGGGATGTTTTTTGAGACACAGTGTATGTATCCGATCGCCGTGTCATTAGCCGCCAGGCCAGATAAATATCCTGTGCTTTTTTATTGACTCACTGAGTAGGCCTAGATTTTGAGCATTTTGAGCATTAATATCAAAATTAAAATAACTCATAGTGGCCTATAATACCGTCATTTGTTTGCGATCTTTCTCAAATTCTCACGCGTGAAACGTGCGATTTTTTATAAGCAGTAAATAATTCAGCGAAATCGACAGAACGTTACCTAGATAGTATGCAAGTAGGACGAGTGAGGCGAGCAGACGGTCTACTGCAAACTTGTTCATTTCCATGATTTCCTTTCAGGCGGACAATAAAAATGACAGAATAAACACGCAAGTTATGTAGGCCTATACAGAGTAGTGATTGTAATCCCAAGATTGAATTATTAGATCCTAGGATTTGGGATCCCGGTTTTGCAATCTCTATTAGGCTACAGAGTTTTTCCACACAATCTCAAACTCAGCGAGCACAGTAGCACAGACAGTGAATTTATTCATAAACTCTATCATAGGGCTTACTAAAGTATACGATAGTAAATTATTGAACTGACGACTTTCCAGTTTCCATAGCGGCAAATAGCAGACTGATGTAAGCTGATGATATAGGCCAGTGTTTTTCAACCTTTTTGCTGCAGCGGAACCCCACACAAGCGTAAAGATCACTCACGAAACCCCATGCACTGATCCGTGAGTCCAGCGACGTACGCGAGGTAGAAGCTATAGACTCATTTCCCTAGCAGGGCAAAGTCCCCATGGGGAAAACAAAGCAGGCAGAAGTGACCAATTATAACATGAAATGTGACCGATCAGTAGCTCTGAGATGGGCTTTACATGAAGAGCTATATCATTTAACCATTATTAGGCAACAATAAGTTATTGTATAATTGTATTTAACCAAACACGACGGGCGAGGCGGTCGTCGACGGCCGCTTAGCTCCAGCCACCAAACCAGAAAATTTATCACGTGGACGCCTCGGACATATAGGGCCTGTGTCTTTTTTTTATTTTTCTTAGCATAGTGTACAAAAAATTTAATTAACTAAGTAAATGGTCAAACGATTTTGTAGCCATAACCCTAATCAATACGTTCTTCTTTTTTTTCTTTTTCATTTCTAATAATGCATTAATCCTCGGAGTTGAGTAATGCCGTGCATAGGGGCCGACGTTATAATATAAACCTACAATGCAAATATTTCTGAATCTCAGAGAAAAAAAGTGCGAAACGCGCCTCAGATTGTGTTTTGTCACTGGTTGTAGTAGATTTTAGTTATTTTAATTGCAATTGAATGTCACTAAAACCCCTAAAACTAAGGGCATGGGTAAAATGCGGACCTGCGGACGTGCAGACCGACTAACGGGTAAACTGCGGACCACCAAAATGCGGACCATGCGCAATCGAACGCTTAATGAGACGTGTCGTAATGTGTATAAGCTTACTATAGCGTTCATGTTTTAGGCCCTCCGCCCTTCTCTAAGTGTTTAATGCTGCGATGGGTGACTGCCTGTGGGCAGGTAAACCATCTCGGTATGTAACCAGCCGCCCAGGTCAACTCAGCTTTCCATCCCTCCGGGGTAGGTAAATCGAGTACCGGCCTATCTGAGACGTGTTTCGCACTTTTTTTCTCTGAGAATCTCACTTCTACGGCTCAGTTGTTCTCACTAGTTCTCACGAAAAGTGTGAAACGCGCAAGTAAGAATTCTCTGAAAATTCGAACATAGAATTCTACGCTAGCCACTTTTATCTATTTGAATGACGTAACTCAAG
>Ga0209367_1007277_pt1 | contig 15267 bp, 14 predicted proteins | sample WorMetLIZISLAND2_FD_187412 | JGI IMG/M metagenome (GOLD analysis project Ga0209367, IMG submission 187412) | Marine gutless worms symbiont microbial communities from Max Planck institute for Marine Microbiology, Germany - Olavius geniculatus... ... | reverse complement strand
AAACCACCATTCGATGACATATAGTCTCATTAATAAGTGTGCCAAAAATTATTATAATCGGACATTCATTGTTCAAGTTATTGCAAAAAATGTAGTCACATGCTTTTTTTTGAGACACAGTGTACACGATGTTTCATAAAAAATCCTTTTTATAATTCACTCGCTAATGAAAAATGTTTATCGTGTCAGCACTAAGCAACATGGGGGACATGAAATCAGGCGTCTCGCAATCCAAAAATGCAACCATTTTCCAAGCTTGGTGTGCTAGTGCCCTGTCTTGCTCAAACATGTGAAAGTCTAACTATCCCCACAGACACGTAAATGCAATTACTTTGCACGTTTTTATGGCTGCAACTGTAAAACTTCAAATATTGGACACCAACGAACCAGATTTTTCATCATCGGAGCAGGGTATTAACTGACAGCATCAATTGAGATTATCAAGCTTGGACCACTGACACATTATGATGCCAGGGTTGTGTCACAACTAGCATGAATATTTAATCAACTGCCATATTTTGTTGCAATATTTTGAATTAGTATTTCTTCAGCCACAACTAATACAAATTTTGTGTAAACTGATCATCATTTGAGTGAACTAGAAAAAAAACAAAAAGGAGTCCTTTTATGAAACACCATATAGAGGAACACCAAGCAATCTACTGAGATTGTAAGGTCATTTAAATAATTCAGATATCACTGAAAGAATACGAACGTGCATACCGGTTAGTGTAAATCCATTAAAACTGATGACGTAGAACTTGTCGGTGGCAAAGACGACTCCGTGGTTGATGAAACCGATACAGCTTGATGGCTGACTGACTGGCACCTCCTTTAACAATGACAAAAACACACATTACTTGACTCGCCTTATCAACTTGGCCACATCTCAGATAACACAACAAAACTTGACACTTGAAAGCCAAAGATGTTTTAGTATCACATATTTTAGTAACTAATAGTAGAAAAAACCAAATTATTAGTCTTTGTTTTACAAAAACTAAAAATTATTTCCGGAAGAAGTGTACAAAAACTAAAATTGAAAGTCTTCAGAGAAAAGTAAAACTGTACAAAAACTATGTCTTACATTGGAAAAACAGGTAGAGTTTTTGAGGTACGGCTACAGGAACATCGACAGGAAGTCACACAACGTGATGTAAGGACTAGTAAATTCACCGCAACTCAGCAAAACAAGTCGGCAGTCATATCTTTGCCAATTATTATATATTGCAAATTGTCCGCACAGTGTGCCAGTGAAAGAATTTTGAAAATCGATCAATAATTAGTGAAGATATGGACAAAAGTAAAGTGCCACGTTTTTTAAGGACCACCCTGTAGTAACAGCAGCAGCAACGGTAATGTCAATAAAAAAGCTGTTGGTGCTAACAGTAATAATAACAACAGCAACGACAATGATAACAATATTAAAAAGCAATAAACCAAAAAAACGGGCATATTCACCGTCTGAATAGAGAACGAGCGCAGCCTGGTTTCATACTTGTACAGGATAAACTTCTCGGTGGTTGCAAGCGCCAAAAACAGGCCATGTGAGAAACGTCTGAATGTCAGAACTGTGCAAGCCGTGGCACCGGGGAGCAGCTGGAACTTCGCCGGAGGCTGAGCACCGTGGGGTGACGTCAGCCAGAGCATTAGTGACTTCAGTTCACATGACACCACATCCCGATCAGCTCCTGCAGCAGATAGTGGGAGAGTGAGTAGAGATTTAACGTCCCATTCACTACATATCGTTATACCTCAGCACAAAATACCTGCATGCAAGTGGTCCAAATTGCATCACGTGACCGTCGACAAATACGCACTCTTAACGGTCAACAGTTTACCAGTCAACATCGAGGTGAAATGTTGACTGGTAACAGTGAAGTCGTCAAACGATTCGTGTTCAAATGACCTTTGTTTAAATGTTTTGTTTTTGTTTTGAGGTATAACAAAACAATAGTGACTGGCTTCATTGATCATCATTGAAATGTTTTCGCCTCAAATGATTACATCATCATAGTCATTTGCTTCAGTCCAATGCAACTAACAGATGGCGCTTTTCTGCAATTGTTTACTTCTTGACTTGTAAAATTTTGGTATAACAACAAAAAAAACAGTGACTGGCGTGTCGATCATCGTTGAAAATTTTTTCCCCTCAGTTCGCAAAATGTTGCCCTCGATATTCAATTTCGGGCTACATTTTAGAAGCTTCAGGTCCAAAATTTTCAATAATGACCTCAACGCCAATCACTGTTTGTATAACAGGTCATTTCGGGAATAGCCTTAACAAGCAATGTGCGCATAAATACATAATAATGAAACACAAAATTTAAACCTTACAGAGAAAAAGCGATATGAACATACAAAACACAATATGTCGACCCCTAGCCTGAAACTGTAACAGCTGCCCATTATGAGCATGGATACGTAACAATGTACACTGTGTATACATGGCAGTTCTAATAATCTTCCCTCTTATCCTTCAGTCATTAATCTCAGAATACTGTCTATTGCAGGGGGGTACCTGCAATAGATAACTTTAACATTAAGTCCGACAGCTGACAGCCTGAATTCTGTCAAGCTGTTCTTGATGTGCATCACAAAATTTCCAACTACATGGGCATAGTGCTATCATTATTCTTATTATTATGCCATTGGTAAGGCAATATTAGTCAGATGACATAAACAATGGAATCACAGATGAATGCCAGAACTACCTTTTGTATAAGATACGACTAAATTCACAATGATTCATTGCTCAAACAATGAACAATTTGGCAAATTCTTTAAAAATATCACTAAATTACGAATACATATTTGCAAATGTCTGCAATGGAAACAAAATGTTGTGCCTATATTCTATAAGTATACATTCTGAGATATAATTACATTCACTGCATAAAGAATGGCTACGAGTGCGATAAAATGTCACAGCAAATTCTGAGCATAACTCCAACAATTTCTGCAATCTACCACGCGCAACTGGAGCTAATGGACTGTGATCGTAAGAATTTGCTCAACGGCAAAGTAAACTGCAGAATAGTAAGCAAGCAAATAACTTAAGTACGTTTATATGGCAGACATTGTCAACAGGAACCAACTGAATCTAAATCTCATGTCTGCTAGGTTGAACTGCTACTGTAGTCTGTATGAATATGTTAATGTGAAACACTTTTACATTTCCATTAATAAACTGTATCATTATGTGATGAACGTACCAACAACAAAGAATGCAAGACCGACATCTGTGTGTCCATCAATTGTGTGAACCATGCCGTCAATACCAGTGACGCAGGTCAAAGGTCGATGGTTAACGTCATTGGTAAACTCCATTGCAAACAGACCGCAGTCAGAACCAATGAGCAACAGCTGCACACACGCAACAGAGCTCTTGGCTATACGTTAATTTACAACCACAGGTGCACAACCTCTGTTGAAAAGAAAACACCAAAATTGACGCATCAGTTATACAATTTACTGTCTTTCTTTCTAAAGTTGTTTTAATTGGCACAATCAGCTCTAAACTTAGTAACAATAACATATATAAATATGGTACATCTGCTGTTTTTTGTCGTATATGCCAACGGCATTTTACATTAGTCTGGCACGCGGTGACTTCCAAGACTATCCTGACCATGATAAAATTTGCCCATGACTCAAAAACCGTGCATCACTGTAATACAAGCACACACATACACAAAGGTAAAGGTGCTGTATAGCCGTTAACAGGAAACCAATCACAAACATATGGAGCGTCATCTGCCATATGGGATCACACCATGTTAGCCGCCACAGAACACAGGTGAGTGAACACACCGCGCCTTAAATCCAGCCAGACATGCCGATACTCGATTTGCCTACCCCAGAAGGATGTAAAACTGAGTTGACGTTGGTGTTGGTTATGTATTGCAATGGTTTACTTGTCCGCAGACAGTCACCCTTCAAAGTAGTAACCACTTGATAGTGACACGACCGGGAATCGAACCCACAACCTCTCGATCACAAGTCCGACACCGTACCATTACACCATCAAGCCACACACTCCCAACTGTGAAAAATGCCATTTCTTAGACACACGAGTTACTGACCTGATCAGACAGTGGCCAAGTGCATGTGACATCCATATAACTGTCACCGTGACATGACATCCTCAATATCGCATTGCCAAGCACCGAGGCATCGGCAATCTTGTTGCAGTTCTTGTTGCTACTGGTGACCGCCTCTAACAGCGCAACCCACTGCTGCTTCTCAGCAAAGTTCGTAGCCATCAGATAGAAACATCTGGACAACAGCGGACAAAACATCACCGATAATAACTGAAACCAATGTGACAGAATATTTTTAGTATAAATCCGCTAATTTCTGTAATTTGTCTTGTAATATGCCCAACTGGCTGTACTGGACTGTGATCACAAGATAAAAACAGATAAAAACATCAGCGATAATAAATAAAACCAGGACTGACCTAACCTAACCTGGAGTAACACAAAAAGTAAGCCATTTAACTGACAACAAAAAAGTAATAGTTGTCATCGAGGAAGCACCAGCAGTATAGCAGAACAGTATTTATATTTTGATATCTCACAATCTATATCTGAAGAATAATGAAACATCTACTACCAGTAATACATTATCACTAGCTTACATTCTTGACTGAAGTTACTTATACTCATTCATTTTATCCCTATCACTCCTGCACAGGTAAACTAATTTTGTCAAGCATTTAGTGCAACATACATTTTACACAATACACATTTCACGTATTTTATACTCATTCATTTTATTGTGACCATTTCTGCACTGTTAAACTCATTTTATCTTGTAATATCTGTGCAGATATGCATGCGGTGGAGTCAACAACTATTTAAAAGTGCTAAGCCCAACACACATCTGTTTCACGGACTATCAGCACAGAACACAAATGTTGCAACTGTACAATGATTTCACCAAGTAACAGCAGATTGGAATTTGTCGATGCTATTACTATTATCATAAACCATGGTTCCTAATACTCTGCAGAATTCATTTTCCCTGACTTTTCCAAAACAAAATGAATCGTTTTCCCCGATTAATTTGTTCACGTGAAATACCAATGTCAATCGCTTGCAGTCACATTAGAAACAAGGGTGGCGAAAAAAATTTTAAAGTGGAGGTACAAATGATCTGTGAGCGAAGCAACAAGCAAGCAGAAAAAATTTTAAACTGTTGTACGCAGACTGTGTACAACAGTTCAAATTTATTTCTGCATCTTTCTTTACTTTTGCACCCTAGTACTTTTACATTCCCTGACTTTCCCTGACCCTCTTGAATTTTCCCCAACTTTTCTTGACTTCCCCCGACTTCATAAAATTCCCTGATTTTCGATGACTTCCTGTGACCATAGGAGCCATGCAAACGAAAATTCTCAGTGGCTGCAATAGGGGCACCTGTTGGAGAGGTTGATAGCATCGGGTTCAAACTCGAGCATGAGCACATAGACCAGCTCGGAGACGGAGACATTAGCCAGTTCGGTCTGCGTCACCGCACTACGGACCGACACGACGCCGTTGCGAGGACACAAATCAAACTCATCAACAGTTGGACCAGCCGCCGACTCCTCACGACTGTTGTATACCGAGAGCCGGTTGTCTCTCAGCACAACCCACTTCCGGTCCCACGCACTCTTACCCGCCCTGTTAACAACGCATGACATTCACATGATGGAAAATTATTACAATATAATGCATAATGATCAAGAAGTATTGGAAACTTTAGCAGCAATTAACTCTCTATCTCATTCCTGGTCATGGGGGTGGATCGCTGCAACAATCCAGTCGAGAAAGCAGCAAGCACCATGATAATAATAATAATAATAATAATAATACATTTGTATAACGCCGCAGTGCCATAGCTTCAGAGGTGCTGGAGTGTTGTGAATCGCTTGCACCTTTGTTGTCTGTCCATGTGTTCTTCTGGGCCTGGTCATGAGATGGCCAGGGAAAGACCAGGTGGTCTGCCATTTCGTCTGCTCCGTTGCAGCGTGGACAACAATTAACTACTAATACATGCTGTTACAATGATTAACAGAAATGCTAAGTATACAATAAACAAAACAAAAAATAAATAAATGCACAGCTACAGATTAAATCATAAATTACATAGAAAAGTGTACTTGTGACAAACAAGAAATTTTATAATCTTTGGATCCGTTCCACAGTGCAGAAAATCGACAAAAATTGCATCTGCACTGTTATAAAAATTCCTTCAAATACTGAAAGATCTTCTTTGGTTTAATTTGAAGTAACTTAGTGAAGTAATTTTGCAAAGTAAATCTTACATGACACAATTACAGTTTAGACAACCTACTTTTCCCAACTTAGTCTAGCAAGGCCAGTCCACATAAACGTAAACTTTTGAGAAGAGCTACACGAGGATAAATTACAAGCTAGATAGATTTTCTAAGGTCAAAACAACAGCGCTATGTTATCAAAAAAACAAACTACATGGCGATTAATCTGCAAAGATATTTTAAAAATAAAAAAAATATGCACTGATAATACTAAGCAACCTTGACAGTTTCATGTATGCCGCCAGGTGCAGTGCTGATGATGACTTCTTAACAGCCGGTGTTTTACCAGTGTTTACAGCAGTGTGACGAACGTCGGCTGTGAGCCTTGCATAATCACTGGGCATGCCACAGTTTGCTGGCAGGTTCGGCAGACAGCGTGGATGACAAACGGCACCACAATCTGTTGATCAATAATACAACTGACTAAAAGACAGTTTCCGGGATTTCTTAGTCAGTCAATGCAACTCATTAAATATGTCAGTGACTGTACTGAGTGATATAGTATTGCATCAGCAGTAACGAATGAATGTAAACTGGCAGTTAGCTAACAAAACACCTAACTAAAAAAACTAAAAAAACCAGCCCTAATTCTGAAAAGAACAGCAACTAGAACTAAATAGGAGCCAGTCTAAATGTACATCAGTTTTAGCTATAGCAACAGCAGCTCTTATGCAAAGAAGTAAACAAAGCTGACTGGGTTGTCGAAACAGGCGCAGGCGGCCACCTGGCACTCAGTTCACTGAGTCACAAAGACGGTGTCTACTTCTACTAAGTAAGTAAGTAATTTATACAGCATGTTAACTGTAATAACCTCAATTAGTTTTCAAGATACAGTCGAAAATGTCGGGAATGCTTTTTTGGGACACAGTGTAGGCATTAAGTTATTGTATTATACGTACAAAATGCATATTAAATATGTAACAGTACCTTGACATTTTGCAGCTTGTTGTATAAAATGAATGGAGCCGAGACAGACAATGCACACCGTTGGCCGGCTGTTGATGCCTGTTATCAACCTGTTGCCAAATACAATACATACACACACGAATCAAGCATAGCAGCTTCCTCAGACGAGCATGCAGCAATGCGGTGACATTATATCCGACTCAGACAAGCGGAAAATAACTTATTCATGTCTGTACACCGCATTGCTTCATGATTTAACGACATTAAATTCGCAATCAAGAGAGGCTGCGATTGCACAACTGGCTTCTTCATGGTCGGATAACGAATCTATGAAAATCGTTCATACTCATATCGACCGCTATTACTAAATTTAATATAACACTGAATGGCAAACAAATGGCAGTAATGCATGCTCTTTGGCAGCCACCATATGAGATATTTATTTTTAACAAAATGCTGTCAGCACGTCTTAGCCATCGCAATTCTGTCTGTCTGTCCGTTCGTCCGTCCGTCACACGGGTGGATCAGTCAAAAACGGTGCAAGCTAGAATCACCAATCTTCACCATCGGCTGCCTGGAAGACTCTAGTTTCAGGACCCGAACCATAAAGCTTTTCCATAAATTCGAAAGGGGTCACCCCGAACGAAAGCGCTAAATGGGAGGGGGTAGAGAAAATTTGCGATTTCCAGCCGATACGGTGAGTACAAGAAAAACACAATAGATAATTAACCGCCGGTCGTCTGGCGCCCTCTGGCGACTGGTTTTGTTTTACTGCGCTTTCAAACATGCACGCTGCAAAGCCTTTCAAGAACCAGCTGCTCTATATTCATGGAGAAGCTGGTTCTTGACGGGCCTTGCACCGCTGTTGAGCGTTCCCCTTTGCATTAGCTGGGCTTTTCTTGTACTTCATGACTAACTTCTGCTAAATGGTAACAGCACTCTTTTTACTGATGTAATAGCAGTCTACTAGTACTATCAGGTTCACGACCATAGTCACCTTCATGCAGACTGCTGAGAGACTGGCATGACTCAACTTCATTTCTGTATGAAATATTATCACTGCATAAATACGGACAAAGCACAAACAAAAATCAGATGTCACATACTTGTGAGAATGTGCTTCGGGATATTTCGGAGGTCGTGCTGTGGCGGGAAGAGTCGCTCCACGGCTTGCAGCAGTCGACTCCACTGGAACAGAGACATCTTGGCCGCCTTCTGACCTCGGACGAGCTGAACTTCCTTCATTCACAATGCAGCAATGTCAATGTAGCGAGAACGGTGTGAGAGGCTAAAGATTATAGCTGTGTATTGCTCTATGTGGAAACCCATTAAAGGCTAAGACATGTAGACAATAAGCAATCCATTTCATAGCCAGAAAACTCAACACAATGCAGTCTATTTGAAGGCAACAGTAACAGCCACAACAATATCATAGCCACGACAATGTTTAAGATGCTGACATCATAGCAATGAACTGCCACTGCGAGAGTTCACCCAGTTCACTTGGCGAGAACATCACGAGTGCCAAGTAGCTGCCAACCTTTGGACCAGGCTGATCATGCCTGAGAGCCAGTGTCCAATTAGAGCAGATCATCTAAGTAACAGATCTATATAAGAAGTTTGAGCTAATGCTCACGAGACGTGCAAAAGCCTATAGCAGTTCCTGTTCGCAAACTGTCAGTCTATCTCCAGTCATTTCGTTGCAGTTCACTCTTGAAGTGTGTGCTGCAGCCGAAGATTGCAAAATCAATACGACTTTTACAGGGGTACCGCTCTTTGATGCCTTCGTGCGCAGGTTTCCTTAAACCTAGAAAATCGAGACTTGGACCATCAAAATCTACGTTCAATGCTGAAAATTTCATATGCAGCTTCTCCATGTCTATCTCAATTAATTTAAGTGCAATTCGCTCTTGAAATGTGTCTCTCAGCCCGAAATCACCAAAAAATCCATTAAAAAATTCCTATTTTAGTGTTCAAGGTCATTTAAAGTCATTGAATTCAGTTGCAATCAAGAGACAGTGTATGACTTCTTATTAGTGATTAATAGTAACCTACGACCTATCTCGCACTGTTATTAAGATACAGCGACTTATTAACTAAAAATCATAAATTTTTGCTACCCCCTCTCATTTTGTGCCCTCGTTCGGGGTGACCCTCTTCAAATTTATGAAAAAGCTTTACAGTTCCTGAAACTAGAGTATTCCAGGCAGCCAATGGTAAAAATTTGGTGATCCTAGCTTGCACCATTTTTGACTGATCCACCCATGTGACAGATAGACAGACGGACAGATAGAGAGAGAGAATTGTGATGGGCGCGCGTAAAAATGAAATACTTTAGGACAGACTGTCATTAATAACATTTCAGATTCATTCAATGACTTTTGTTGCTCTTATAGTTTCTGTTTAAAATATTGTACCAACCGTTTTTTGAGTCTAAGCCTATGACAAACAAGACGCCATAACAACCTGTCATGATGGACCTTCGTGGCGGCTTGTGTGTTACGAGCTTCATAGACCACATTAAGGTAGCAGCCGCAGGACCAGTACAAAGCAACAGTCATGAAACTAGCCACTGACCCAGTAGTGTGCTAGTCGGAAAAAAAGAGTATTTCTCATAGGCACATCAGCACAAAATAAGTCACTCAGTGCCATTATGATTACTATTGAATGCGCTGTACAAGCAGAAAGTTGTTTAAGTGTCAAACAAAGCTGTTTTTAAATGTACAAAAAATCTTAGTAATGTCAAATCATCACACCACAGTGCAGCAGGCAAACTGCTCCATGCTGCAGGACCAGAAACAGAAAAGCTTCCGTCTCTGTAGCAAGTCTTTGTCCGTGAAACAGTAAGTTAGAGGCATTTAGAAGAAGTAAGCCACTGACCTGACGGAGTGCCACTCGGCTGTGTAATGTGAATGGTCAGTGGTCTGTTTTTGTCGCGCTCCCGGTGCAGAGCGTTGTACGTATCCCGAAGCATCTGTGCCTGTCCGCTGGCCGTCGGCTCAGCAGAATGCGATGAAGACGTTCTGCCACTGAACAGCTAACAGAACAACATCACCAACGTAGCATCAAATCGGCCACTGTGTCTAAGCCCATCTAATGATACTAACACAATAATATAGCATCTACACATACAATTGCTTTATGGCTTTATAGCTTCACTATTATCATCACTAAACACTTTCAGAAGAAATCTATGCACACTCTTGCCCAACCAATATCATTAAAGTCCAAGTCGCATCATTTTATGTAACTGTTATAAAGCATTAATTGGCTTGATCAAATGCTAATTCGTCCATATATTGATCTTCTGGTCAATATTACATCTTAATACCCTGAAAATCAGGTTTAAACTACACAGTTTCCTATTTTCATGGCTTTGGCCATTTTCGGAAGTGTGACGTCACCTGCAGAAGAGTTGCTGACTAGCTTTACTGCCTTAAGATCAAATGCAGCTTAATTTACGGCCAAATGGTCTAAAAAGGCCAAATTTTTATCAATCGTTAGCTCACTAAACAAATTATTCTGGAACATCATTAATTTTACAAATCGCACACGTCTAGTAGTGAACAGATAAACAATGACGTAATTTCTGATGTCACCTATGCATCATTACTTGTATTATAATTCCGACAATATTGTGAGTAAAACCGACAATTTTACTATGTTTTCAATGCGAATGTCAGTGTGTCAACAAAGCATCCTGTGAGTGACATCATCAGTTATTGTGACACGTTCGAGTGAGTTCGGCCAGCACAACATATTTCTCTGAAAATTACTTCAAAGGGATGTTTACATTTCATTGGATCAGGATATTGTTAATTAATGTTACATTCTACATACATTTAGCCAATATCATTTTCTCGTGCGACCTGGCCTTTAAAGCAATGAAAACAAAAAACCACTAAAACAAATAAAATACACTTAGACAAACTGAGATGCTCTAATTTGGTACCTGAAAATGCACTAGGGCTGTTCTAAAGATATCCGAGGCCTTCAGTAGTACAAATACAATTAGAATAAATCAGGAATTTTAAGTATTAATGATTGCACTGAAGTTCCCTGAATGCTAATTAAGTCATACTCATTATCATAAACAATGCATTGCAATCAGCTTCAACATCGAAAACAGCCAAGCTCACGCAGGCATAAAATTAACAAATATTCACTCAGGACGAACTGTCACCTCTGTTTCTGACAAATTTGTTACCGTCATCAGTTATTCTAATCAGAAATCATCTTATGATACACTTCAAATGCAATTATCGATTCTCACCCATTTCTTCTTCCGTGGGGTACTTTCGACTTTGTCGTGCAGAAAGTCGATCAGTTTCGTCTGCTGACTCAGGTGCTCTGCCATGCGATATTTCTCATACTGGTGGTTCCTCTACAAGTAATGGCAATACCCAGCAAAACAATGTCAAGATATCAGAAACCTAGCAAAACTCAGAAGCTGATCCAATCTTAGACGAAATAATATTCTCAACCTGCAAGCACTAGCAGTTTATCTGAACAAGTCTTTCTAGTTAATCGCTTTATCCTTGACCATGGTGGCAAAAAAAGAAATCAAAACATTAATAAACATTAATAAACATCTGAAGAAAAAACATAAATCCACTCCATTTCCTGGCAAACTAATTAATCTTAAAAACTACGATGCAATTTATAATCAAACGTGTGCCCAACCATAAACAGAGATACATCACATCTCCTTATTATAAAAAGCTGCCTGATTATTTATATAGGGCCATTTATTGCAAAATAAACTTCAAATATATTTGACTCGCAAAGCCTCACATTTTCACTACACAGAGATCATTACTGCTAACGTATCGCAACACAGACTTGCTATAAACAATTTATAAAAACGATGACACCCTATTGATGAAAGATAACTATTAAGTCAGCCAATGAGTAGTCTTACACATTATAAGACTAACTGCAGATGTTTACTAGACATTATGAACAAGCCCTCAGTAGATAATGGTGGTGTCATCATTTTACCTCGAGACTGTTTTTCTGAGTGGCAAGAGAGTGGTAGTCGGATGTGGTAGACTGCAGTCGTTTCTGCAGAGAAGCATTCTGAGCCTTCAGCTCCTGGCTCCGAGTTATTTCCTTCGATATCTGCAACGATGCAACACACTCAGTCAAAAAAAAATTATCACTGCAGCCACAAAAAATGCACAAAACGATCACTTTCACACACCTGTGGGGACAGCTCAACTTCCAGCAAGACAGTGCACCAGCTTGCGAGACGGTTAAGTTTTTGGATCACGAGACACCTGATTTCATGCCACCACGTTGCTTAGTGCTGATACGATAAACATTTTTCATCACTGAACCAGATAAAATTCACCATTAGAGCAGGGTAGCAACTGAGAGCACCAGTTGAGACAGGCAAGCTTGTACTCACGACACATTATGACGTCAGCATTGCGTCATGACTAGCAAAAAATATTTAACCAACAGCCACATTTTGTTGACATTTTTTGAATTAATATTTCTTCAGCTACATCTGGTAAAATTTTTGTGTAAATTGATCATCATTTGAGTGAATTATGAAAGAAAAAAGGTGCCTTTTATGAAACACCGCATATATTCCTCACGTGAAAGCAGAAATCCCGACATTATATCAAACATATCCTATCACAGAAATCTTTGGCTAGTCTCTTAGATTTTATCACTCTCCACCGAACAATGTACGTACAGCTTCTGTGGGCATGGTCTACTAACAGCGAGGCAGAAAAAACAACCAAATGCGCACCTCTTCTTTCAGGTGAACAATTTCACGCTCCGCTAGCACAAGGCGTTGCTGCAGGTTCTTGAAGTCAACTTCCACCGATGAATGCTTCTTCTCCGACTTTGTCAGCTGCATTTCACCATATAATACAGAGACAACGTAGAGAATTAACAACATTTACAATTAGCGCTAACAGCAGCAGTATTGCAGCACCTACATGGTGCAAGCGTTCAAAGTACGAAAATGTACATGTTAAAAAACAGCAGCACAGCTATAACAAGAAAAGCCCAGCTAATGCAAAAGGGAACGCACAACAGCAGTGCATGTTTGAAAGCCACAGTCACCAGAGGGTGCCAGACGACCAGCAGCTAATTATCTATAGTGCTTTACTTGTACTCACCAGAGGGCACAACCTGCAAGGTTTTTCACAGACCTGAATTTTTAGAATGTCATGACTTCCAAGGTTATCCAAGCTAAAACATTTGGACGTCAGAATACAAAATCTGGAAGTCATGCAGTCAAAAACTCAAGCACAGTATTAACATAATACAAAACAATATATACTACTACGTGTGTCAAACACCACCAACATAAGCCTTGGTTTTGGAAACAAGCAACGTTCAATTATATTGACGCGCTACAGCTGTCCGTCGTCAGTAACAAATGTAACAAATGTATTCAGCACCAGCGCCAGAGAGTTGGAGGCCTTTTAGAATAACGAGGGTCTGGGGCGAAGCCACCAGTGGGGTCCAAGGGCAGATCCCTGGTCAGAGGTTCAAGAAGGGAAGTCCCCTTGAAGCTGAAACACTGACAGCTGAAACAATCAGACAGATAAATACATAATACAGCACATCCTTGCCAACAACCAATGGCTAACTCAAAACTAGTAATAGCAAACAGATAACTGAGTTTAAGAGTTTAACTATAAAACTACTGCCACAACTTCACCCCAAATGGGGCAACCATATCATCATATCCAGCTCTCAAGATATTCTCAATCTCATTGTTATTTTAAACTTATAATGTTATATAGCTAAAACACATCAGTTAACTGGCTAAAGTAAACTAGGTCTGTCAGAACTTAAACTGTGGACTGATCCGGTAACATCACTGACCTGGTCGTTAAGACGCTCTGTGTGTCTCACATGTTCAGCAAGTTCGGTCTTTAGCTTCGTGACTTCCAGAGACAGAGCAGACTTTGTTGACTCGAGCCGACGATTTGCTTCCGACAGTCTTTCGTCTCCGGACGTACTTTCAACAACAAAACAAACAGTTCTCACACGCATGCACAACTAAGAACAAAATGGCCTGGCATGTGCAGATTTTGGCAATGAAAAAATCGAACAACTGCAAGAGTCATACCAGGCTATATCGATAGCTATACTGCTTAGAAGACATACGACTCAGCCAGCAGATTTTACAGTTGAGCACACCATGATGACGATGATGATATATGCAGAAACCAAAAGGCAGTTTAAACAAAAAACAATATATGTACATGTGACATGCGTAAAGATTCACTCGAACAAACCGGAGCTGTTTTTCACTGGACAGCAGACTTTGCAGCTTCTTCACTTCTGTCTCAAGTGTCTCGATCGTTTTCTTGTGAGAAACTCTGTCAACGTTCAAACAGCACAAGTTAACACTCATTACCATGAAAAGTACAAAATGTTCTTTACAACAAGTAACCTTAGGCTTAATACCACATATAAAAACAATATCTGAAAAATAAAACATATACATACACTCTTGGTTTCAGTTTAACTGAACCTGGACCTTTTTCAGAATTACTACTGGTGAAGATAATCCTTGAAAAATCGGGAAAATAGCCCAATGGGAATTGCTTGGATGGTACCTATATGGGCCAGATGCGCTTCCCACCACATAACCAACAGCACATGTGAATAAGCAGTAATGTTTGCATTCACGGTATGCCAAATCATGGAACTGGTTGCATCCCAATCACATGATTTCAAGATTAAAAACATCTGTAACAAGAAATATTATTAGATTGTGACCAATCTAATGTACTCCTCGCGCACATCATTTTCTTTTGTTTTTCTCCATTCCTTTTGGCTTGTATTAGAGACCTGGCGTCTAATTGAAATAAATGTACAAAACATCAGTTTATACACTTGTTAACGGCAACATTTAAGGACTTGCACATCGAAAACAGCAAAAATTACAAAAGGTGATATTGCCTGCATCACACTGGCTGTGTGTCAATGTGCTGCTGAATAATATCACCTTTTGTAATTTTTGCTGTTTTCGATGTGCAAGTCCTTAAATGTTGCCGTTA
>Ga0209367_1007276_pt1 | contig 15268 bp, 11 predicted proteins | sample WorMetLIZISLAND2_FD_187412 | JGI IMG/M metagenome (GOLD analysis project Ga0209367, IMG submission 187412) | Marine gutless worms symbiont microbial communities from Max Planck institute for Marine Microbiology, Germany - Olavius geniculatus... ... | reverse complement strand
GAAAACTATTAGCCTGTCATCTAAATAATATTTATTTTCAGTAATGATGGAACAGCAACTACAGTTTCATTACTTGAATTTATTTGATTGTCAAATAACCACAGTTTAATGAAATATTGGAACTTTTGCTTCAAATAATTATATAAATTAAATAAATTTACCCACGTGCGTTAATTTTTTTAACGCGTGTTAATTTATTAATGCATGAATTAACACGTTAATTCAACAGCTCTAATTTTAATACGTGTGTGTTCTGCATTAGTAAGATAATTTCCGATCACGAAGTACATCGGTGCAATGTTTTGTGGCTGCAGAGACATGACCAACATCTGTTCTGATGAGATGCTTGGTCCCATGCCGGCTGGCTGGGAGGTTCGTCACACCGCTACCGGCCGGGTCTATTTTGTCGACCACAACAATCGTACCACGCAGTTCACTGACCCGCGACTTTCGACGAATCTTGAAGCCATCCAGCGGCGACTGTAAGTTTTCGTTGCTCGGCTGGTGTTGTCTTGTTTATTTTTGCAGTAAGCAGAAATAGTAAAGCAGTCAAATTATTGTATTATTTACAGTGTTGGTGCCAAGCTACTTGTAACACTTGGTTAATTTCACTGCGTTGTAATGACGTGCAGTTTATTTACAGAACTAAATTTATCTGGTGAATTGTAGGAAAAAGCTATGTTGTCTGACATGAAAAGTGTAAAAACCAAACAGCGGAAACCGAGTTTTCAATTATCAAAATTTAACGTCGGTTCGGGTCAGTTTTTAAAAAACCGAAATTTTCAACGAATTCCATGCACCCCAGGATTGGGAGTCAAACCGACAACCTCTTGATCATTAGTCTGACACACTTCTGTCATACCACCAGGCCGGTCATGTGGTTTGTGGCTGCTTTGACATGCTTGCAAACAGAAACGACAGCAAACACTGTGTGACATATGTGTGACATATATGCCGCAGTCCAGAGACATCAAGAGCCACAGATGGGCACGGGAAAACATTCTCGCAGGACTCCTGTGGGGAGACAATTTTTAAACTTTTCTTTTTGAAATGGCACGTTCTAGTGTACTTTATATTTCTGATTGGCGGTGGGCCCCCCGAATGTTGTGGGGCCCGGGGCAACTTACCCCCTTTTTCTTACCCTCCCTTCCTACCTTCTCGACGGGCCTGACACGGTCCAGCAGTATAAGAACCACCAAAGCACAATGATCAGCACTGTGGTCCACAGAGCTGCCTACTTTAGTCTTTCCTACCAGTAGATCATCAGATTATTCACCGTAATTCATACGCATCTGGTACACTACACACATTATCAATCCCGTTGCAACTTTTATCCACTTAGAGATAATACCAATCAATTAGCAGAGTGCAGCAAAGCTTCAGAATAGACCCGGTCGGTGGCGGTGGGGGCCCGTCGTCAATCAGAAATATAAATTACACTATCTTGCACCGTTTTTTGACTGATCCACCTGTGACAGACAGACAGAATTGCGATGGCTAAGACGTGCTGAAAGCAGTAGCTGCTTTCGCGCGTAAAAACCGAAAACTGTTTTTCAAAACCGAATGGAACTCATATTTTGGAAACTGCACACTTCTGTCCCATTCAGGTCACTATCAGGTGCTACTGCTTGGTGTATGGGTGACTGACTGTCTGTGGACAGATAAACCATCCATGTGTATAACCATCATCAAGGTCAACTCAGCTTTTCTTCTTTCCGACATAGGTAAATCGAGTACCAGCCTTTCTGGGTTATGGCAGGGCGTGTTCACCTATATCAGGTGGCAGGTCAAACTGTGTGATCCCATGTGGCATGTGACACTCCATAGCTCTGCGATGGGTTTTCCTTGAAGAGCCATGCATAACCTTTAATTGATATGTCTGTGCATCTGTAGACAAGACTCGTCTACACAGCCGGCCATAGTCACCACTGCGTGTGCAGTGATTGGTCAGCCGCCCCCACCAGTGTCAGCTGATCATCCAGTCCCACCTCCCTCGTCCACTGAAGCTCCGCCCCCAGCGTGTCAGAACCCGCAGACTGCTGATGACACATGCCACGTCGCCGACAACGATTCGCCGTTGCCCAAGTACAAGCGTGATCTTGTGCAGAAGATGAAGATCTTGCGCCAGGAGTTGCATGCGCTGCAGCCACAAACCGGCCACTGTCGCATCGAAGTGTCTCGCGATGAAATCTTCGAGGTGAGCTGCATGTGTTATGTGTTTCTGTAGCGTTGGTCTAATTCAAAACAGTGTTAATATATATGTTTTGTGGTGTTTTATTTCTGTTCTATGTCAGTAGATTTCTGTTGCAAACTGTGTGACTTTGTCTGCCTAATATTTCCGTGCTAAATATTTGTCATTTTCTAATTTAATGGATTTTTATGCGCGAAAGCAGCTACTGCTTTAGTGCGTCTTAGCCATCGCAATTCTGTCCGTCTGTCACACAGGTGGATCAGTCAAAAACAGTGCAAGCTGAAATGAGAGTGGGGTGGGCAAAATATGCGATTTTTGGCCAATAAGTCGCTGTATCTCAGTAACGGTGCGAGATAAGGCCTAGGTTACTATTAATCACTAATAGGAAGTCATACACCGGCTCTTGATTGGCGCTGAATTCAATGACCTTGAACGCCAAAATAGGTGGTTTTATGGATATTTTGATGATTTTGGACTGTGACACAAGTCTACATCATTCACAAGGTGGCGCCACGCTACTATCGTTATGCAATCCAGATAAAGTATTTGGTATTTGTATATTAACTTAGCGTGAACCGGAACTACTATAGGCTTTCGCGCGTCTCGTAAGCATTAGCTCAAATTTCTTGTTAGCCAATAAGTAGCTGTATCTCAATAATGGTGCGAGATAGGGCCTAAGTTACTGTTAATAACTGGAACTGGAAGTCGTACGCTGGCTCTCGATTGGCACTGAATTCAATGACCTTGGATGACCTTGAATGCCAAAATATCGGTTTTTATGGATTTTTTGGCGATTTTGGGCTGCAAGACTGCAAGAGCGAATTACGCCAAAATCAATTGAGATAGACATGGACAAGCTGCATATGAAATTTTTAGCATTGAACATAGATTTCGGTGGTCCAAGTCTTGATTTTCTAGGTTCAAGGAAACCTGCGCACGAGGGCATCGAACAGCGGTACCCTCGTAAAAGTCATTATTTTATCGTTGTTGGCCAGTTTTTCATGAAAACGGTTGCAGATAGGCATGGGCATGCTGCCTATCACAACAAGCACTAGTGATGGGCTTTTCAGTCGTATCAACATCGATGACTTAGAAAGACCCTTATCTTCCAAAATAAGAGTTTTTTGTTGATTTTTGCGATCTTCGGCTGCAGCACACACTCCAAGAATGAACTGTGACGAAGTGGCTGCAGATAGACTGACATTTTGCAAACTGGAACTGCTATAGGCTTTGGCGCGTCTCTTGAGCATTAGCTCAAATTTCTTGTTATTTCAGTACTTGACAGTCTGCACCTGATAGGTGTTATTTATCTGTATGGTGGTTAGATCAGTTACAGGATGCAGTGTTTTGAGAAGTAATTTGTCTGTTGTTCGTAGGAGTCGTATCGACAAGTGATGAAAATGCGACCGAAAGATCTTCGCAAGCGTCTCATGGTAAAGTTTCGAGGTGAAGAAGGCCTCGACTATGGAGGCATTGCCAGGTGAAATTTTTGCACATCGTTGATGCTACATATATACCATTCTTGGCTGACCATTAAATTGAGTTTTAGATACAATGTGTCATTTTTTCGTTGTCTATTTGCTTGTAAATTGTGTAGTGTGGCTGAATGGTTTGTCGGTGGGGGTCGGCAATGGTATCGTTGGATAGGGCAATGATGAACTCTTATAGGCTGTCAATAATAACCTTGTATCTATCTGCAGCAGTTGGCCGCAATTTTGAATGCAGAGTTTCTGCTTGCAGCCATCACTCATGTGGGTTGAATTACTGTATCCTAGTATTGATTGTAGCATTCCATATAGCAGCGTCACCATAGCGTGTATGGGAGTGTAGTCACTTTCTTTCCGCGATTGGAAATCGGATGCTGGCCTTCTTTTATAGGCGGTACGCTCGGCCCACATCAGTGACAGCTCGGCTTTGAGTTATTTTATTTATGTAGAAAAGATAACTAAACATTTTGCAGTTTGTCGGTAGTTTACTTTGGTTTTTTTGTGCACTAATTTGTGTGTTGCAGATCCTGCTTATTCAGTGTTTAGAGTAATAGCTGAGAGTGATTGAGTGAATGAGTAGGGTTTAACGTCCCGGCCGACACAGCATAAGTCATTTCGGAAATGGCCTTTGTAGGCAAAATTGCACATACACATGCACAAAAAACAAAAAGTTTAACCTTTACATAAAGTTTAACCTTTATAAAACACAAAAAATGACTTAAACCTACAATTGTAAGAACTGCCGATGTGATTGTGCATATATAACGATACTGGCAGTTCTAATGATCTTTCCTGTTATCCTCCAGACAGCTGAGAGTGAGTGTGAGTGTGTGCTAGTTTCATTCCACACTGTTGTATATCACAGTGTGTCATTTCGTGGCTGTGTTCAGGGAGTGGCTCTACCTGCTTTCACACGAAATGCTCAATCCATACTATGGTCTCTTTCAGTATTCGCGCGATGATATCTACACCCTGCAGATTAATCCAGACTCAGGCATCAATCCGGTACATGGCATTCGTGAATTATTTATTGTCAAGATTTGCATGTTTAAAATTTATTTCATATACAGGAAATCTATTGCGTATGTTTTGCAAGGCCACTGCATTCAATATGTAGTGTCTAATGTAATGTTGTTGTATGTTTTGGATGTTACATTTTCCACCATCGAAGATGATGTTGATCAAAAGTACTAATATTAGTAGCTGTAGCCAAACCACTGTTTTAGCATTACTTATTGACAATTTACAGGAGCACCTGTCTTATTTCCACTTTGTCGGTCGGATAATTGGAGTAGCGATATTCCACGGCCATTACCTCGATGGAGGTTTCACTCTACCGTTCTACAAGCAGCTGCTGACAAAGCCGATCACATTGGATGACCTTGAGAGTGTTGATCCCGACCTTCACCGGAGTCTTGTGTGGATCTTGTAAGTACTGTGTGTTTTCTTGTTTTTGTTGTGCACTGCTTGTATCTGCTGTTTTGTGTTTAAATCATTTTATTTGCATATTTTGTAACATACTCATGTTATTTATAAACTGTAAGAGTTTGTCAGCTTAAGGTAAAGGTAAAGGTGTCCCATACTCAATAATGAGCGTAGGGGCTGGAGCTAATCCCGGTCTCTAGGCAGTCAGCCCACACCCACAGGTGACATAGTCATAAACCCGGTGGTAGGCTGCCATTACTTTCCACCAGGCCTACGGTTACCTTCTCAGCTGCAGAGCGTCACCACCCTTTGACCAGTACCAAATTATACTGCTTCGTGACAGAGGCACACGTGTGTGAACAACTTGCCCAAGGTTACCTGACAGTGCCCTGGCTTGGAGTTGATCCTGGGACCTTTCAGTCACCAGTCCGGCTCGTTATCGTTACACTACCAAGCCACACGTTCATCAGCTTACTATTCCTTTATATTACTGATTTGTTGACCATTTGGTAAGTCAGTCGATAATTTGATGACTTGTTTATTATCTCCGCATGTCTGTGGCTCATCAATAGCCAGCAGAATATGCAGATCTCAAAATTTTGATTCCACATCATTCATGATTTTGACCAAAGATCGACATCTGCAACAGGCAAGAACTATTCGATCTGCTGTCAGTTCGCATCCGCCTTGAATAGACCTAATCTTTGATACATATTAAGGTAGGCCACTGAGCTTATAGCAGATTACAATTTAACTTCAAAAAAATAACATCAGTATAGGGCTTGGTAATGCATTTTGCTAAACATGGCATAAATTAGCGATTAGAAAAAAATGCACTCGTTGCGGAACAGGATCATGTCAGTCTGCATGCACAAAAAATCTTGCGGATCTGCATCGGCGGACGGACGCGTCTGCATTCCGCACATCTCTGATTTCCAGCGGTGCTGGCGTGACATCATAATAGCAGTTGATGTAACGTCACTGGCAGATTGTGTATTGTCTGCGACATCACCATCTGCAGCACGTCCTGCAAGAGCATTATCATTATGGCTGTTAGCATTAGGAAAGAAAGAATTCTAGTTAATTATTTCAACTAACAAATTCATAACAATGCTATTGTGTAAAAAATCAATTTGGCGGAACTATGAACTGTCACAAGCGCCTTTTAGTTTCTACTGATTTAACCTTTGAGTTTATTCAAAGGTACGAGGATCATTCGATAGATAAGTTTATAAGCTCATGTTATGTTTTTGAATCGTGTTGCTGTGTGCTTTTGTGAACAGAGACAATGACATAACCGATGTGATAGACCATGTTTTCTGCGTCGATCACGAGGCATTCGGTGAACACAAGGAACATGAGTTGAAGCCCGGAGGACGTGATGTTCCCGTCACTGAGGCCAACAAGAAGGAATATGTCAAGTTAGCTTTACATTCTTGTTAACATACTGTTGTTAACGTTTCTGATCAGTATAGACAGTATACAACTCGTATTTCAGACGTTTGTATGTTAGTTAATCAAACGCAGTACACTACAGTTAGCACACTTGCTCGGATGGCTACAGAATATTTTAACATTCTTATTTGATAAAGTGTATAATATTCGAAGATAATATTAAGGATAGGAATTAGTAGCTTTTATCACAGAACCAGTATTTCTAGGAGCTACATAGCTACATACTGTGTCACTGCTGAGCCATAGGCTGCGTAATCCATATCTTGTTTCGTTTCATTATTCTTGTCTTCCTGATGTCTATGACAGGATGAGATGTGGTTCGGTTATGTACAGGGTTGCAAAAAACCATTTTTACAAAAAAAGCGTTACCAAATGGGTTTTATTGGGGTTTTTTGGGGTTTAGATTAAGCCAGTTTTTGTTAAAAGGCCCAACTTGATGGCTTTTGGAATTTCCGCAGGTTTTCAGTTATTACACTGAGCTCTGTTTCAAATTTTTCCTGAAAAGTCTGTTGGTTGATTAATATGACTTTTCTGCCCCCCCCTGCCTGTACAGCATAGAATATACCAGTATTTGCAGATTTGTCGGTTTAAATGTTTTGAAAACTCAGCCACAATAAAACATTTCATGATTAGCACAACAAAAAACTAATGTTGGATTGAGTTTGGCATGGGTTTTTGGGTGGGTTTTTAGCAGTTTTTTCGAAAGTGGGTTTTCCCCCAAAAATGTTGTGTTTTTGAGTATCTGCTTGTCTGTCAAAACCCTGGTTATGTGCTGGTTTAGCATTTAGGCTTGCACCTTGCAGTTGTAATAGTACACTGTGAGGCATAAAAAACACACCTGAATTTATCAGTCGTAACTTGAAGACGGATGATCAGATTTTAGTAATTTTTAGGTATGAATATTTCAGACACAACTGGCCATCAAATGACCCTTTACCTTCTTGCCTCACCAAACGTCTTCCGTATCTGCACTACCTGGGGAAAACAGAACAAGCAAAATATTACATTTTTAATTAATGCAGTATTATTAAGTGATTCAAATAATGTACCTTCAGCACATTTTGTGCAAATTTCTACCACTTTGGCTGACAGTTTATCCAACTGTCCAGTTGTGCAACTGCTGACAGTAAATATTCAAGTTATCGGCCATTTGTGTGAACGCAGGCATGCAGATGCATTCTCGATGCTTTGATAGCAGTGTTCATAATGTTCTGCTTCAGACTTCAACCAGTCGCTTCTTGAGTTCATTGATATTCCTAAATAGAGTCCCATAAACTCGCTGCTGCATAACACTGCAAATACTGTCGAATGGACTGTGATCAAAGCCGTTAAGGGCTACATATCTGGAATGATTAAATTTACTGATGTTTTTCTTTCTTTTTAAACTCATGTTGCATTTGTTCTGTTTCCCCAGGTAATGCAGCAACGCATATGCTAAGAATCTGAACGGCCATTTGATGGCCAGTTATGTCAGAAATGTTTGTGCCAAAAAACTATTAAAATCTCGTTGTCTTTCTCAAAGTTACTATCAGTAATGTCACGGATGGTTTTTGGCATTTTTTGTTCATTTTAATGCCGATTTCATGTGTTTCGATTTCCCCAGGTAGTGCAGAAGCATATGTTGGGTGAGGTGGAAACTTGAATAATCATTTGATGACAGGTTGTATTAGGAATAGTTGTACCAAAAATTATTAAACTCTGATAATCCGCGTTCAAGTTGTGATCGATAAATTTTGGTGTATTCTTTATGCTTCACAGTGTAGACTGTGTCTCAAAAAACATCCCCAACATTTTTGACTGTAACTTGAAAACGAATTATCAGATTTTGATAATTTTTGGTACGAATATTCCTGACAGAACTTGCTATCAAATGACCATTTAGTTTCCCATCTCACCCAATGTATGCTTCCGCACTACCCTAGGGAAAGAGATCAAGCGAAATATGTGTTGAAATAAACAGAAAACCTGAAAAAAACATCCCTGACATTATCGATCGTAACTTGAAGAAAGATTAGCAGATTCTGCTAATTTTTAGCCGAAATATTTCTGATACAGCTGCCTATTAAATAAGTGTTTTAGTTTTCACCTCACCCAATGTCTGCTTTTGCAGTACCTGGAGAAAGCACACCAAGCATAATACGTTTTGAAATGTGAACAAAATGTGTTTTTACGCATTATGTTAATTAAGCAATCATATCGCATTGGATAAAAAAGTGATATTTCACTGGTTGTGTTTTCCCCAGGTAGTGCAGAAACAAACACTGAGTGAGGTGGTAAACTAAATGGTCATTTGATGGCAAGTTGTGTCAGGAATATTCGTACCAAAAATTATCAAAATGTGGTAATTGGTTATCAAGTTACAGTTGAAAATGTCGGGATGTTTTTTTGAGACACAGTGTAGATTAAATATGATTTGTTAATATGTGGTGTAGATTGTACGTTCAGTGGCGGTTTATGCGAGGCATTGAGGCCCAGTTCCTTGCTTTGCAGAAAGGCTTCAATGAACTCATTCCACAGCATCTTCTGAGGCCTTTCGACGAACGAGAACTGGAGGTTTGACATTGGGAACTGTTGCTTTCTAGTGAAGCTTTGTAGGCACATGCATTTGTAATTGTAACCCATGTGCAACACAGTGTCTGTTAAAATTTATTTAGCGCTGCATTTCTTGTGCTTGTTGTCTTATTATCATGTCTTGTGAACTGTGTGAGTTATAGTTTCTGTGATCGAGTTTCAATCTATGGTTTTTTGTCAGAAAAGTCGGCATATTCATTGTTGTAGTATCAGATATTTGGTTTAAAATATATTAAGCGACAGTAGATTATTTTATTGGATTCGCCTTTATCTATTGGTCAGTGGTCACTGACCAGGTTTTATTTCAGCATGTTTTTTAGTAATGGTGAGTAATGATTATGATGATAATTTAGCTTAAGAAAAAGAGGAAAATGAAATAACTGGCAGTAGTTGTTAAAAAATATTTTATTTGGTTATTGATTGGACAGTGGACAGCCAAGCAGTAATGTTTTGATTTTGACACTTTGTTTAGGTTCTAGGGTCTGTTGTGCCTTTTAGTCGACCTTCGGGGCTATCTCTGATCTACAGGGTGCAGCAAAAAAGTAGCCCCCTAAACTTTAGTGGGCTACTTTTTGCTGCACCCTGTAGAGCAAGCCAATAGGCAATGTGCTTGCGAGCTGGAGGGGAAAGCCTAATACTCACACACTGGACAGATGGCAAATGCTGTCAGACAGCCACAGACACACTGTCTGATTTTAAGGGTCACCATATAGCCTGCAGCTAGTGAGCTAATAACATCCGAATACTGGGTCAGTACTGTCTGCACTCAAGTTGGTGGCGAGCACTTAAGTGTCAGGGAATTTTACAGATGCCATAGTGTCTGGAGAGGGGTGTTTATTCTGTAGATTATACTAAGTGGCTATTGTCATACAGCTGATGATTGGTGGACTGGGCAAGATTGACGTTGATGACTGGAAACGCAACGCTCGGCTAAAGCATTGTTCGGCTGACACGCCGCTTGTGCGCTGGTTCTGGCGTGCTGTTGATGAGTATGACGAGGAACATAGGGCCAGACTGCTGCAGTTTGTCACCGGCAGCTCTAGGGTGCCACTACAAGGCTTCAAAGCATTGCAAGGTGTGTACTGTCGGCATTCGTTGTTATGACTTTGATCTTGCCATTCTGATTTCAGCACTATTTAGCTGAAGGGTAATAAGTAGGGCTCACAGTTTTCCGTGGTAAATTTTGCCAAATTCCGCGGCTCACCGCAGCAAAATCATCGAAATTCCGCGGCTCACCGCGGCCTTCCATTTGTGAGTAAACTGAGCTCTGTCCTGTTCAGAAACTTTGGTTATTGAAGGCTGGCATTGCACTGAATTATGCCAGCAACATGCAGGAAAAATATCAAACGTTTTTTCTTTTTAAAATGCAATCTATCAAGTCGCATGGTGTCGATTGTGCCGTATTGCGATAGCTATTACTAGGACACATGGTTTTACGCAGTTCAGTTTGATTTTTTTCCATAATATAATTAGTGCATAATTAGTAATATTTATGTCGTCTAGCCAATGATCGTACCAGACGCTGTTCATTTCTCAAATTTTGCGAAATTCCGCGAAAATATGACAATTCCGCAGAAAAGGGCGAATTCCACGGCTCGACTCAAAATTCTGTGGCCCGCGGAAAACTGTGGGTCCTACTAATAAGCTGTCCCATCAGTTTGGAACTCACTTTTTTCTAGCAGTCGTTTGTTTGTCGTCACACACCGTACTTGGTTTTTTGAAAGCCTACCGTTTTAGATAGGCTTTCAGTTCCCCTAGTGACTCACAGACATGTGACTCAGAATCGGCCAATAGCTGAGACTGAGCATTATAAAGGATTTTGCTTATTTACTTGCTTACTTACAGCAACCATTGACAATCATCTGCGCCTACTGCCCATTGCATGTGAAAAACAACGTGAGAGTGAGTGAGTGGTTAGGGTTTAATGTTTCACCCGACACAGCATAGATGATTTCACAGATAGCCTTTCCAGGCAAAATGCACACATATAAACAAATACATAATAAAACACAACATTTAACTTTTACAGAATAAACCAGATAAGGAACGTTTGATCTCGCCATTTTGAGATTGATGACTGTGGAGGATAACAGGGAAGATTATTAGAACTGCCATTACTCTTACATGTGTACAGCCATAAATGTCAGTTCTTACAATTTGGGGTTAGGATTGATATTTTTGGGTTTTGTTGTTCATTATCTGGTTTATTCTGTATAGGTTAAATTTTGTGTCATTGTGTCAATGTCATTTTTCGTTTGTCAAAAAGTGCAAATTTCATGAAAAATTTTGCCAAAAATTCCAAATTTTGCCAATTTTTTGTCATTTAACAATAAGGCCTTTTCGGCAGTGTATAACAGTAACTGCTGTTAATTTATTCTATGAAGTCTTGCCAAAATGGTTCAGAGGCTTTTGACTTCTACTTTTCATTTGTCAAAAAGATGTAAACTATGTCAAAAATTTTGCCACATATCTTGAATTTTGTCACTTTTTTACCGTCCAAAATTGAGCGCTTCTTCTTACCGGTAGGCTAGAAAGGATTTTGTCGCCAAGGATGCCGTTTTTCATTTGTCAAAATGTGCAAATTTTGTACATTTCATCAGATTTTATCAAAAACAACCACCAGTTTTCCTAATTTTGTCAGTTTTTCATCAAAAACAAAATTCTTTGGAGCCCAATCATGACTGTTAGAAGGGAGTGAATTCCAAACTGAAGGGGCATGTTATTTATTTTTTGTTATGCTATTATGTTATTAAACTTTCAGTTAAATAGTGCTGTTTGAGTGACAGGGTTGTTCTGTTGTCTGTAACAGTTGCAACAGACTTTCTCTTCAATTTTTAATGTGAACTGTGTTAGTTTCTGTTGACAAAAACAGTGGAATCAAAACCTGGCATGTTATTTATTTATGCTGCATTAAGTTTTTGCTGAAATTTGACTGTTATGATTTTGAGTCAGAAGAATAATTCAAGCATACCGGTGAATAGGTTGAGACATTTTTATTAAAGCTGTTGAATTACGTGTTAACTTAACACATTTAAGAATTAACGCAAATATGTAAATTCACTTTATTCTGTGAAGCAGAGGTTTCAATATCCAATACTTAAGTAATTAAAAATTGTTTAGTTGCCGTTCCATCACTACTGTCAGGATCCTGCGACACAGGCCCGACTTCAGGGGCTTCATTCCAGTTACCCTCCCAATGCAATCCACCTACAATATCAGCAGTATCACTGATGAGTTATTAACGCGTGCATTAAAAAAATTAATGCAGTGTGTTAACGCATAGCAAAAACTAACGCTTCAACAGCTCTAATTTTTACTCTGTGTGTTATGTTACTAACGTAGCGAAGAGCAGTATATGAGATCAGTGTAATATTGAGGACCTACCTTGAGGACGTTCCTGGAAGACCCTTCCTGGAAGAAATTCAAATGGCTATATCTCGGTGACCAATCATCCGATCCACTTCCAGTTTGGTTTTAGGGTGGGGTTGTCGGGGTCGGCCGATTTAACAGTGCCATTTGTATTTACATCCAACTGACCCTAGTTGCCATGGCAACGAAATTTGGGACAAAATGGGCTATAACTCGGCTTCTGTAAGAGATACCTGCAAGATTTTTGTGTCTATAGGGGGGGTTTTGAGGTTGGGCCGTCAAAAGCTGCAAACCACATTTCTCCTTAACCAACCCCCATTGCCATGGCAACAAAATTTGGGACAAAATGGGCTATAACTCATCTTCTGTAAAAGATATGTTTCGCATCTTTAGCTGTAGTTGTAGCAGTAGCAATAGTAAGTAGTGGTATTGGTGTTTAGTGTGCACAGGATATACATTAAATTGATTACAATCTAGTATTTGTTGTTCTCATTGTTAATTTGACATATTTGCATGTATAGGGTCAACAGGTTCCCAGGGACCGCGCCTTTTCACCATCCACATGGTCGATACAAACACGCACAATTTGCCGAAGGCTCACACGTGGTCAGTACAAGAGTATTCACAATGTTTTAGTTCATCACCAGCGATAGCTTCATCTTTCGGCTTTGCCATTTGGATACTTGAGATGTTGCATTTTGCGTGCAGTAGAAACAAATGAATACAAGATGTGGCACAAATGTTGTGTTGTTTTACCATACAATCCATAACTTTGCATTAGTAAAAAGATATCAGTTTTCTACTTGGTTTTTTATGCAGGTTTGAACACTAATAAACATGTGAAATTTTATGTTAAAATTTAACCATTTGTTCAGAAAATGGTCAACAACCTTTGGGTACCGGTACACTTTATTGCTGCATTTTATATATTGGTAAATAGTATTAAGTATTTATTCATGTTTTAACCTTTTAGTGCTTTGACACTGTTAAGCATAAACACAGAATGATCTGGTCTGTAGAAAGATTTCTGCTAGTAATTACTCCGTTTAAAATTTATTTTGGGCAGATCCAGTCTGACCTGAAGTAACTGCAGAGAAACTGACCAATTATTTTAGCTTGGTGAATGTATTTGTAATAAAAGCCGATATTTGTAATAAAAGATATTTGTAATAAAATATCTATGTTTACATGTCTGCTAGTATAGTGTATTAACTTGCACCAGTCAGCAAATCGTTGCAATAACATGAATACTGATGCTGTCTTGTGTTTTTCAGTTTCAACCGTATCGATATTCCTCCGTACGAATCTTACGATAAGTTTTTGGAGAAGCTGACATGTGCCGTGGAGGAGACATGTGGTTTCACGGTTGAATAACGATGGTCAGATGGTCTTATGTTATCAGCTGACAGTACTTAGGTCATCAATGTGTATACAGTGTACTGTGATGGTGGCACTGGGGCCCAATTTACAAGACTTTGTAAAACTTAGCAGAAAGTTATGGAAAAATATGACATACAAAAGGTTTATGGAAAAATTCGATTTACAAAAAAAACCATGCCATAAAGTTACCGTACGAGAAACGTATAGTAAAGTTGTGGAAAAACGTACGATAGCTTATTGGTTAACTTACAAAAGCATTAAACACGCGGTAATTAAGCATGCGGTAATTAAGTTCATCTTCAGCAATTTTATGCTGCGAAATTGCCACACTATCAGTTCATCTGCAGTTGTTTACATTGATCGCCATTAGCAACGGCTGAAGCAGATGATTGTCAATGCTTCATGATTGGCTGAGATCTACGAAGTCGTGAGGCTTTGAAAATTTGAATATGAAGTTTTTATGAAAAACTTATGAGGTCATAACCAGACATTTGACAAAGATAGGAGGAAGATGGGGAGATTTTACGGAAATTCTACGAGCGTTTTACGAAGTTTTGTAAATTTCGCCTCTGTTTGCTAGTTGAATAATGACAGTGCCGTGTCCGAGATGCAGCAGATTCAGTGTTTCGGCGCATTTACCAGCTTGTTGTGTCTTTGCATGACCAGTAGTGTGATGCTGACGGCTATTTTAATGCAGCGGTAGGCAGTAGCAATCATGAGTAAATGTTGATTCTGACTTGAGACGTCCTCTGGTCGGCTTACTTGTTTTTCCTATCAGCCTGCCGTGTTTTTGCCCGAATGTAGTGATTTGAATAGGGCTGTACTGAATGGTAGTTTTTACTATTTGGCCGAATACAAATACAGTATTCGGCCTATTATTCGGATCGAATAGAGTACGAATAGAATATTTGGTACAATGCTAGATTTGAATGTGTACGTGTGTTTGTCCTGATATGTGATTGAAATGGCTTTTGAAATTTGAAATGGTTTTTCATGGCCGCCGTGCTATATGCTAGTACTAAACTTATATAGTACACTTTGTATATTTTTCTTGTTTGATTTGTTACATATCGCTGTTAATAGTCGCTGATTTGCATGACAGCGTATTAACTGTGTTCAGGCCGGATACGCTTTGCCATAACATTGACCTATTGGTCTTTCTGAAGCAGTAAGAGTCATTGTGTAACGTCTACTGTATTTCTTGTAGCATAATCAATACTTGCTTGTTAATAATCACTTTTTATGCCAGATATACTTGTAATTTATGTAAAAAAACTGTTCAGTTTACATACAGTGTAAAGGTGACATCGTGGTTGTAGATATAAAACAGCACAAATCACAATTTTAAAAATTCAAACTTTACCATTACACAGTCAGCAAAGTTCTTCTG
>Ga0209367_1007274_pt1 | contig 15270 bp, 6 predicted proteins | sample WorMetLIZISLAND2_FD_187412 | JGI IMG/M metagenome (GOLD analysis project Ga0209367, IMG submission 187412) | Marine gutless worms symbiont microbial communities from Max Planck institute for Marine Microbiology, Germany - Olavius geniculatus... ... | reverse complement strand
CAATATATTGATTATGGCTAAATTTGTCATTTTTTGTGTTCTGTGATTTCCCAAGGTAAGACAGTTGCACTAAATAGATGAGGTGGGAAATGAAACCACCATTCGATGACATATAGTCTCATTAATGAGTGTGCCAAAAATTATTATAATCGGACATTCATTGTTCAAGTTATTGCAAAAAATGTGGTCACATGCTTTTTTTTGAGACACAGTGTATATTTTTATTTCGTCATACAGACAGCAGCAACACAATGTACAGATAAAAAGGAATAAAAGAAACGGATAGAAAAAAAACACACTCCAGCCTAAACCCTAAATAAAAACAGAAATACACAAACTCAGAAGATACGATTATAGAACATAGGCATTAGCGATCTAAAAAAAGTCGACTGATGTAATTTACTAAAAAAACTTGAACGTTTTTAGCAACCAACACACGAAGACTGGTTAACCCAGTCATCTGCTGAATGAAATCTGCGTTGTTAAACTATACTTCAAATAATTATTTTAGCCTCTGTTATATTTATGCAGTTATTTAAACTGTTAATATCACAAACACGAGGAAGCAATGACTCTATTGCATGTAACAGAACTGGTAAGCAGCATCTACGCAGCAATTCTATGGTAATCAATTCTGAATTTCCTGTAAAACTTTTTGCATAAATACAGTTAAACGTTCTATAAAATTTAGCTTTGACATGGTCAAAGTCACATGCAAACTTCTTACTTGCTTTCATACAAATACCAAAATATTTTAAACACTGCACATGTTGTATAATACCACCAGGTAAAGTTAAATCAGCACAAACAGCATCATATCTTGGACCATTCTCATAGTAACAGACTTCATTGTGTTAAATCTGACATCAAGATCAACAGAAAACAATCACACAAATCGTGCATTTTTCTGCATCACAGTCACGGAGTGTGAAATTAAAATAATATCATCGGCATAACACAAGTGTCCAATATAAGTATCATTATATCTACAACCAAGACCAAACGATTTGAGTAACTAAATCAACTTATCAATGTACATTGCAAAAAGAGCTGGAGACAACAATCCATTTTGTCTCATACCAGCATACATGGCAAATAGTGAGGACAGTATTCCATTCCAGCGAACACAACTAATACATTTATTAAACCAATCAAGAAGCAAATCAATAAAAAAATTTCGGCAATAAACAATCAACTAAAATCCTGGACAAACCATAAAAAAAACTCGATCAAACGCCTTAGATATATCCAATGCACAAAGAGTATCTGTGCCTCCATTGTCACATATATGTTTCACACCGGCTTGTAATGCAATAATGGCATGACTACAACTTGAGTTTGGCTTGAAACCAAACTGCAAGTCAAATGAGACAAGTTTGTCTTTTACCGCATAGACATGTGTTCGGCAGTCAAGCCGTCATATCCAGCTGCTTTACTACATTTTAACTTCATACCAAGGAAGATACAAAGTCAACATTTATCACAAAATCAGGGGGTACAGGGCAGAAATACTGCTCAAAAACTGCAAAGAAATCTGCCTTCAATTCTTCGTGCCTCACATCAGAATTTGGTAAGCAAGCACTTTTAAAGATATGAGCAATCTATCAGCAATATCCCGTGGGTGTCTGTACTCGTCAATAATATCTGATGTACGATCTCCACCCACCTTGCTCCTACAAGACTTTCAGAAAGAGTTCATATACTTATACGTCGTATAGTAGGGCATCGGCCAGTGAATCAGAAAAGTGCTGAGTTGCTTCCCTCTCTTTGCTTCTAATGGCCTGCTTATATCTTAGCTTACTTTTTCGCATTTTTTCAAAACAGTTACCATAACGAGGTCTTCCCAGTTCAGTTTATATTCTGTGATTATTAACAGACTCGTGTTCAGAAGATCTATGAAGAGCTGTAGCATTTAACCACTTAACCATAATCATCTCGCAATGTTGTTGTTCCTCAGGCCCGCATGGTAGTCTGCATGGTAGTCCGGCGCACACTATAGTCATGGTCGTAGTGGCAGTGGTCAGTGCGGTCAGTTAATAACGCTAAACTGTCGTGCGATGATGGACAGACAGACAGCGCCAGGCGTTAGCGCTACTCATCAGTATACACTGCGGCGACGCCCGCCGTCTCAAAGACTCACGACTGCGCAGGAATATTAAGCGGGGATAAAAACAACACGTCCAGGCTATCGCTCACGCCACCGCAAGCACACCGGCCGAGCGTTTAGACGACAAATCCCGCTACTGATCGCACGCAAGCAGCTGGGCTGCGCGAACGACTCTAAAAAATAATAGCAATAATAACGCTGTTTGGGAGAACGTTCGTGCTTGAATTTAATAAAATGATTTTTTTATTTCATAAGCGGTAAAAGGTAAAGTCCAGTACTTGCTATAGCGCTTCTTACGTGAGACGAACTCCCGGCCAGAAGCGCTTTGACAATCTCGAAAGTGGCAGCTGATTGGCATGAGCTACTGATACCGAAGCGCACAACAATTGGACCGGGGTTTGCAGCTAGCAGACATGCCACCGCTTCAATCAACCACACTATGCCTTTAGCCCGTAGCCCGTAAGCTACTACTCATTTCCCGTCCCACGGAGGGTAGGAGGCTGTGTTGGCCCATAGTAACGTCATGGCCCGGGCGGAAGGGAACAGCGCCCCCTAAATTATAAGTTGTCAGAATACGGTGAAAACCTTTTTATTGTAAAAACGTTTTTTTGCAAAAATCCCCATAATTAAATTTTGAGCACCCATAATCTGCTATGTGGGAAATTTGCGGCTGTCTGTCGAAAAATTTCAACTTCCTGCTCCGCCTACTTTTTTTAGCTCATGACGCCGCTGATCGGCAGCAAAGTGTGGAGTAATGCGTCGGAACGATTTGACGATTGTTATCGCCGGAGAAGATCACGAGGCATGGTGCAGTCTGTCTGGACGTGCTGTCAGTCTGACGACGATGCAGATTTCATTTGAGTTGTTCACGCACCGTCAGCTCATCAACACTCATCGGCTCAGTGCAGACGACGTGCGGACGGACTGCTGCCGTTTGTAATCCGCAGAAATGACGGAATGACTTACTGACTATCAAAGGACACAGAAAAACGCGCATCAAAAACAGGAGAAAAAACAGCACAGAACATTGCAACACAAAGCGATGTTAAATGAACTGTAATAGGCCATATGTTAGTTGATGATAAGTTGTAACTTTCCGGCGGCTGGTGTAACGCAATCCTAGTAGCCTGCAAAGTAAATTTAAGTTAATTTATGCAGCGCGTTAAGTGCAGCGCTCGGTTTGAAATGGCGTTCAAAAATTAGCTTATACTAGCCAGAAAAAAACTAAATAAACATTTTAACGTGAAAACCTGAAAGAATTGCTGTTACGCTGTGGCTGAATAAATTTATGTTTACGATCATTTGGTATAAGGTGAGTTTAAGGTCTATGGTGAGTTTTAACAACAAAAATATTATACAGACAGCATTGAGATTTGAATGTTGCTACAGCAACATTTTAACCTCAGCATTTCTAAATAGCACAATTGTGGCGTTGAGATCTTTAAAAAATCACTAAATGTGTGTAATGGGCACTTCACACACCTACGACGCAACTGAACTCAACTGTTAAGTGGAGTTGAGAGTAAACTGTCGTGTCAGCAAAGTGCTGAGCTTTTTTCCTCAGCATCAGCAGCACTTAAAACAAAATCAAATCGCTATGGATAAAAAAAACTAGTCGAGGTTGATAATTAGGTTAAATTAGGCACGATTGATTCAGATTCCTATCTGAAACTTGTAACTTCATGTACGTAACTTTTAAACTTTTCTTTGGACACTTTCGTTCAATTGCTGCAACTGGCAAGTGGGTGGGCTTCCGTGCTGCGTGTATCATGCTAATTAGTGAGTTTTATTGTTTTCGATGAGCTACTTGCCTGCTGTAGGCCATGCGTTGCGTGGCAACGACTCGATCTGAATACCAGCGGCAAATCTTTCGACTTGTAACTACGCCGATAATGATCAGCCGATGGATTAAGACTAATAATGCAATTAAGCAGACTCGCAGCGAAATAACCACACTAACAGACTAATACAACTGTGATTAACCATACTGGACCACGTGCATACTGTATACAGCACGGCGTATTACTACGCTAGCAGCGAGCTGAGGATTTTCTGTATCTGCTCTCCTCTCTCGAGCACCTGTCTACATCAAAATGACGTCAAGTTTCTCAACAAGCTACAATTTTCAGGCTGCGCAGCTCGTCCTTACGCGTGATTGATTGCGGATTGAATCGACGCGACTGATAATTGACCCGCGTCGGTCCGTCGGATCAGTCGGTGTCACATTAAAATGTCTCCCGATGAAAAATTCGCATGGGTAATCACGAGTCGTAGTAATTATGTTTCCCTCTTATCAAAATATCGCCAGCCCCATAAAAAATTTTCCCATTATAGGATCGTCCCCCTTTCAGAAAAGTCTCCCCTGACCGACAATTTTCCGGTAAAAATCGAGCGGGGCGGATTTTTGCCGGTAAAATGTCGGCCGGGAGACTTTTCTGGAGGCGATCCTATAATGGCACACCGGCCGGGTAGAGAGAATTGCTGCGGGGCCGGTGTGTCAGTCAGCTCAGCACTAACAAAGCTGATTATGGATCCGCTGCAACCCGCGGCAATCGCTGTCAGCTCCTTCGAGACGTCGCAACTGAACCAGGTCTCTAGCTTCGACCGCTGAAAAAACGACTAAGGTTTGCTATTTCGAATATCCGATAGTACAGTGTATTACACTGACCCTACTCATAAACATCGAGCCCATCACGAATCGAAGCCCATGTTAATTTTGCTAACAATGACGCTAACATTTAAAGTAGTAAACTTTTACTTAACTAAACACGAAACCCAGCTATCGCTAAAAACCGACCGTACCGCCTTCGTCCGAAGCCAAGCGTCCGAATTCCAGTCACGGAGAGAAAGCGATTTGTCAGAGATGAGACAGTTGCATGCACGCTATGTTAAAGAAACGTTGTCATGAAAGCTTCGTTAAACGCTAGTATAACAGACATCGCACGTCGTTATTTCGCGAGGTGATATAAACAGCTACAGAGTACATGAACAAGGAAAATATCGGACGCGGGTTTTGCAAATATTTCTCACAATAAAAACGCCTTGCTACTCCAAGACTTCTACCCTATACAGTTCCTGTTGCAGTACTGACCTTCAAGGTCATTCAAAGTGAATGATTTTCATGTCATTTGAAAGCCAATATGCGACTTCCTTTTAGTGATCAATAGCATCTTAGGCCCTGTCTCGCAACGTTTAGCCGCAATAGCGCGTAGCGGCCTTCGAGGTCATCCAATGTCAATGATATCCATCTAATCTGTTAGAGCGTATGCCACTTTTATTAGTAATTAATAGTAACCTAAGCCGTATCTCTCACTGGTTCCGAGATACGGCCACTTATAGCTTTGAATGTTTTATTCAAAATTACGGCAAAACCCTGCAAATATACGCATACGCAGTTTTAACTCCTTAGTCAAGCGTACAGATTTGTCTCGGTTTGTGAATTTTTAAAGTTAGTACTGACTGTTTCTAATTCATTCGTACTGTTTTTATGTTTTTATGCTTTTCCCTTTGTGCTGTCATATGCCTAATTTGTATGTACTGTGATGCCTATAAGTGCTCATGGCCTTGGCATTGTACTTGGTTTCCAAGTTTCAAATAAATAAAATAAATAAATAGTTACTATTGACGGCCTATAAGAAGTCGCCATTGCTTTATCCGATATTACCATCGCAGACCCCTACGATTTACCGTTTAGCCACATTACCGCGCGATTTGCATTGCATAGTGCGTTATGACCTTCTAAGGTCATCCAAGGTCAATGATTTTCATCTAATCTGACACGGCGTATGCGACATTTTAGTAGTGATTAATGGCCGTATCTTTCACCGTTTCCGACATATGGCCAGTTTTCCGTTGAACAAAGCACATTTTACCCATTTTATTCAACCCCCAATTTGAAAATGTTTCCCTTGGAGTAGATGACTAAAATTTTGCATGCCCAAGTTTAAGTCTAGGGATTGCAATCGCGGGATTCCGGCCGTTTTCGCCAATCTCGAATCCCGGGATTAGCGGCGTCCCAATCCCGGGATTTCGGGATTACAAAAATTCGTTAAAATTGTATTTTTGCATGTCAAATGGTAAAAATAAGAATTTTTGCCCTTTAACAAGTAAAATGTTTTATGAGCGCCAGAGTACTACTCCGTGCTGCGTACTGTAATTTGTATTTTGACAGTCATCGTCACTTCGTACAGTTCGGACATACCTTCCGTAAGGGCAACACAGTACCATCCTATGCATGAAATAAGTCATTGGGGATATGAAAATGATAATCAGTCTAAAAGTCTAATCCCGAAACGGGATTCCGGGATCTCGGGATTACAAATTTCTCAATCCCAAATCCCGGGATTAAGAATTTAATCCCCGGATTTAAATCACTATTTAAGACCCAGGGCTAATTAACTGTGTAAAAACTTGTTCTCTACTCCCTACCTGTTAGCCACAATACATCCGTTAGGACCTTACAGACGGACGGACAGACGGATGACAACCATTACAACATGCAGCTTGATCTTTACATAAGTAGGGTCGATTATAAAGCTGCTAAACGCATGCAATATTATGTCATATTTTTAGATACTAACAACACAAGTGGACAAATACAACACAAGTGGACAAAAATGTGTTACTGCAGATAAGCTGTTAGTGTAACATTTGTGAATGCCGTGCTTTTCGGTCCGCAAGCAAATGCTGACAAATTGTAATACTGTTGAGAGCCGTGAGAATAACCTCTTATTACCTCCGCCAAGGGGGTTATGTTTTTGCCGGAGTTTGTTTGTCTGTCTGTCTGTCTGTCTCTCTGTCTGTCTGTGTGTTAGCAAGATAACTCAAAAAGTTCTGGAAGGATCGTTCTGAAATTTTGAGGGCATGTCTGGAATGGCAAAAACTACAAGTGATTCAATTTTGGGCGTGATCCGGAAGGAATCCTGGATTCTTGATCACTTTGAAATTTTTCTTAACACTGCGTTAAATGGGGCATAAGGGAAACCGCTGCCAAACCAAATATGACGACGCCACCTAGCAAACAACATGGCGTTGGCGGAGGTCTGTGGTCTCTGACTGCGTTCTAGTATTTTGAATGTATAGCAGGTCGTCTGATCTAACTGTCGCATTTATTGCGCCTCAGATTCATCGGCTTCCTGCTGACATTTACTTACATGCTTTCTTACCTGCATTGTTGGACATTGTTTCTTCATCTTAGGGTTTGTGATAATCAGCCAAAATGTAATAATTTTTTTGGGCCTCATAAAGAACGAGTGAACACATTTAGCACAAAGCATCACGAATAACAACAATTATGTTGTTTAAAAATCGAATTACATTTCACTAGCCTTAAAGCATGTTTAATACCGTAAAATATTACGCAAATTAATGTAACAACACTCGGCGTGTTTGGAGTCGAGAGGGGGTGGGGTAACGCCGACCTCAAACAGAAAGCAAGTACAAGACAACGGTGCTAAGTTTCGACGTGAGATAGCTAGACATGGCAAAGTCGAAAAATAGGAATCTTACCCCCCCCCCCCAAAAAAAAATAAAAATTGGGGGTAAGAGTAGCGTGTTACCCAAACTGTAAAGGGGAAATCGACAACAGAATATCGTGTGAAAAATTCATGAAGATCGGTCCAGTCAAACTATAGTTGCATGCCGGCGAAGTTCTAAGACTGTGCAATGGCCGGGCAAATTGGACTTTTCGCCATTTTGAACCGCACATTAAATTTGACCGAAATTAAATACAAAGATGAAACTTGGCAGTTTTCTTCACTGAACCGTTATGTATAAAAATGCCGAAAATGGACCCGATGGCATTGTAACTGAAGTCGCTAAGTGGCGCCAAAGTAGACATTTCGTGCCAAATCGGCCGTTGGATACTCATTCACAGTCTATCTTCAACATGTCTCCGATTCTGTAAACTTTTCTGCAACATTTGTAAAACATTATCTTATTTTAAATGTAGGTTTTAACCACAGCTTTAAAATCAGTACAAAATTGATAACAAAACTTGTTCTAGTAGCATATGCTGTTATGTGTCCTATACAAGCAATGACTGGGATTATATCTCGGTCGCCGTCTGTCACGCCGATGCAGAAAAAAATCAATAACTGATCTCACAGATTTATTTGACATCTAATAAGTCGAAGATGTTGTAGATAGGCTACATACTTCGTACTGCATAGGTATAACTGCTGATGCAAATTTGGTTTGATATAGGCCTACACTCACGTGCGCTCAAAAATGTCGGATAGCCAACTTAGCCGACTGCACGAGAGGAAACGAGCAAGAAGTTCAACCTTCGACTGTCTGTCGCATAGAAATCGCACGATGCTTCGTATCACGCAAAAATGTCTTAAGTTAATTTCACTTGACGGTTGTCCTGATCGCAGCAGTTTGTATAGTTTCGCAATCAAGTGCAGAGTCGCCAATAGCAAGCGATACGCAAACACTTCGTACCGAAAAAAAAACTGGCAGACATGCCCTGTCAGTTTCACCTAGCACATAAACTAAAAGAAATAAGAGCATTTTATTCTTAACAGAAATTAAATGAGAAAAATAGAACTATAGCCAAACTGTCTACACATTTGGCCGCGGTGTGACGCGTAGTCATAGTTTGCGCAGCTGCACCTGCTGTTCAAAACAATATTTTGTAGCATGCACTGTTTGACTTTAATGATGTGTGGCTATTAAGTGATGATAAAGTTTTGTGATAATTATCTTAGTCGTTGGTTCGACACACTTCACAAGCAGACGAATACAGTGCACATATAAAGGAACGGACATAACTTGCTAAAACAGTTCTGTCCGTCATGCACCTTGCTTGCAAACGGTGTTTCGTGCGGCAAAAATCTGTTTTTGCATCGCAACTTCATTAATACGCGTACTCATAAGCGACGTCGCATTACATGTACTGTCTATTAATAGCTGTTGCCGTGCAGGATTTAATTGCAATTCCAGCGGCCGCGTGCTGGGAAATTAGACTCGACGCCCGAAGACACGCAACTACGACGACGATAACCACTTGAGCGGGTTGCAAGACACGCTATAAGCGCCTAGCTATCGCACTGACGCAAACAAATAACTTTTACGACACTCCGACAGGCCGAAAGATTTTCAGAGTGATACGAGTTGCATGCAAGTTACGACGTGTGTGTCATTGGTCTAATGCTGCTTGCTGGGGGTCATCTGCGTCTTCTTTACTGAAATTGGTTTCCGATCACTTGCCCAGCAGTGTCAAATGCATCGCCATAGCCGTCAGCGTCTATTCTATTTGCTAATGAAAAAACAATGAACCCAGACAGCCAAGCAGGGTCGTCAGCCATGCATGGGGACACATAAAAACGTGGAGAATAACCATATACCAGTAAACTGGTAAATTTCTTACTGACACTTTAGCACAAGTTAAATTCTATAGATCGCATCATTTACTAAATGATGGCATTTCGTCCGGAATTTACTGAATATATCTTGTATAATTGCTTCGCACGTTTGTGATCTATAAAACAATTATAGCCCTATCTAATTAAATAATAAAAAACTGTAATTTCCTGGCTGACGTAGTCTGTTTTAGAAATAAGCACTATATTAATGCAAAAGTTATGTGAATTGTTTGATATCTAGTTTATCTAAAACGTAACAGCTAGTTAACTCCGAGGTGAGTCTATTTAGGCCCTACAAATAAGCAGTATTTGAAACACAAATCGAACAATACACTTTCGACGTTCTTTTGTTGCATATTAGTACAAATCAGCCTGCAGGCTAGAGACAGTGACGAATGAACCTATCTGTTCTTGTGCGTGGAAAAGTAATTAGTGTACCTGAGATGGCCTAGACCTATCGATTTGTGTCACTCATGTCACGATTTATCTACACTGTACTGAAATTGGCTTGAACAGAGTCGACCAGTCAACGACAAATTACAAACAAATTCATCATCGTAACTGAGGGATTTTTGTTTGATCGCAGCATCTAATCGAACAGTGAAGACGAATTTCGTGGTTTTTGATTCATCGTCAAACTCAGGCAACAACAACTGTGGCAACCTTCGCTCATCCATTCAGTCCTTGCTGTTTAGCACACAGCCATAAGGCTCAAACTCCATTTGATGCGATTTGTTGCCGACCCCACGGAAACCGTAAGCTAGAACCAAACATAAAGTGGATGGTATGACCGGTTGCTGATGGCCATTTAAACGGTCGGTTGTCGGTCGTCAATATTCGTTAGGCCTATACTGATATCGCACACTCCTAATTTCGCTATAAGTAGTGCGCGAGGAATAAAAATGTAGACTTTTTCCTGCGTTTTAATATTTAAAGAACGACGCTTATAGCCCTAGAACCTTAATCGTGATATATTATCATTGTCGTTATCATCCAACTTGTAGAACTAAAACGAACTCAGATGTATCGCATATGGAAATTGAACGTCTGTCAAAATTTGAAACCGCGCTTTAAAAGTCAGCAAAACTCGGAATTTTGTTTATCTGCATAAGCCGTGTTCAAATAAAACTGCAGTGTCATTATTCTGATACACGTAATAATGCGCCAGGGTCTAAATAACAGTGTGTGTATACTGATACGCTGGGTGTCACATCTCTGTTGTCTTCGTCTGCCGCTGAAACACGTATATCCTTCCATGCGCATTGTGTGCGTAATCTAGCTCCATATTAGTTCGTGATTTAGTCTTTGCAGGAAGCAGGCCTGGCCTGCGCCGACTTCGCGCCGCCATTATCAGTAATTCGCTAAGTCTTGGCACGACCTGCAAGCGTCCGCCATTTACGATTGCGATATATTGCTTGCTTTCTTGCTATTCTTGCAATTCGCGTCAGCGACTCCCGAGGGTCGTTAGCTTTCTCAGTCGATGATTTCGCACGGACGGACAGACTGCGATACGATACTGTCTGCGATGGCTATAGATCGTGAGTACAGACACTGTAAATTTTCACTAAAACATTAACGACTTGGCATGCGAAGAAGGAACTGATGCGGACAGAAGCAAATCACGATAACAGATTTCATTAATTTTGACTTTGCAGTCAACAAATAACAAACCCGGCTATTCCTATGCGACAAAAATATTTTTGCTCCAAAGTCATTTTTCTTTGTTGCTGCGGGTGCGTAGCCTGTGAATGGTCATTCTATGACTCTGCAAATGGCAAATGGAATAGATTTTTGGCGCGCACCAGAAAAAAATCAAATGAAGTTAGACCCGCCGTCAGCTGCAGTGATGAGTAATATCGTGAACGGATCATACAGATACGATACAGCTACGGATTCTTAAACGATGGTCTAAAAATAAACGCTGTATCGCGGTTTTCTTACAGCGACAGCATGGCTTATTTGTTCCTAATCCTTACCAACCCGATGGTCTCTAGCGACGTCGTTGAAGCAAAAAGTTAACTTTTTTATAAACAACAGAAAATTTCCAACAGAGGAAATTGTGGGTGCTCAGAGTTTCAATTTTGCTATTGATTTTGCCAAAATGGAGTTTTTAGCCTAAAATTTTGCACATTTGAACGAACAACTGTTTCGACAAGAAGAAGATTTGTTATCAATTTTCCGACAGCCCAAAATTTAGGAAGATTACAACTGTCCCCAACTTCTACTCCTTCCCTTCTTTCAAGACGCCATTGATCGTATCGCACGAAAAAAATTGTATTAATGATGACGAATAAGTTCAAAGAGAAGACTGTGCGGCTAGCAGAGTAGACAGCTAATTCTGAGCCTATTGTCATCAGCTCATCCTGCTTTATCTCAGCTTCAGCAGCAGCGGCGGCGGCATAAATACGCATCGTTCACTGATTGTGTGAAACTGATTTCCACGTCCATGTTCTTATTGACTGCGCGTGATCGAACTAGATTCAATTGCTCTTCACGCCTCGATCGATGATATAACCACGGCACCACAATAAACCAACCACTGCAGTCTGCTGCATGGATCAACCACCGACCATCGCACTCGCGCTGCGTCATAGTTTAGTCTACAGGTATCCAGTATGACTGATGCTGACTTTGTGATAAAATACTATTAACTAGAAGGCACTCGTGAGAGTGCATATCTCCGCGAAGTGAAGTGATTTGAACATTACTACTGTAGAATGTAGAAGTTTTCACAGGAGTGCGCCACCGTTTTATGACACATGGAGATGATGACGAGTCGCCGTGTACATAGAACGACGGACAGAACGACCAATTTCTTAATCTCTTCCAACGTTCACTTCGTTCACCTTGGCGGAGATAATAACACAAAGCCCACTCTATCTGTCGACGTAGTTTGCTGGTCAGTATAGGCCTACTGCAACAACAACAGCAATAATAGCTTTTAACATTTTTCTTAGTTTTTACACGCGACAGCATATGATGTTTCGCGCGTCTTAGCTATAGCCTAGGCGTCCGTCCGTCCGTCTGGGTGTCCGTCACACTTTGGAGCACAACCCTATCAAAACTGTGTAAACTAGGATTACGAAATCTTCACTGTGGGCTGCCACAAGACTCTAGATTTTTATGACAAAACTTCGTGCAGCTGGGTTTCCCTTGAACGAGGGCGTAAAAAAGAGCACCTTCTAAAAAGTCTTTATTTTACCATTAATGGCTCGTCTAGCATGAAAACGGTTACGGATAGGCACAGACGTGTTGCTTAACATAACAAGCACTGGTGATGAGCTTTCCGCAGGTACTAACAACCATGACCTTGAACGGCCTTGAATTCTAAAAATAAAGAGTTTAAGTAAATTTTTCGCGATTTTGAGCTGCGACACACATTTCAAGAGTAGATTGCGCCGAAATGGCTAAAGACAGACTACAACAACTTGCATATAAAGTACCAGCATTAAACGTAAATTTTAGCAGTTTAAATTTAGGCTTTTTAGGCCGTCCGGAACGGTAGTTCCAGGAAGGCCTTATGTTTTACTGTTGTTTCTTTTTTTCAACGCGAGATCTTTAAGGTCCATGAGCCAATCTCCGCGAAATTTTGCCACAAGGTCAGTTCAATTTATAAATGCCGGTCCAAAAGTTTGAGAGTTTCCCCCCCCCAAAAAAAGTTGAGGGGGCAAAAACATGCTAAATTTCCTACTCTGAGCGCGAATATCTCCGAAACGGATAGAGATATCCAAAATCTGAAAACCTGGTGCACTACAGCGTTCCTTCAGCGTTAACGAAAAAAGTACAGTAAACTTTGGTCCACTAACCATGGAGATTTAGAAGTGCAATTATACCCCAAAAATCAACTTTTCGGAAGACCATATTTCGGCTCTTAGGGGGTGCTGCGCGCCGAAATTTTTACACGCGTTATAGAATGTTCAAGTCTTGCTAGCCTACACCCTGAAGTGAATAGGGGTTCCTCCATCAATTTTTTTTCAATGGGGGGTCAAAAATTGGCTTAAAATTTAGCGTATGAACCAATGGATCTTTGGCGCTAAGGGAATTAGCCTAATGAAACTTTATCACCTAAATGGGGGTGTTAACGCGTGTACAAAATTCGGGGGCACCGCCCCCTTAAAATTTTGGAAGGCAAAAAACGTCTAAAATTCGGCGCAATTTAGGACAACCTTCGATTTTGACTGCAAATATCTCTGGAATGGATTAAGATATCGACAAGCGGTAAACGGCATTATCAACTACTGTCCCTTCTGCGTTGAACAGAGAAAACTTGATAAACTTTGGTCCACTAACCACGAAGTTCTGTTTGCTCATTTCGACCTAGCCAAAATCGACAGTGAGCGCGACAACTTTTGATTTTGACCGCGAATATCTCTAAAATGAATAAAGACATCGACAAGCGGTTAACGGCGTTTTCAACGAAAATCCATTCCACCTTAAACGCAAAAAATTGGAGGACTTGGGTTTACTAACCACAAAGTTGTGTTTGCTCATTTCGACCTACCCAACATTGATTTGTCGCGCTTTTTCAAACAACTTTAAAATTTGATCGCGTATATCTCGAGAACGGATAAAGATACCGATAAAAGAAAAACGGCGTTTACAACTACGATTTAAATTTGGGAAGGCGAAAACGTCCAAAATTGGCTGCTATTTAGGACAACTTTCGAGTTTGAGCGGAAATATCTCCAGAACTAAAAAAGATATCGACAAGCGATAAAAAGCCTTATCAACTACTATTTCTTCCGCGTTAAACAGAAAATATCTGGTGAACTTTCGTCCAGTAACCACGAAGTTGCGTTTGCTCATTTCGACCTATCTAACATTCATTATTCGCACTTTTTCAAACAACTTTAGAATATGATCGCACATATCTCGAGAATGGGTAGAGATGTCGATAAAAGAAAAACGGCGTTTACAACTACGATCGATTACACGTCGAACGCAGCAAACTTGGGTTCACAAACAATAAAGTTCTGTTGTCTCATTTCGAACCACGCATTGCAACTCTGCGCTTGCTATACATGTATATGATAATGCAGTTGCGTAGTGGCCATGTGACTGCTGTGAACGAAATTCCAACCCCTTAACTGTCCCCCAATCGGACTTACGGCGCCGGGCGGCCTCACATTGGGCTCTGCCCCATATTTCTAGTTAGATTTAAAAAGTTCTGTACGGAAGCGTCAAATATGGGTACCCTTTCAAAATGAGCGATTTTTGTTAATATCCACTAATTTATCGTGAAAACGATTGCAGATATGTAGATATAGACTTCCTGCTTACCATAACAAACATTGCTGACAAGCTTTTAAAATGTATTAACATTGATGACCTCAAACGACCTTGAAATCTCAAAAGCGACCTTTGAGCGATTTTTTGCCATTTTAGGCAGCTGCTTTTTTTAGAGCAAATGCCTACATTGGATAATACATGCGATCGTGCTAAAATCGTAAAATCGTTTTTAAAGTTTTTAAAAAGTTAAAGGTGGTGGTATAGCTTTTAATGGAAAGCATCTCAGAGCTACGGTGCATCACCTACCGTATAGGATCACACAGTGTTACTTGCCACCCGACACAGGTGAACGCGCTCCGCCTTAACCCCAGCCAGATAGGCTGACTCGATTTACCTATCCAGGAGGGATGGAAGACTGAGTTGACCTAGGAGGCTGGTTACATCATCATCATCATCATCGACAACCGTGGGCTCAATGCCCGTTGGTGTCTGACGCCATTCTTACTATCGCTGCCCACCGCTGCCTATCTAGGGCAGCGTGGCTTAACTCCTGCAGGGTTGTCCCAC
>Ga0209367_1007273_pt1 | contig 15271 bp, 7 predicted proteins | sample WorMetLIZISLAND2_FD_187412 | JGI IMG/M metagenome (GOLD analysis project Ga0209367, IMG submission 187412) | Marine gutless worms symbiont microbial communities from Max Planck institute for Marine Microbiology, Germany - Olavius geniculatus... ... | reverse complement strand
GTGCTTGTTATGATAAGCAGCATGTCTGTGCCTATCTGCAACCGTGTTCACGCTACACGAGATAATTGCGGTAAAATAACCACTTTTTAGGGGGTAGCTGTCTTTGACGCCCGCCTGCGCTGGCCTTCTTGAACCTAGGGGGTCAGGACTTGAACTGCTAAAATCTACGTTGAATGCTGAAAATTTCATACGCAGATTGTCTTAATCTATCGCCAGCCATTTCGTTGCAATTCAGTGTTGAAATGTGCGCTGCATCCAAAAATTGCGAAAAATTCACTAAAACCTCTTTTTGAGGGGTTCAAGGTCGTTGAAGGTCGTCGATGTTAATAAATCCAAAAAGCCTGTCACCAGTGCTTGTTATGATAAGCAGCATGTATGCACCAATCTGCAACCGTTTTCACATTATTTGAGCCAATAACGGCAAAATGACGTCTTTTTAGGGGGTACCCCTCTTCGACGCCCTCGTTCGAGGTGAACCCCTGCACCCAGTGGCACGAAATTTTGTCACGATAAACTAGAGACCTTAGGGCAGCCCACAATGAAGATTTCGTGATCCTAGCTTGCACCGTTTTGATACAATTCACGAGTGTGACAGACAGACAGACAGACAGACGCCCAGACGATGGCAAAGACGCGCGAAGCATTTTGCTTTCGCGCGAAAAATGAAGTAAAACAGTTGTGTACGGTCGTTGTGAACTCCGTTTGCTGTTCATCACATTCAGAAATATGTTCTTCGTTGCTGAGTGCTGTTATTTTTCGTGGGTAATTTAGGTCATAAATAATTATCCATACTTTATCTTAAGAGGCTGAAAAACCGTTCTCCTACTTCTGTGATAAAACATTTGCTCCAATTAAGGTTTACATGGTGTAGACGCCCCCGTATACTCGCTGTATCTTTAATTTTTCTCATGTTGAGTTCTAAGTGACAGTTCAATGGATAGTTTAGTGTCTGTCTGATGTGTGTGCGTGTGTTTGTCTCTCTTTTCTCTGTCTTATAGTTGAGTTAAGTTCGCAAACGGCCAGTTTTAATGGACGATAGCATTTTGACATGCGTAATGTTCACTGTCTCAGATGTCTTATCGTAAAAATGTTAGCAAATAAGCGCACTCGCTTGCTTGCTTGATGCATCCCATTGCCAATAGCGTAATGATGCCGACTATTAGTGGTTACAAGACGTAATTAGCCCCGGCAGAGCTTTTCCGCTTCCAGTGCTTTCTATTACAGTACGTTTGCACAGTGCGCAAAAACATGATTTGGTTGGTTGTACCGTGTGTGCGTAGCTTACGGCTACACCTCAAACGAAGTAGAGTGTAATCGGCGGACCGGTCGGTGTTCTTGTCGCGAAGGCTACAAACAGGACTCACGCAGTTGTCGACGGCGTAAGCTGCCTGTTGCCTTTTGTTATTGAACTAGAGTAAAATAAGTCAAATATTTCTTTAGAAGATGTAGAACAACTGCCAGATCGCAGTTGCACAGTGCAAAACACGGTCTGTAAAAACAAGTCATTCATTAACTTCTAATAAAAAACAACTTTTAGGCTACATACAAAGTTTCTGTTGGTTGCTGTTCGCACAGCGTGAAAAAAATTAGCAACCAACGTACTGCATACTATGTAACATAGCAGTACTATGCTTCATAAATCCACAGAATTACATAATTTTAACGTAAAGGTTTTTAGCAATGTAGCCATGAAAGATAATTTTTTTAAATCACATTTTTCGGTATCTGGTTATTAGAAATCGTCCAAATATCCTTATAGTTGCCAAAGTCACAGTGCAGCACGGTAAGAGCGACGAGCGTTAGGAAATGGCGTTTGGGGGATCATGTAACTCCGAAACTCCTTAACCGATTTCCATAAAACTTGGCAACAGTTATTGCATCGATCACCCGACCCCACAGGCAAAATTTGGTTACAATCGGTTCAAAGGGGGCGTGGCTGCGCATGCGCGAAATTCGCCGTTAGGCGTCTATTTTTTTCCTTATTTCTTTTTCCTTGCGCACGGCTACAGACCAGCCCGTTGGACCGACCGACGCTGCTAATGGCTTAAAAGAAGCGTCCTGACGCCAGACACATTCTTTATATGGTTTTGATTCATTTTTTAAAAAAATTTACCTCTTTATGCCCCAAGTTTTAAAAAATTGCATTACGGCATATGGGGAGTACAAAGCGGTACAACTTGGTCCCCGTAAAAGATAATTGCGCGCTGTGTTTATCTACCCTTATTTTCTGAGTCGGGCAATCTAATGGTGTCATTTAAATTTACTCCCTATCGACCCCTGTTGCCATAGCAACCATTCAAAAGTTGAAAATTTTGCATTACAGCCAATGGAGATTTCAAAGCAGTATAACTCGGCCTTCTTAAAAGATAATTGCGCGCTGTTTGCATTTACCCTTTATTTTCTAGCTCGGGTTATCCGATGGCGTCATTAAAATTTTTTCCCTGCCGACCCCTGTTGCCATGGCAACAAATTTTGAGACAAAACTGACTATAACTCGGTCCTCGTGAAAGATATTTGCGCGCTGTTTTTACCTTTCCTCCCTTTTTCGTCCCGCGCTATCCGATGGTGTCATTTAAATTTCTTTTCTGCTGGCCCTCGTTGTCATGGCAACCAGCCGTTCTTATTCAAAGACAAAATTGGCTGCAGCACAGCATGTATTAGAATGTTTTAGACATTGTTACATCACACGTAATCTTTTCCTTACAACAACTTTCTTTACCTGGAGGTATTTTGAGAACAGTGATCAAATTAAATACCAAAAATTTTGACAAAAATCAACTAAAACCGGCAAAAATTGGAGCAAAACACTTTCACAGTTTACAAAGCTATGTATAAGGTCGATATGAGTCAAAACTCAAAAACGGCAAAAATGGTTTTGGGGTGATATTATCGCGTGTTGAATTCCAGACTGGCCATAGACGAGCCATTCTAAATACTTGAAATAAAAATACAAAACAGAAGTTGCAAGCCGAAACAATGTAGAACACCAGTCTTTGCCGACACCACGTATATTGCAGTGAATGCCGATGCTCATGGTAGAACGACACGTCCAGGCATGTCTGAATTTTAGTCTATCGTTCTGTCTGCGTGTGCGCGCAGTGGCGTGACGTCATAGTGACAATGACGTCAGTAGGCCAGCAGCAGATTAATGTATATATCTATGGATTATGCATTGCCTGTGACGTCACCAGCTGCAACGCTGGCAGCGTGCCAGTAACAGCAAATTACAGCTATACAATATGTATAGGCCGTTACTGCAGAGAAAGAAAAAATTGAAATATTATCATCTTAACTTTTAAATTCACTGTGCGTTAAATTACATTAAGTAAAAACTTACATAAGGGATATAGGCCTACGCATTCTCACAAGCGGCTTTCACAGTTTACAAAGCTATGTAAGGGCGATATGAGTCAACACTCGAAAACGGCTTTTACATAGCTTAGCTTGGCACCTATTTTGCGTCAATTAAGTAAAAGTATCTACAACGAAATTGTGTTTAGCATATACAGTAATATTTTTCAAGTATTTAGGATGGCCAGTCTGGAATTCAACACGCGATAATATCGCCCCAAAACCATCTTTGCCGTTTTTGAGTTTTGACTCATATCGACCTAACATAGCTTTGTAAACTGTGAAAGAGTTTGCTCTAATAAAATATAAAGTCTAGATGCCTGTCTGCACCTGTTTTATTTGGACACGATGCACTTGTATACTGTTTTACTTTACCAGTACCACAGTTCCCTCTTGCTGTCTAACCAAAGACATCGCTTCTGAATCACCTACCCAATGTTGTACTAATGGCTGCGACACACATTTTTAGAGTGAATTGCGCCGAAATGACTGGAAATCGCCAATCAATGTAAATTTTAGCAGTCTATGTCCCGACCCCTTAAGTTCAAGGAACCCTGCGCACACGAGTTTCAAAAGGGGTACTTCTTTAAAAAGTGGTTATTTTTCCACCGTTGGCTTGTTTAACGTAAAAACGGTTGCAGATAGGAACAAGCATGCTGCTAATAATAACAATCACTGCTGACATGCTTTTTAGTGGTATCAACATCGATATCTCTGAATGACCTTGAACCCCCAAAATGTACTAATGGCACGAGACATTCTAAGTGGCGGAGCTCGGCGACTTGTCAGCTGCTGCTGCTGCGACCGTTAGATGTCCTTTCTTTGCCGAGCGATGCAAGTGTACTCTATACAGTAGGACCGGTCAGTATATATTAATAATTGTATGGCCGCCGCCTGTGAAGTCTCGCATCTACTCCGGTTGTTCTGTCAGTCGGCCGGCACAATTCCTGCACGTTACTAATTGATGCATGACGGCGCAGCAGCGATGCTTGAAATTGTTCTATCAAAGCACGTCCGACATCCTGATGCTTTGGCGACCTCAATGCCTGCAAGATTGCGGCTGTGACCTAGGGCGCTGAAACATGCACAGTAAAGTAGAAGCGAAATAAATAAAACAAATAAAATGAAATAAAACAACTGAAGACGGCGGACGTCGACTTTTCTGTTGTTCATCACAGAGCGAAACATGGCGCTATAAACTTAGAAAAAACTCGTATTTTATCTCTGAGGATCGCACCTACAGCGATAACACAAAATGTGTTGCTTCTCAGTTGTTTTAACGTGCTTTATTCTATTTATAGCACGTGAGCGAGCGGCGTCCTTACTTGCATTTTGCGCACGCTTAATACATACGCCCTTGACATTGTTGTTGAACGTATGACGTTTTTGCGAAAATTTCATATTGTCAGTTTCTCGCGAATAGCATAGTAATGTTTTCTATGCACTTTCGCAAGCGAATTTTTGCCGCACTTAAGGCTGCAGGCGAGCGTCGTGCGCTGGTATCCGATGAGTGACTTAATAAGTGACGTAAATGCATGCTCAGTTTGTAACTGATGCCATGGACATGTGCTACTGCTGCAAGTATTGTCTTGGATGTCAAATTGGACCGACTCAGCGACTTCATTGCGCTCTATTATCATTCCGACGCTGTCCAAGCGTGTACCTATCGAGAGCGTTTCAAATCCCCGAATGACGTCGCAGCCGCAGCGCATCTTCTTGTCTTTACATCCGCTGCCAGCATCCGGACCACGTCGTGTCGGATTATTGGCCAGCTATCCTCGCTGTGCCACGTTGCTAGAGTGCCCGAACAAAGCACCCTCTGTACGACATATCCCCTTCCACTGATGGAATCGCACGCGCCCCAGCGTTGGAGTGATCGGATGAAATTTACTTTTAAGTGTACTCCATTTTGACATTTCCATCTGTGACTTTGCAGTGTGCTGTCTCTGAAAAATATGAATAGAAACTGACACAAAAATACGAAATTAAGGAGGATTTTTAGAACTAAGGGGTTTTGTCGTATAGGGGTTTTCTCATAGGGACATTTGTCTGTATCGTGGCGGCTAGTAGCGTGGACATGGTCCGGCTAATTAAGTGTCCATTGAGAGTGAACGGCGATCGCATCAAATAAGCGAGGACGACGACGAACATTCCCCGCGAGCTAGCTCTCGGCGCCTCTTACATCGGCGGAGCCTTCTCGTGGAACCAGGACTGCCAGAGAGACAGACGAGGAGAGTGGAAGCGGAAGGAAGCGAGCGTCAATTGCTTGTTAATTAGACGTTGGTTCGCGGCTGGCGGCGGCAGTCGCTGACGCTCTGAGCTGCTGATGCAGAACGCTTTTTGCGATGTATACGCGTCTACTTCCGACGACCACCTTGTTATACATTAATTTATCTGTCACCGCTGAAATCCTGTCGTGCTGTGACAGTTTCGCACTACCATCTGTCTGTCATACATTCATACAAAGAAATTACTTACATGTTTATTAATTTGTCAAAAATATGATACGTCAGCAAAACGTAGTAGGCATACCGGTACGTGAGCTGCACAGAAAAGTTACAAAACACTTAAAACTGTCCATAGTACACGTAAAGCAATACTGCCTCAGCGATCCAGACAAAAATGGACGAAAGACTCTATTCTCTAAGTTTCTTCCAACTCTGATCACGCCGAGTGCTGTCAAGTGTTAGTATTATATTTTATGTCTCACAGAAAGTCCACAGAACATGCAGTACATAGAGGTATTTTCTGCCACAAATTGTTCGTCGCTGCGACCTCTAGCGGCGAACAGCAATTGTTCTGAAGACGGTAGCAGATTGTTGCCAAAACGTCAGCAGATGAGTAAATTAAGGTAGTTTGATGGATTTATTTGCATCACAGTTTATTAGTGAAAATGTTTTTGTGTTGCGTGTTAGTGCACATCTGGGAGGTCGGTTGTCGGAAGGACTATCACTGCGAAGGAGGCGCCGTTTGTGTCGACGAGCAGTGCGCATGTCCGACCGGATATAGGTCTGTCGCCGGCAACACCAAATGTGCCAAAATCGGAGGTAGGCTACGTGCAGATGCTAGATAGTTTGCTTAAACAGTAAAGCTCGGTTGCAACTAGTGCATACAAATTTTTTTTGATCGGAATTTACCCAAATCTTATCACATGTTACTGAAGACTTTTTTCTCGTCCCATGCGTATTTGTAAAAAATAGCCAAATTTATTCATAACTTTTTGAGTAATGTCGCAAAGAGACAAGCGAATTGCTTAGAGTTTTTCTTTGGTGAGGGAAGCCAGCTCGATTAAATTAAATATTTAAAGTGTAGAGCAGTCAATTGAACCAACATTTTAGACTGTGCTTTACTTGTTTCACGTCAGTTATTATATAAAATACGAAATTTTGTATTTTAACTGCACTGTGCAAAACAAATTTGTAATTTTAATTTTATGACACAGCCACAAACGAACATAGCTCGGTATGATAACACTCTAAACAGCAAGTCGTAGGCTACACACTACACGGTAACAACTCGACTGGTCAAGATTTTGTGGATTTGTTTGCAGGCTTTAGACTTCTGTAGACTTGTAGGCTTATACAACTTGTTGCACAGCATGTTGTACAACAAATCGCTGTAAGTGGAGTTTGGGGTTTTACAGAAAAGTAATCGACACGACCAATGCAAAGCTGCGGCGAACCGCTGCCTCCCTGCATACAGGCGGCAGTGGGTGAACCTGTAATAACGTTAATATTACGGCATCATGGTCGATGCATTCGCCGTCGCCTTCTATGCGGTTCAGAACGACCAGTAGCGCGCTCGACCCTGTGCGCGTGCCACACAAATACTATTATTTCCGGGCGGAATTGGAGATCAGTTTGTGCGTGTCGGCGTACGGCAGCATGACGACGAACGCTCTGCGGGTGTCGCCGGCATCTTGTCGCTGGCTCGAGGTCTGGAACGGCAGCCACTCCGCTGCTAGAGAATTACGACACCTTGGAGAGCAAATAATGCAATAGGATCTCGCGTCGTACACCAGCAGCAGCAGCAGCAGCACGGCTGGTGCCTGGAGGAGCAAATGCTGTCGCCTGTTGCCTATGACGACCACGCATTCGACTGCCAAGCCTTATATCGACGAGTGGTCAGCGTGCATGGAGCGCTGAGCTGCGTCGATGAAAGATATCACGCTAATCCACGCTCGGCTGTGTACGATAATCTGACTCAGTGACGCTCGGCGTACGAGCGTAAACCGTGGGTATCTATCATCAGTCATCGTCGTCGTCATCATGCAAGGGTTTAACGTGGCCTGGATAATAGACACTATTTCTAGGACCGCGACAGTGAAGTGGATAATAAGTAAGTACGGATACGAACGACGAAAGAAGAAAGTTTTTAGACGCTGCCTGAAGACGGAGACGGAGAGAGACTTTGCTTATTGTAGTCGGTCACTTTTGGCTTTGCGTCTATAAACAAGCACCAGCTATTATATATTTATGTCGTACTGAACGTTTAGTGTTAGTTTGAGTAGGCCTACATGTACACGGTGTGCCAAAAATGACCCAACTTGTTTTTGTCAGAACGTCGTTAATCTCCACAAAATTTGATAATTTTTGGCATAGAAGACTATAGAAATATGCGATGTACACTCAGTGTCTATTTCATCCAATTTATGTCAGCGCACTACCGTGTAAAAAGCAGATGCTCCAAATTGTTACAATACGGTGATTATCAGTATCAGATTGTTCATCTTTTCATTACCAATTTGACAGAAGGCGCCACGTGATTTAATAATTTGTGGTATTAAATATTTTATGCTGAAAATACCACAGAACAAAATAGCTGACTAATGAGCTCAAAACACATTTAATCCATGAATGAGTGCTGTGCAGTTTGATCAGTTGATCGTTAATGTCGCTATCAGTCGTGGCGTCACGTCTAAACCACTGTGTTCACCTTGAACAGAAATTTTGATAATTTGGAAGCAAACTTATAATTCTGCTAAATAAATCGCATTTTAGTTTATTGCGTGCTTTTTTTAATTAAATAGTTAGAACTTCTACGGTGATAACAACTAAACATTATGCAACAGTTTTGAGCATCTGCGTTTATTTCTATCGTCTTGGCTATTGGTGTGCCAAAATTATCAAATTTGGTAGAGATTTGAAGAAGTTTTGACAAAAACAAGTTGGGTCATCTTTTGGCACATTCTCTAGTTTGAACTTTGCACTTTCGGGCTTTAAACGGCAACGCAATTATAATAACGCGCAGAGCGAAGATTTTACCAAACCCGAAACGCGTCGCTACACTACCTTGTAATATTTATTATTGAAAAGCTGACAATAATGAAGAAATACAATCGAGCTTTTATGGCATATTCATTTCGTGATCACTATAGTTTGTGAAAGTCTGTCTGTATGTTTGTATGTGAAAGTTTCGCTTCAAAATATTTTGCTATAAATATTAACTTATTTATTTATTAACTTAATTCTTTCACAGGCTTGTGACACAAATTTGGTAATATATACTTTTCTGCTTATTTTCTGTATTAATTACAATAATGACCTTTAGTTTATGGTTAAGTTCATATGCGATGTTTATTTCTTTACGCGTCTATATTTCCGTTGTCGACGCTGGTGATTCGGTGATGGTAGAAAAATACACTTGACTTGACGTTGAGGAATGACGCTGGACGAAATAGACATTCCAAATACACACGCGGTAGCTAGATGACAAGGAGCTGTGATGAATGGCGTGGCGTCACTGCGTCAGTCATGGTTGCTGGGAGCCTTGGAGCGATCAATATCAGACAGTGCTCTCTGCGTGAAGACTGACTGCGTGGCAAAACTGCTCAATGACTGAATGAATGCTTCTTGGACAATCAGATCTGTTAGCATGCGCCGAGCGTCGGACGACGACACGATGCGACCAGTACGCTACGCCTGGTCTCACGGCTGTGTACAAACTGCAGATTTATAGTCCCAGACCGTATGCGGTCCGCCGCTATAGACGAGCTGCTGTGGATAAAATCATGAATTAGTAACAGTATCGGCGTTACAGTTGTCGTCGACCGGTTGATCGCCATAGTTTAAGCTCTGCGCTATCTTGCGCGATCTTGTTAGGGGGAGTTAGAGTTATGTTCAATCTTACCTTAAGTGTTAAATGTCAATTTGTAACACATTAATGTCAGTTTATACAGCGCATTTTCGTAAATATATAATCTGCTGGACTTTTTTTACTGTCGGAATAAAATTGTCTTGACTCTTGAGCGATTGTATGAGGTGCCGGCAGAACACTCCGGATCTCGAAGGTGTTCGGGCAGTGAGTTTCAGACAGTCGGGCCAGCAACAGAAAACGTCCGATGGCAGTACGTGCTGAGACCGTAACCCCACAGTCTATTTATATAATCTAGGTAATTCTAACCTTAACCCTTGTTCTGTTAATCGCGCAGCGCTTTTATCACTGACCACGCTGCAAACGTACGATCATCATAACGCGCAGCGCGATCGCAAAATTGCCCAAAGTTGATGATGGCGCGTAACATTGTCCGTCAATTTTTACTTACATACTTATTCATGTACTTAGGATATTTAATGTTGTTTGTGTTGTTGATGATGTAAAGCTGTGCTGGAGCTGCCAATGGGTCACACGTGTGATGAGATTAATGAGCGTCTATATTGCGCTCATGGTCTGGTCTGTCACCGTTGCCTCTACAACGACCCACGACCAATTTGCGCCAGATGTACGTATTTATGCCGCGCCGATACTTTCTCTTATCTTTTTACCTACCTTGCCATATTTGGTATTACTTACCGGTATAGTCATATTTATGTGTTTCTGTGAAATGACAGTCAGCAAATCGTGACTAAATGGTGGGCCAAAAAACCCGGACCTATTTGAGCGTTAATAACTTAAGGACCGTTAATGGAGAAATGCATGTGGTATGTCAAAAGTTTTAGAATGTTATACAGCAGGGTGTGACGGACAGACAGAGCAGCAGTCAGACGAACGGACACTTCTACGATAGTTAAGAGTGACGCGGTCTCGGGCGTAATAATCGATATATGGATACCGCTTGATGTTTGCTTTCTCTATTTTCTATGATTTTTTTTTCAAAATTTAATGGCGTTATTTTATACACTGGTGTACATTCGAACCAGATATAGTTTTTAAAAAAAATTTACTGAAATGTAGGAATTTTTTCAGAAAAAAACAAGCTGCTCGCGAATTTATTTTATTTCCTGCAGAAAGTCATCCGTCATGAATAAGGTCATCTATCAGTTGTTTTGGTGCGACTCTGTCGCCAATGTACGCGATCTATAGCCGAGGTCGGCTGCGCGTTGATTAGCAGTAGACACGCGAACACACACACACGAAGCCTCCTTATAAGTAAGTCGTTAAAAACAATTCATCCTGTTTTTAGAACACAGTTACAAATTGGGCCTATACTGGATACGTTTGTTCCACTGACGTAAAACGTGTGCTAATTTTCAGTTCAAAAAAGCTAAATGTCACTGGACGTCAGAAACCTCCAGTAGGTCTATTTGCTGTCGCTCGGCACCTGACCGTGTGCATGTCAGCACTAGGCGCCGCCAATATAATCTTTGCTTGTTCATAGCGAATACATCGCCACTCAAATCACAGGTCGTGTCAACCTTTGGTGCTGTGCGACCGACCACTTTGCCGTATTTGAATTCAGCTAGCGATTGGCGTCTGTCTGCAGTTGCGACGAAATAATAGAGTTGTTTTTCACGGTTAGTTAGCGGCTGCGACAGTTGAGGTCGACGACGATGACGTCACGTTGCCATGGCGCCTCAAGCAGTCAGCTTCAGCAGCAGGCATCTTCGAGGCCACCCCCTGCTTTCATACTAATCCAAACTTCACTAGTTTGATCTATTGTGGATTTGTGGATAGATCTTCGATTTGGCATGGAATTGTGCCATTAACTTTGTGAATTTATTCAATTTTGTTGTACAGCATATGTTCAGCATGTTGTCCAACAAAATTGATAATACTAATAGTCATGACGATGTTATATATGCTGTCCTTATCGCGTAGCCAGTGAGAGAGTTAACTCGATTCATTTAGTGAATACAGCACGAGTGCCGGGCGGCCGCCGATTTTCGGACTAATCCGATTGGTTTGAGCCACAGGTCCGCTTAACTATAAGAGTACTGCATTTACCATCGTTATTTATTACTACTCAGCCCGAAGGCTGATAGTCATGTTACCATCCCACGAAGGCTGAGTCGGCCTGGTGACTGGTCACGTACTGAGATGGTTTACCTACCCGGACACAGTGCTAAACCATTCAATTACTAACCGGGCCAGATATAAAGTAACTTTGTTGGTCGGAGACAGCAGAAACTAGTTACGACCACGCCACGTTACGACAACTGGAACAAGTGGAGTTTGGGTGTCACATTCAGCAGCAGGCGTCGGCGTCGCAGTGAAAGTCCTGCCTTCTCTCAGTCGGACGATCCTTGTACTATCTCCATCGCCGTCTTTCTGACACACAACGAGCGAGAAGCCGAGCGTCTCGCTGTCGACTACGATGTAGTAATTGTGATCGATGGCTGAAGACGACGACGAAGACGACGACGAGCGGCCAGCAGGCGGCATTCAGACCAGCAGAATCAGTTAACGGTCAAGGAATACACTCCACTTGTCCAGTGGCTTCGATTTGTCGTCGACTTCTTGTACATCATACTGCGGATTCACAACAAGTTGTGCGACACAAGCCACTGCCGGATTCAGGGGGCGCCCCTCATTGACTGGATGCATTTTATAACTGAGTAAAAATGTTGCACAAAAATGCATTATCTCTGCATAAAACTTTTTCAATGTGAGCGAAAGGGCATAGTTCCCTCCCCGGACTCCTCTCCTAACCTTCTGCCCTTCCCCCCAATATTCTGAATCCGCCACTGGCACAAGTCCATATCAAGTCGAAGACATGCAACAAAGCCAATATGTGAAGATGTCCTTTTACGACTTGTTGTACGACTTGTATCTAACAAATGCGCGACGAGTCGAAGCAGATGGAACTTGGGTTTTAGCGGCCAACTTGACCGACGGATTCGTTGTTCGATCGTTTATACGCCGGTCGCGTTACTACTACAAGTGTGTCGTAGTTGCGCGGTGGCGGCGCTGTTGAATTCGTTCACTAGCGTCTCATGTCGGACGATCTTGCGTGCGGTCTGATAGCCCAGGACGTGACCGATCCAACGCTTGATAGGATAAAACATCCATTTCTGACCCTCATCAAGTAGCTGTGGTGGTAGACGTTTGATTCCGTTCCAGTGTCATTGCAGTCCATGAGAATTTGCACTTGAAAACTGACGGACAAGCTGTAGTTTTATATAGCACATAAACTATAAAGAACTGAAATGTGTTAAATGGAAATGAAATGTGGAAAACTGAGGTAGAAGTACGGATAATGTAAAACGTAAAAAATGAATTAACTGCCTGAGAACAGAAAAACTATAAAATAAACATAACTAAAACTACCTCCTTGTTGGCAGACTCCTATTGGAGCATAGCGGTGTTGACGACTTGTCGCCACTGCCGGCGATCTGCAGCGAGACGCCAGGCCGAGTGAACGCCGGTGCTGAAGAACTGGACATCTCGGGACACGGTCCTCAAACATGTATCACGAGGACATCCTCTCGGTCTTCTCCATCCTGCAGGCGGGTTGCTCATTGCAGCTACCACGACCCTGTGGTGGTCTTCTTCATATGATCTTCTAGCCAGGTAGCCAAAAAGTTGAAGCCTTCTCATGCGCACCAACTTAGAGGCAGCGGAGCACCCTGTGGTACTACTCACTTCAGCATTTGTGACATGGCGTGTGTATGGAATGCGAAGTATTCTCCTCTGCCACCACAACGTCAAAGGCATCTATTCTGTCTGAGAGTTGCTTGGTCACTGTCCAGGTGTTACAACAGTACAGTATGACGGGCAGTATGTAAACCATGCAGAGACGAAATTTTATGCTGACAGAGATTGATGACTTCCAAATACGGCGGTCAGGTTGTGTTATACAGTCGCGAGCTATGCCGATTCGTCTCCGGATTTCAGTGTCACTGCTTCCATTTTTGTGCTGTGCGCTTTCAAGGTAGACGAAGAACTTTACAAATTCCACATTTGCGTTGCATACAGCAACAGCATTCTCGGTGTTAGGTGGATTGCCAATCTGCTGTATCTTTGTCTTAGACCAGTTGATTTGTAGAGCCAATGGAGCTGCTTCTTCATTCATCACCACGAGGGCTAGCAACAGAACTTCGAGCATCTCTGTAAGCAGAGCGATGTCGTCTGCAAAGTCCAGACTAAAACTAGAGCGGTCAGAATATCCTTTTCATCTACGACTAAACAGAGACTGTGTGAGACGATTCACCATCGTTATCATCAGCATTATTATCACTGTCATAGAGAGTTTAATGTGGCATAAATATTGAACATAATTTTTAAGACCACATAAGTAAAGTGACAGATAATTAGGTCCGGGTATGATTGACGGAATAGAAAAGACCTGAGACAATGCCAGAAATACCAAGAGTGGCGGCGCAAAGCTGATGTCTCGTGGAAGATTTTTTTCAATTTGACTTGTCGATTACTTATATATTTAACTTTTTGTTTTTTTTACTTTTTTTCAAGCGTCAAACTAAACGTCGTGAGACTAGCGCAGTAATGTCGGGCGGTCAACGTAGTTTTCATTCTTTCTAATTTTAGTTTTCGTGAAGTTTGTGCGAGATTCTTGCTTTTCACACTTGAAATTTATGTGCATTCTTTGACTTGCAGTAGCCATATTTTTTGACTGGGATAAAATTTGCCGTCATTCGTACACAGACAGAATGGTACGGTCGTGACTATTACTGTATTGTACGTGTGCGAGTAGATTTGTCTGGCTTCGAGCCTGGTCAGTCGGCGTACGTGAGTTCATCAAGGCGCCATCTAGCGACTGCAGCGAGTGTCGTGCTTCTCCCTCCAGCGATGCTGCTGCTGCTGCTGCATGTCATCAGGTGATGCCATCCAATGTCGTCAGCGACGCAACACTATACGCTCCTCGCAGGTACTTACAGCATTTACACATCTAAACTACAACAAGAAATCTGAGCTAATGCATAAGTACTATATCTGTGCCTATCTGTTTTTACGCCAGAGTAACCAATAGCGGCAAATAACCACTTTCTAAACCGATAACCCTTTTTGACACCCGCGTGCGCAAGCCTCCTTGAACGTAGGGGGTCGAGATTTAGATTGCTAAAAGTTAGCATTTAATGCTGAAAATTTTATACACAGGTTATATTGGTCTATATCTCCGGCCATTTCGGCACAGTTTATTCTCGAAATGTGTGTCGCAGCCCGAAATCGTGAAAAATACAATACAATACAATACAATATTCGTTTAATACAAGCGTAGACAGACCGCTACGTAGGTTACAATAAATTACGCTAGTCTTAACAGTGTGTAGGTTACAAGATAAGAGTAAAGCGCAGTAGAACATAATATGCAATTTAAAAATCACTAAATTCACTAAAACTTCTTATTTTGGGGATTCAAGGTCATTCAACGTTATTAATGTTGACATTTTTAAGAAGCTTGTCGCCAGTGCTTGTTATGATACGCAGCATCATGGGCGTTGGAACAGGGGGAGCAGAGGGAGCAGCTGCTCCCCCAACTTTTGGCACGGGAGAGCATGCCATAGCTCTTGCTCCCCCAAAAGTTTGAGCCTTCTGCACTGCGATGTTAGACTGAGTCGAATCGACTTAGACATCGCAGCGCAGAAGGCACAACCTTTTGGGGGTGCACATAGGCGGATTTTGGGGAGGCCAAAGGAGCCATGCCCCCCAAGATGCCAAAAGTCGCCCTTTTTGCCTAGCATATGCAGTGCATTATTCTTTGCAGTAAAACTAATAAATAAAGTATATACCCACTATGCATTTT